>Ga0194120_10001145_pt1 | contig 49230 bp, 29 predicted proteins | sample TA2MahCa65mmetaG_FD_148642 | JGI IMG/M metagenome (GOLD analysis project Ga0194120, IMG submission 148642) | Freshwater microbial communities from Lake Tanganyika, Tanzania - TA2015019 Mahale Deep Cast 65m | ecosystem: Environmental > Aquatic > Freshwater > Lake | place: Tanzania: Lake... | reverse complement strand
AGGTGGAGGATAGGGGACTTGAACCCCTGACCTCTTGAATGCCATTCAAGCGCTCTCCCAACTGAGCTAATCCCCCGAGGGTTCCGGCATCCGGGTCGACCACGTCGCGGGCCCGGATGGAAACGGGCACCCTATCACTGGCTTTCCGACCTGTCAAGGACGTTCCACCCTATCGTGGATCGTGGGATAAGCTATGGAAGAACGGGTCCTTGCGGTCCTTGCCGCTCGGCCTCATCGAGATCGGCGTCGAGATCGGCCGCCCGGCCGTCGTGACCGCAACGACCGGGGAAAACGAACCTGGAGAATCCGTGCCACCCTCCCCCTTGCCGACCCTCGTTTCGCGCGCGGGCCGCATCCTCCGGATCGCCGCGCCGATCGCCATCCTTGGGTGGCTCGTTTCCGCCGTCGACGCCGACCAGTTCGACGGGCTGCGCGAACGGTCGGTATATTGGCCGGTCGCCCTCATCGCGTCGTCCGGGATCCTGCTCGCCGTCTGTCTGACCTTCGTCCGCTGGTATTTCCTGGTGCGCGCGCTCGAACTCCCCTTCCGTCTGCGCGACGCGTTCCGGCTGGGGTTCACCGGTTTTTTCTGCAGTTTCATTTCCGTCGGCGCGGTGGGCGGAGATGTGTTTAAGGCGTTTTTCATCGCGAGGGAACATCCCGGTCGCCGCACGCTCGCCGTCGCCAGTGTTCTGGTCGACCGACTCATGGGCGTCTTCGCGCTCGTGCTCGTCACGGCGACGGCCATGGCATGCGGAGGCATCCCGAATCCGACTCCCGAACTGCTCGCCGTGCGTACGACAACCTACGCGGCCGCATCGATCGGCACGGCGGGAATCGTCGTCGTGCTCACCCCCGGATTCACGACCGGACCGCTCGCCGAATGGATCGGATCGATTCCCTGGATCGGACCCGTCTTGGATCGGATCATCCAGGCGATTCGGTTCTATCGGCGGCGCATCCCGATGCTGATCGGTTTGGGTTTCCTGAGCCTTTCCATTCACTTGATCATCGCGGCGTCGATCCATGCGATGTCGTCCGCGCTTTACGCGACGCACCCGACACTCGTCGAACACTTCGTGATCGTGAATCTCAGTTCGATCGTCGGCGCGCTTCCGTTCACTCCCGCCGGACTCGGGACGTTCGAACTGGCGATGACCACGCTCTACGAAGTCGTTCCTCGCGATCCCGGCGGGTCGGGCATCATCGTCGCGCTCGCCTATCGTTTGGCGACGATCGCCATCGCGGGGCTGGGCGTATTGGCGTTCACATCGGGCCGACGCGACGGGACGCCCGTGCGCCCCGCCGCAGTCTCCGAGGCCGCGGAATAGGCGCGACAGGCGGCGGATTCCGCTCCGCCGCGCTACCGGTCCCCTGGCACGTCGGCGCTCACCCGAGCCACACCCGATTCGACTTCGACCCGCCCTCCTTGTCTGTCGAGCGCCGGGGCGAGTGGATGGTCGATCAGATCGCAATTCACGAGACGAGCGCGGCAAAAGCCCTCGACGCGCACTTGCGATTCGCCGTTGTCTCCGACGAGACATCCTTCGACCCGCACGCGCGACGCTCCGCCGATCGAGATCCCGCTCCGCCCATTGCCCCGGCAGGTCAATCCGGCAAGCCGCGCATCGCTCGCGCCGTCATGCGCGTTGATGCCGTCGAGCGCGAATCCTTGAATGACCAGGTCGCGGACGATCAGGTGGCGCACGTCGTACAGTGTGATGCCGACCGGCAACGCGGTATGGGACAACGCGTACGCCCACGGCAGTTTGCCGGGCTCGACACGAAAATAGATCTGTCCGTCATGGAGGCACCATTCGAGCGGATCGAGGTTCGGCGGGTCCGTTTCGCCCGGCGCCGCGCGGCGCCGTTGAGCGGGCTTGCCGTCGAGGAACAAGACGTGCGAGCTCTTCCGTTCCACCGAGCAGCGGAACAGGTCGGGACCGGCCGCTTCCCATTGGTCCGGCGATAGGATGTCGGCTCCGTCAAGGACCGCGCCATGTCCCTCGATCACGAACGGACGATTCTCGACGCCGCCGTGCCGCTCCGCCTGCAAGGTCAAACTCTCCCGATACGCGGTCTCGGTCTTCGCGATGTGGATGTGGTCGCCGTTCCGCGCCGCCCGCAAGGCCCTCGCGATCGAACGGAACGGACCTTTCCGCTGTCCCGACGCGTCCGAACTCAGGCCGTCGTTCGCATCGTCGCCCGATTCGTTGTTCACAAAGAGATCGCGACCGACGGCCGTCTTGACGGTCGGTCCAATGGCCAGCGCCATGCAAACGGCGATCAGCTCGACGCGCAATCGCATCGGCTTGCCCTTCCGCGATAAAATGCGTGAACAGGTCGGCCGCCGAGCGCGAATCCCCGCGTGGACGGCCAAGCGCCGCGCATCGCGTCGACGCACAACGACCGCCGCTCCAGCGTCACGCCGGCGCACTCGGCCCGCGCGGGGCGGATTTTGCCGGACGATTGGCTCCCTGTCAAGCACAAACTCGACCGATTTATCCTGTCTTGCCAAGACGGGGCGACGGCCACCGCGTGCCGGCCGCTGGACGAGTGGGCCGTTTTTTCTCGCGAAACCACCATCGATTCCGCGGCACGGGCCGTGCGACGGTCGATTCCGCCGCGCACCGTGACCCACACCCGGGGGGCAGGCGGACCGGCTCCATGGACGTTACATTGACGGGTTGGCGGGAAAAACGTCGGGGGGAGTCCTTCGAGGCGCGGTCGGTCGTCGCGCTCCGTGATTGGCCGGAGGCGGGGCGAGGGATCTTGGAGGAACACGGGCCATGCGGATTGGCGTCTTTTGCAGCGGTGGCGATGCGCCGGGCATGAATGCGTGTGTTCGAGCCGTCGTTCGAACGGCCGTCGCGGCCGGGCACGAGGTCATCGGCATTTGCGACGGGTATTCCGGTCTGCTCGAACGGCGTCTCCACAAGGACGGCGAAGGCGGATGCACGATGGGCCTTCGAACGGTCTCGGGGTGGACCAAGTTGGGCGGCACACTCTTGAAGACCAGTCGATGCGAGGCGTTTCGAACCGACTCGGGCCAGATCGAAGCGGCCCGCATTCTGCGAGACTTGCGAATCGACGCGCTCATTCCGATCGGAGGGGACGGGACGTTTCGCGGCGCGATGGCCCTCGCGCGGCACTGGAACGGCCAGATCGTGGGCTGCCCCGGGACTATCGACAATGACCTTTGCGGAACCGACGCGACGATCGGTTTTTCGACGGCCGTGCAAACGGCGGTCGAGGCGGTGGACAAGATCCGGGACACGGCCGAGAGCCATCGGCGGATGTTCCTGATTGAAGTGATGGGACGGCACAGCGGGTTCATCGCCGTCCACACGGCGATCGCCGCGGGAGCCGAGATCGTCTGCATTCCGGAACTCGACCGAACGCCCGACGCACTGCTCGAACAACTCGCCGAACTCGAACGGCGCGGAAAGACCTCGGTCATGGCGGTGATCGCGGAAGGAGACCAATTCGGCGGCGCTCAAAAACTCGATGAGTTGTTGCAAGCCCGTTCCTGTCCGTTCTCGACGCGCGTCGCCGTGCTCGGCCACTTGCAACGGGGCGGAGCGCCCAACGTCGAGGACCGCATCCTCGCCAGCCATTTGGGCGCGGGAGCCGTCGCCGCCATCTTGCGGGGAAAGACGGGCGTGATGGCGGGACGACGGGATGACACGTGCGTCCTCACGCCGTTCGAGGAAACCGTCGCTTCCCACAAACCGATCCCGCCCGAGCTCTTGGAGCTGATCAACACCATGGCCAATTGAGCATCGCGGAGGCGCGGCATCTTGCCCGAAGGCCCATCACACCGAGCGAACGTCCGCTCGACGGGCCCACGCCGCGCGGAGGAGTTTTCATGGGAATCCTGGATCGATTCGGCTTGACGGGAAAGCGCGCGTTCATCACGGGCGGCAGTCGAGGCTTGGGAAGGTCGGTCGCATTGGCCATGGCCGACGCGGGCGCCGACCTGGTTCTGGTCGCCCGCGATCGGGAGTGCCTCGAACGGACATGCGGGGAGGCTCGCGCGCTTGGACGCGAATCGATTCCCATCGTCGCGGACGTGGGCGACGAGTCGCAGTGCGAGCGTGCGTGCGACGAGGCGCTCGCGCTCGGCAAGCCGATCGACATTCTCGTGAACAACGCGGGGGGCCGCCGCCTCAACGTGCCCCTCGTCGACATGCCGACAACGACCTGGCGCGAGATGATCGACTTGAATCTGACGAGCGCCGTGATCTGCACGCGGCGATTGGCGCCGAGCATGATCGAGCGCCGATGGGGACGCATCATCAACATCGCGTCGATCAACGCGATGGTCGTCGGACGGCGCATCGCGGGGCGGCACTACGAAACGGCCAAAGCCGCCCTCGTTCAATTCACACGGGCGGTCGCCGCCGACTGGGCGCCGATGGGAGTCACCGCCAACGCGATCTGCCCCGGCGGGATCATGACCGAGGCCAACGAGCGCTGGGCCCGCGAGCATCCCGAGGTCATCGAGACGTTTCGAAACCAGATTCCGCTCGGCGAACTCGGCGAGCCCGACGATCTCGGTCCGCTCGCCGTGTACCTCGCGAGCGACGCGTCGCGCTACATGACGGGCGCCGCGCTCGTCATCGACGGCGGCTATACCTTGTGGTAGTTTGAGTCGGACCGTTCGTTGGAGTTCGCAGCATGCCCATATCCTGGAAGATCGCCGGAGCGCAGATCGACGTCTCGCTCGGCGATGTCGCCGCCAATCTGGCGAAAATGACCGATCGGATCCGAGCGGAAAGCGCCGAGGGCGCGAAGCTGATCGTGTTCCCCGAATGCGCGCTGACGGGCTACTGTTTCGAGAGCCTTGGGGAAGGCATGGCGTATGCGGAATTGATTCCCGGTCCGGGCACGTCGCGCATCGCCGAAGCCTGCCGCGCCGGATCGTGTTACGCGGTGTTCGGAATGCTCGAACGGGACGGCGATCAGCTTTTCAACGCGTGCGCGCTGGTCGGCCCCGAGGGCGTCGTGGGCTCGTATCGGAAAGTCCATTTGCCCTATCTGGGAGTCGATCGATTCACGACGCCCGGCGATCGGCCGTTCGCCGTGCATTCGGCCGGTCCCCTCCGGATCGGCATGCACATCTGTTACGACGGCGCGTTTCCCGAGTCGGCCCGCGTGATGGCCCTCGAAGGCGCGGATCTGGTCGTCCTCCCGACCAATTGGCCGCCCGGCGCGGAGAATACGGCGGCGTTCGTTTCCAACGCGAGGGCCCTCGAGAACCATATCTATTTCATGGCCGTGAACCGAATCGGATCGGAACGCGGGTTCCGATTCATCGGGTCGAGTCGCATCTGTGATCCGACCGGCGCGACGCTCGCCGAGGGCCCTCGCGAGGGCGAATCGATCCTGCGCGCCGAGATCGACATCGAATGCGCGCGCCGCAAACGCATCGTTCGGGTTCCGGGAAAGCACATGATCTATCGGTTCGACGACCGCCGACCGGCGTTCTACGGTCCGGTGACCGTTCCCCGACCGAGATCGGTTCCATTCGGTGAATAGAAGCGAGTCCTATCGATGCACAAGGCCCATCCGTTCACGGCGTTCTCGATTGGCACGTTTTCGATTGGCACGTTTTCGATTGGGCGGGCGTTGATTGGGCCGCTGTTGATTGGGGGCATGATCGCCGCGCCGACCGGACCGGGTTCGCATGCTCGGTCGCGGGAGCCCGCGTCGCGCGGCGATTCGCCCGGCCATCGCTGGGAATCGCCGCCCCTCGATCAGGCGATCGTCGTGAGGGACGGCAAGACGGGCCGCACTCTGTCGCTCGACGCGATGTTCGACGAACTCGCGGCCGCCGACGTCGTGTTCCTTGGCGAAAGCCACACGGATGAAACGACGCATCGGGTCGAGCTGGCCGCGTACGAAGGCCTCTTGAAACGCCGCGACGGCAAGGTCGTGCTCGCGCTCGAGATGTTCGAACGCGACGTCCAAGGCGCCCTCGATGCCTATCTGAAGGGTGAGACCGACGAGCCTTCGTTCCTCAAGAAGGCGAGACCCTGGTCGAATTACGCGACGGCCTATCGGCCCTTGATCGAGCGGGCTCGATCGGAATCGCGCGCCGTGCTGGCCTCGAACTTTCCCCGGCCGCTGATCGCGCGTGTCGGCGCGGAGGGAGCGGCGGGCGTCGAAAAACTCGATCCCGAGTCGCGGGCTCTCGTCCCGGAATCACTCCATCCGAACACCGACGCGTACTGGCGTCGAGCGGACAATGCGATGCGCGGACACGCCGGCGCGATGCGCGCGGCGGACCGGTTGTATTCCACGCAGTCGCTCTGGGACAACGCCATGGGCGAAACGTGCGCGAAGGCGCTCGACCGATTCCCCGGCCATGGCGTCTTGCATGTGAACGGCGACTTCCATTCGACCTACTGGGATGGAACGGTCCATCAACTGAGACTCCGCAAGCCCCAAGCGTCCATTCGGACGGTTTCCGTGGTTCCTGTGACGCGCATCGCCACGGCGCGATGGGAAGGCCCGGCCGTCGCCGACTATGTCGTGTTCGCCGAGTCGCGGGCGAGCGACATCGACGACGGGAAGTACACGGTGCGATCGGGCCGTGAAGTCGAGTACCTGCTGCACATGCCGTCGAGCCCGCCCGATGCGCGCGTTCCGCTCGCCATCGTGCTCGTCGACGACGGCCTTTCGGCCTCGGACGGAATGGATTATTGGAAAGATCAAATCGGCGACCATGCGGCGATCGCCGTCATCGAGCCACCGCACCGGGAGACGCAGGAGGACTTGGGCGTGGGCGGCCGCTGGTTCTGGGCCGACTCGTTCGCGTCGGACATCGGGGACATGGTGGGCGCGGTCGAGGAAACGTGGGCGTACCTGATGCGCCATTTTCCGATCGACGGCGACCGCGTCGTGGTCGTCGGGGAAGGAGGCGGGGCGACGGTGGCCGTTTCCGTGGGCCTGTTGACGGGCCGGATCGACGCCGCGGCACTCGGCCACGCGCCTCGCCAATTCGCGAAGCTCAAGGACTTCCCGCTGCCGCTCCCCGAATATTGGGGCGACGAACGGCCTCCGCGCCGATCGATCGAAGTGTGGATCCAGGGCGACGATGCTCCGTGGTGGGACGCCGAACGCAAGGCGTACATCGACGTCGGTGTGCCGACCGAGTTCCGCACCGTCGATGCCGATCCGTGGAAGGGCGGCGCCGAGTGGCTCGGCGCCGTCCGAGATCGGCTGGGCCTCCCGTCCCCCGAGCCTCGATCGGCGCGCGGCTACTGGCTCGTCGACGACCGATCGCCCCGCGCGCGGCACTGGGCTCGGATGCAGGCGATGTGGGCCGGCGCGCGATCCGACCTCGATGTCGTCGCGACGACCGCGCGGCCCGCCGATGCGTCGGCGATCGCGCTGACGGGCGAACCGCAACCCGAACGGTTGGCGCGGCCCGGAGCATTGCCTCGCTGTCCCGGCCCGTTCGGCGGCACGACGGTGCTCATCGTGCCGCCCGAAACGCCGGCGAACGTCGTCGAGGATTGGCTTGCCTTGGAACGCGATGATCCGCTCGCCAAACAAAGCCGATTCCACCGCCTGCGCGTCGCGACGTCGGACGGCCCGCTCGCGCCGCCGAGCGTGCTCGCGAAACTGCAATCGGAAAACCGCAAGAACATCCTGCTCGTGCCCGCGACGTTTCACGCGTCGCCCGATTGGCTGAGGGACCTTCGACGGGATCTCGACGCCTTCGAAAACCAGATGACCCTGCAATGGCTTCCCGGTCTCGGCGGTTCGAAGGACGCCTTCGCCGAGCCGGACGGCGGTCCGTCCGATTCGCCCGTTCGCCATTCGGTCAAGGTCTCGCTCGAACCGTCGGCACACCGGTTGATGGTCGAGGACCGAATCCGACTGCCTTCGTCGCTCCGCGCGGCGGGCACGCCTTTCACGCTCCATGCGGCGCTGGCGATCGAGTCAAGCGATCCGCCGGTCGCGCGCGACGCAACCGTCGCGGCGGGCTCGACCGCCACCTATCGGCTTGCCGGCGACGCGGCCGACGGAACGCTGACCATCCGTTTCGCCGGCGTCGTCGACCACGGCCTGTCCGATCCCAAAGAGGAGTACACCCGAGGCTTCCGGGAAACGCTCGGCCAAATCGGCGACCAAGGCGTCTATCTCGACGGTCGCAGCACGTGGGTGCCCACGTTCGGCGATCGTCTGATCCAATTCTCGCTCGAAGCGCCCGTTCCTCCCCAATGGCATCTGATCAGTCAGGGAAAGGGCACATCGCGCGGCGACGACGGCATGGCTCGATGGGAATCGGAAGGGCCGATGGAGGACATCTATCTCGTTGGCGGTCCGCTCCATCGCGAGACCGAGTCGGCGGGAACGGTCGAACTGGGCGTCTACCTGCGCGCGCCCGATCCGACCCTGGCGCAAAAATACCTGGATACGGGTTCCCGCTACATCGAGATGTACCGCGGACTGATCGGCCCCTATCCCTACGCCAAGTTCGCGCTCGTGGAGAATTCCTGGGAAACCGGTTATGGGATGCCGTCCTTCACGCTGCTCGGACCGCAAGTCATCCGGTTCCCCTTCATCCTGCATTCGTCGTATCCGCATGAAATCCTGCACAACTGGTGGGGCAACTCGGTCTTCGTCGATGTCTCGAAGGGGAATTGGTGCGAGGGCCTGACGGCGTACCTCGCCGATCATCTGGTCCAGGAGCAGCGGGGAGCGGGAGCCGAGTACCGGCGCAACACGCTGCAGAAATACCGCGACTATGTGCGAGAGGGTCGCGACTTCCCGCTCGTCGAGTTCCGGTCCCGCCACAGCGCGGCGACCGAGGCGGTCGGCTACGGAAAGTCGTTGATGCTTTTCCACATGATCCGCCGCGAGATCGGCGATGAACCGTTCAAGAAGGGGCTCGCCGCGTTCTACGCGAAACACCGCGGCGCGCGGGCGACGTTCGACGACTTGCGGCGTGCCTGGGAGGAAACGCACGGGCAGACTCTCGATCCCGTCGTTACGCAGTGGGTCCATCGCACGGGCGCTCCGAAACTGGCGTTGCGCGGCATCGAGGCGCGCCCGAGCGGCGGACGATTCGAAGTATCGGGCACGTTGCTGCAGGTGCAGGACGGCGAACCCTTCCGGCTGCGCGTACCGATCGTCATCACGGGTGCCGGAGATCCGGCGGAAACGGTTGTCGTTTCGGACGGCCGCGAATCGGCCTGGCGCGTGGAAGTCGACGCGCGGCCGAGCCGTATCGCCGTGGATCCGGCATTCGACCTGTTTCGCCATCTCGATCCGCGCGAAACGCCGCCCTCGATCGGCCAGATCTTCGGCGACCCGCGGGCACTCGCCGTTCTTCCGTCCGCGGAAGGCGCAAGCGAACTCGCCCTGTGGAACGAGGTCGTCGAGGCATGGCGCAGCGATGAGCATGCGATCGAGACGGCGCTGGACAAGGATCTCGTCGAACTTCCCCCCGATCGCAACGTGTGGGTCCTGGGTCGAACAAACCGATTCGCGGGTGATGTGCTTCGCGATCTCGATTCCGTTCGCTTGGATGGCGACGGAGCTTCGATCCGAATCGAGGGTGAGCGTGTTCCGTTCGCCGGGCATTCGACCGTCGTGATGCGCCGCCATCCCGGGAGCGACGAGCGGGCGATCGGCTGGATCACGATCGATCCGCGCGAGGCGGCTGCCGGGCTCGCCCGCAAACTGCCGCACTACGGCAAGTACTCGTACCTCGCGTTTGAAGGGGTCGAGCCGACCAACACGGTCAAGGGTCAGCACGCGCCGACGGGGTCTCCCATGGTCGTCGACCTGCCGGGCACTCGGGACGCGAACACGGTCCGGCAACCGGCCCCGCGCGCCGCGCTCGCCGAACTCCCTCCCGCGTTCGCCGGCAAGGCGCTGCGCGACCATGTCGAATGGCTCGCTTCGCCCGAACGCGAGGGACGCGGGCTGGGTTCGAACGGGCTGCGCGACGCATCCGAATACATCGCGCGCGCGATGAAGGAGGCCGGGCTCGAACCGGCCGGCGATCAAGGCACGTTTTTTCAGACGTTTGTCGTCGAGCAAGGTCCGAAGGGAGCGCCCGTTGAGTGCCGGAATGTCGTCGGCGTCCTTCGCGGGGCGCGGAGCGAGTGGGCTTCGCAGTCGGTCGTGATCGGCGCGCACTTCGACCATTTGGGCCTTGGATGGCCCGATGTGCACGCCGGAGACGAGGGAAAAGTCCATCCGGGCGCGGACGACAACGCGAGCGGCGTCGCCATTCTGCTCGAAATGGCCCGTGTGCTCGCCGAGGAACGCGGAGCCCCCCGCAACATCGTTTTCGCCGCGTTCTCCGCCGAGGAATGCGGCCGTTGGGGATCCAAGCACTACGCGCAACACCCGCCGTTCCCGCTCGAGGAACTCCGCGCCGTGGTCAATGTCGATACGGTCGGCCGCCTCCATGAAGGACCGATCCAGGTCTTGGGGACGGGTTCCGCCGAGGAATGGCAACATGTTTTCCGCGGCTGCACGTTCGTCACGGGGATCCCGAGCAAGAACATCGCGGAAGGCGCGGAGGGTTCGGATCAAGCGAGCTTTCTGGAAAAGGGCATTCCCGCTGTGCAGATCTTCTCGGGCGCGAATGCCGACTATCACCGGCCGACCGATACGACGGACAAAATCGACACGGCGGGCATGGTCAGGATCGCCACATTCCTCAAGGAGGCCGTGGCCTACATCGCCGAACGCGAACCGCCGCTCACCGTCCGCATCGCGGGCCATGCGTCGTCCACCGGGCCCGCATCGGAAGGCACGGGCCGGCGCGTCGTCTTTGGCGCGGTTCCCGCGTTCGACTTCCAAGGACCGGGTGTCCGATTCGAGTCGCTTGTCGCGGATTCACCCGCCGCGCGGGCCGGTTTGCGGGCCGGCGATGTCCTTGTGCGACTCGATCAACGGCCGATCGCCGACCTGCGCGCGTTTTCCGATATGCTGAAAGGGTTGGAACCCGGGCAATCGGTCGTCGCAACAATCGTTCGAGCCGGTCAGTCGATCGAATTCCGGGTCGTCGTGGAAAAACGCTGACCGCCCACTTGGCCCGCCGCGCGCCATCCGATCCCCAGGTGTGCCCGGTCTCGATCACCGGGCCGTCCAATTCGGAATCGACTGTGCGCGGAATCGACTGTGCGCGCAGCCACGGGTCCCGAGCATGGCGGTGAGCGACGGAAAGCCCGCCCGCGCCTCAGGGCGCCGAGAAGTCGGTCGCGGGGACAAGCGGAGCGATCCGGTCGTGAGGTTCGAGCTCCTCGCGGAGCACCAGCACATCGGGCGGCGCATCGATTCCCAGCCGCACCTTGTCGCCGGCGACCCGCACCACCGTCACGATGATCGAGTCGCCCAGCCGAATCCGTTCCGTTTCCTTGCGCGAAAGTACGAGCATCCCAGCTACCTCCATGTGATATTGCGATGACCAGGAACGTGAACAGTTGTACACAATCGCCGCCGCGTGTCAAGCGGGCTTTGTGATCATTTGTCCAGGTGTTTCTTCGTGCTCCGTGTCGAACGGCTGAGAACGCCGGCCTTCCGCCCGCATGCCGTTCGGTAGCCGTCGGTCGCGAAACGAGGGATCGGCGTACGGCATGCCCGATTCGCTCGGCGATCAGGCGGTCGTCGCCGTCAGGCTCGTGTCGGCGGTCAACTGCGTTCGGTGTTGCCGCTGACCGTTCGAGCCGTAAAACAGGATCGTATTCCGATCGGTCTCCCAGATGGCCGTGAGTTTCACACTGCGCGGGCCGTGCATGCAAAAGTAGATGCCGCACGCCGTTCCCCCGCGCAGTAGGATCCGTTCCGTCATGCGGAACGCGCCGACCTCCAGTTCATTCCGCTCACAAATCGTCATTTCGATGTAGGACCGTAAACTCCGCAAATCCGTAATGCGTGCGACGTCCGCCGGCATGGTGTGCGATCGCTCCTCGGATGATGGTCGCACGTTCCCCGCGAATCCGCGCGGCTCGTGCGGGAAGGATGGGAAAGATATCATCAGGAGTAACTATCGGCAGAGTGGGCGGAATAACTTGCCGTGAAAAAAAGGGCAAAACAGGCGCGCTTTGGCGGCGAGCCGGGATGTACGGCTGGAACGAGCGCCCGGACGCGAGTACCATGGCGAATCGCTCGCAAGCGATACGGGGCGACACCGCTCACTCGATCCGCGCGCCGCCCTGTTCTTGCCGTCGATGGGATTCACCCGGCTGGAGGTCATGCCATGTCCTGTTCGCGACATCGAGCTTTGTTCAGGGACTGCGTTGGGTTTGTTGCGTCCTGCGCATGGATCGCGGCGACCTTGCTGGGGAATCGGGTGACCGCCGAGGACGGCCGCTTGACGCTCGAACAAGATGACAAGGGAATCACAGTGAGAGTCGGAGACGGCCTGTTCGCCCGGTATTGGGCTCAATCGGGCACGAAACCGATCTTGTGGCCGTTGATCGGACCGACGGGCAAGGAAATGACCCGCTCGTATCCGATGCGCGACGTGCCTGGCGAGAAACGGGACCACATACATCAGCGGTCGTGCTGGTTCACGCACGGGGAGGTCAATGGCCTGAGTTTTTGGGACGAGCAAAACCGGCATGGGACGATCGCGCATCGCGAGTACACCAAGGCGACCGCGGAAGGGAATCATGCGATCCTAGCGGCCCGCTCCGATTGGCTCGACATGGAGGGCAAGCGTGTTTGCGAGGAGCACCGGACGATGGTGTTTGGCGCGGACGGGCGAACTCGATGGGTTGATTTCGATTTCGAGCTCCGCGCGACCGACGGCGATCTGGTTTTCGGCGATACGAAGGAAGGATCGTTCGGAGTCCGGGTCGCCGGGTCGATGGAAGTCGACGCCAAGAAAGGCGGTCGAATCGTGACCAGTGAGGGACTTGCCGACGGCGCGGCTTGGGGCAAGCGCGCCGCGTGGGTCGACTACCAGGGGCCCGTCGACGGGGAAACCGTGGGGCTCGCCATCTTGAACCACCCTTCGAGCTTTCGGTATCCGACCTATTGGCACGTACGCACGTACGGGTTGTTTGCCGCCAATCCGTTCGGCTTGCGCGACTTCCTTCAGGATCCCAAGGCCGACGGTTCCCACACCGTCGCGAAGGGCGGACACCTGCGGCTCTATTACCGAGTCATCCTGCATGCGGGCGACGCCGCTCAGGGCGGAATCGCCGAGGCATTTGAAGCCTATTGCAAGGAATCCAAGGCGCCATGACGGCGATTCGCGCGGCGCGCGGTCGCGGTTCCCGTTGAAAGGGACGGCCTATTTGGAGGCTACGGCGGGGACGCCAAGATACTGATCGATGGTGACCGAATTGAATTCGGCGATCTGATCGCCGGCCTCGCGGATCCGCCGCTGATCCTGTTCGGAAAGGATCCAGTTCGCCAAGTGATGGGTGCGCGCGGTGATCTTTTTCGGCGGGAAGATATTGGCGACCGTCACGGTTCGCTCGATGTCTTCCGGGATCTCGCCGTGTTCCGCCAGGACCTTGTTGAGTTGGAGGCGACCGTAGGGCGGCAGGTTGCCCGGCCGGACGGCGGAGATCTGGGCATAGGCGTCGGCGAAGACCCGATATCGATCGACGGCTTCGGCGTATTTGGGCCGGATCCCCTTGGCGCGATAAGTCAACTTGTCACTCGTCAGATCGTGTCGACCCTCTTCCTCATCGAACGAATAGGTGAGATCGGGCTGAAAAAAGGCCTGGTCGCGATCCCCGGCTCGTCGCCGCAGCTCCTGGTTGAACGCATCGATCTCCGATGTCGTGATCTCGGTCTTCATTTTCCGCGCGACGTCAAGCAGGATGAATCGGCCTCGGGCCATGTCGAAGACCGTGATCTCGCGCGGTTCGGACAGTCGAAAGTCGTAAATCGTGTTGCCGTAGAAAATCGTCAGGAACTCGGCGGCCGGCTCCTTCGCGCCCGGCGCGAACACGTCGGTTTCCACTCGAAAGTCCTGCGCGCGGACAGCGCTCGCCGCGCACATCAGGACCATGCTGATCCACCGGACTCGTCGATCGGCTCGCATGATCACCACCTCCCTGTGGATCGCGGTCTCGTCGTCGGATGCCGATCGCCGTCAGCAGGCCGACCGATTCGGGCCCGTGCGGTTCGTGCTCGGACGTATTGGCGGGAGGCGTCGCGGGCCGGTCCGCCCCAGGGCGAAGAGGATAGCCGGGAACTCCCGATCCGTCCAGATCAACCGATCGACGATCTGGATGTCGGGCGCATGTCGGGCGCATGTCGCGAGTTGCGCATTGATCTTGGCCCCAATGGCAGAAGGGGGGTAAACTTGGTGGTGGCAGGGCATGTCGTGGTTCGAATTTCTCAGTCTCCGGGTAGGCTCATTATAGCGTCCTTCCGGCGGATCATCACCGAAAACCCTTCGGCGGTCAGCCTTCCGATGGGCGGCCCGAAAGATACTCGACCAATCGCTCGAATTCGTCGTGTCCACTGAAATGGACAATGACGCGCCCTTTTCCCTGCGCGTTCGCCCGGATCTCGACCTTCGTTCCGATGGCCATGCGCAATTGGCGTTCGAGGGCCGCCACATGTTCGCTCTTGAGCCGCCGTTTCATCGAGGAACGCGACTGGGGCGCTCCGTCCTCCTGCGCGATCCGCTCGGCCACCAGACGCTCGGTGTCGCGCACACTCCAGCCATCCTGCTGGATCTTGCGACAAAACTCGATCTGAAGCCGCTCGTCGCCCAGAGGCAACAACGACCGCGCGTGGCCGGCCGAAAGGGTTTCCGCGCTGATCGCTTCGAGAATCTCGGCCGGCAACTCCAAGAGGCGAATCATGTTCGCGATCGACGACCGGTCGATCTTGAGTCGCCGCGCCAGGTCCTCCTGCGTGCACTGATGCTGGTCCAAATAGCGTTTGAACGAAAGGGCCTTCTCGACGGCATTCAAGTCCTTCCGCTGCAGGTTCTCGACGATCGCCAGTTCGGCGACGAGCCGGTCGTCGGCTTCGCGCAGCCTCGCGGGCACGGTCGTCCACCCCGCGTGGATCGCCGCCCGCAACCGCCGCTCGCCGGAAATGAGCTGATACCGATCGCCGACCCGGCGCACGAGCACGGGCTGGAGCATCTCGTGGGCTTTGAGGCTCTCGGCGAGCGACGCGATCTCCTCTTCCCGAAACGTCCGCCTCGGTTGGAACGGATTGTCGTCGATCTCATACACATTCAGATGGAGCAGCACGTCGTTCGGGTCGTCGGCAACGGGTTCGTCGTCGATCGCCGCGGGATGCACCTTCAATCGAGGCCGGTCCGCGGCCGCGCCGGCCTGCGACGCCGCCGCACCGGAGGCCAGGTCGGCCGCCAGCGGTCCAAATCCGTCGTCCATCGGCGTGCCCAGCAGGGCGGCCAACCCGCGTCCCAGTCGCCTATCCTTCGTCACGGTTCAACACCTCCATGCATAGTTCCACGTACGCCCGAGCACCTCGTGTCCTCGGGCCATAGTCCAGCACCGACATCCCGTGGCTCGGCGCTTCGGCCACCGCCACGTCCCTCGGAACGACCGTTTCGAACGCGATTTCCCCAAAAAACTCCCGCACCTCCCGCTCGACCTCGCGTGTCAGTTCGAGCCGTTCGTCGTACATCGTCATCAGGATGCCGCCGAACTCCAATCGGCCCGGCTCGACGCGCATGACCTCCCGGATCACGTGGATCATCTGCGTCAGGCCTTCCATGGCGAAATACTCGCACTGGATCGGCATCAATACCTCATCCGCGGCCGACAGGGCGGCTCGCGTAAGGCCGCCCAGTGATGGTGGACAATCGATCAGCACCTCGTCAAACACGCTCGACGCCTCTTCGAGCCGCCGTCGCAAGACTCGCATATCCTCCGCGCTCCACCGCATCAACATCTCGATCGCGTTCCATTCACGGCACCCCGGAACGAGCGACAGGCCGGGCACGCGCGTCGCGCGGATCGCCTCCGGAAGCCGGCCTTCGCGGACAAATGGGTGATCGGAAGCAGGACTTTCTCCCATTCCGGAGGTCGCGTTGCACTGCGGGTCGAGGTCGACGACGAGCGTCCGGTATCCGGCCTTCGCGAACCCGGCCGCCAGGTTGATGCACGTGGTTGTCTTGCCGACTCCGCCTTTCTGATTGGCAACGCACAACGTCCGAACCACGGCGCCCGCCTCCATGCCCCGCCGCCCCGCTCCGCGCGGCGGCGGATTGTAACCACGATGCCCCGAATGCGAAAAGAGGAATTCCCGCTCCACCCTCTCCCTCGCCATCCCGCTCATGCGCGCCATCGTGCGCGTGGTACACGCACGGCGATCCGCGCTTCACACCACACGGTGGGTTACGGAACCCCCCGCTGGTTACACGTGGAACTCATTGCCTACCCAGCCCGAATCCCCACCGCGAACCCGTTCCACGTGAAACTCGGCAAGATCGGCGGTCTAGGGTTCCAGAGAGTGCAGGACCAGCCCGCTGAGCAGCTTTGGGTAGAAATAGGTGCTCTTCGCCGGCATCCGCTCGCCAGCCACGCTGACCGATCGGATATGTTCGATGGTGGCGGGCATCACCAGCGCGGCGAGCGAGTAATGCGAGCCGGTTGACGGGTCGCCGTCACGCAGCCCGGCCACGACTTCGTCCACCTGGTGGACATACTCGGGGCGTGGAACGTCCCTCGTTTCGAAGAGCCTCTCGATTACCAGTCGATGGAGGATGGCGACGCCCAATCCTCGCCAGGCGTCACCATGTTCGGAAGCGACCTCGGCCATCCGACGTTCGCCTTCCCGGGTGATTCGCACGCGCAGCCAGCGCCGGTCGAGGCCCGAATAGAGGGCCAGCTCACCCTGAACGCCGTCGGCTTCGATCGCCTCCCAAAGCGATCGGCCACCCTCGGGGCCCTCGGCCGTTCCGACCGGCGCGAAACACGGGCTCAGCCGATTCCGCAGTTCCTCCACGCCGATCGGCGGCAGACCTCGGAAGAGTCGGTGGGTCGGGAGCACAACCATGCCCGAATCGCTCATGCTCACGAGCATTGTCAGCACGAAGTTCGCCGGATGGATTCGATCGAGGGGGCGTTGGGCGGCGAGCGTATCGCGGTAGTTGAGTGCCGTTTCGTAGCGGTGGTGTCCGTCGGCGATGAAGAGCGGTTTATCGCCGACGAGTTGCGAGAGGCCGGCGATGCGATGGACGTCGGCGACGGGCCACATGCGATGGACGACGCCAAGATGGTCCACGGCTTCGAGCGGAGGCGCGCCTCCGATGGCGTCGTCCAGGAGCTGTTCCGCGCGGCGCTGGGGATCGGGATAGAGCCCAAAGATCGGACTCAGGTTCGTCTTGCAGGCCTGGGTGAGTTTGAGCCGATCGGCCTTGGGCGACGCGAGCGTCTCCTCGTGCGGAAAGACACGGCCCGACCCGAACGGTTCGATTCGGACGCGGGCCATGAATCCCCGCCGAGTCAACTCGCGATCGCCGGCGCGGAACGACTGGTAATAAACGTAGATCGACGCGTTCCCGTCGACGCGCAGAACGCCCTCCGAACGCCAATTCCTCAGGAAACGAGCGGCCCGCGTGTACCGGTTGTTCGCGTCGTCGTCACCCGGCTCAGGCCGGTTCAGGATGAGCCGGATGACATTGGCGGGATGCCGCTTGTAGAGCGCGTCTTGCCGATCGGCGTCGATCACATCGTAGGGCGGCGCGACCACATCGCCGAGCGCGCCGACATGTCCGAGATCGTACCGCAATCCCCGGAACGCCTGGATCTCCGGCATGGACTCGCTACTCCGTTATCGAAGGCATCGCATTGTTTCGAGCGCCCGCCGTCCCGAGCCTGGCATGGAGCACCGCTCGGCCCACACCGCAATCCATCAATACCGATACGCGTCGGGCTTGTACGGACCTTCGACGGATACGCCGATGTAATCCGCTTGCTCGGGAGTGAGCTGGGTGAGCTTCACGCCGAGCTTCTCGAGGTGAAGGCGGGCGACTTCCTCGTCCAATTTCTTGGGCAACACATGCAGGCCGACGTCGAACTCCTCGGTCCAAAGGGCGATTTGGGCCAGGACCTGGTTGGTGAACGACGAGGACATGACGAACGAGGGATGCCCCGAGGCGCAGCCGAGATTGACAAGACGTCCTTGGGCGAGCAAGAGGAGCGAGCGGCCGTTCGGGAATGTGTACCGATCGACCTGCGGCTTGATTTCCTGACGCTTCAGGTCCTTGCGGCCGTTGAGCCAGGCGACGTCGATTTCGAGGTCGAAGTGGCCGATGTTGCAAAGGATCGCATCGTTCGGCATCCGCTCCATGTGTTCGCCGCGGATGATATTCCTGTTGCCGGTCGCCGTGACGAAGAGGTTTCCCCGCGGCGCGGCCTCTTCCATGGTCGTCACCTCGTATCCTTCCATGGCCGCCTGAAGGGCGATGATCGGATCGATCTCGGTGACAATGACCCTTGCCCCGAAGCGCGAGAGGGCTTGCGCGCAGCCCTTGCCGACGTCGCCGTACCCGCAGACGACGGCCGTCTTGCCCGCGATCATGACGTCGGTCGCACGCTTGATTCCGTCCAGAAGCGATTCCCGGCATCCATAGAGATTGTCGAACTTGCTCTTGGTCACCGAGTCGTTCACGTTCATCGCGGGGATCTTGAGCGCGCCGGTCTTGACCATTTTCCGGAGTTGCTTGACGCCGGTCGTGGTTTCCTCGGAAAGCCCTCGGATTCCGGGAAGGAGTTCGGGGTACCTGTCGTGCACGAGGGCCGTCAAGTCGCCGCCGTCGTCGAGGATCATATTGAGCGGTTCGCCGTTCGGAAAGACGAGCGTTTGCTCGATGCACCAGTAGTATTCCTCCTCGGTCTCGCCTTTCCACGCGTAGACCGGAACGCCCGTGTCGGCGATCGCGGCGGCGGCCTGATCCTGCGTCGAGTAGATATTGCAACTGCTCCATTGGACCTCGGCGCCGAGCTGCGCCAACGTTTCAATCAACACGGCCGTTTCGATGGTCATATGGAGGCAGCCGGCGATCCGAGCTCCGTTGAGCGGCTTGGACACGCCGTATTTCCGGCGGAGGGCCATGAGGCCGGGCATTTCGTTTTCCGCCAGCATGATTTCGCGCCGTCCCCAAGGGGCCAGTGCGATATCGCGAACCTTGTAGGGGAGTTTTTTCTGCGATACGACTTCGGCGGGAGCCACGAGTGATCTCCTCATGCTGTTCAGAAGTTCATGAACGAAACGCAGCTTGGTCCCAGTATGACGATGACCGTGCGAACGGGCAAGCGGCGGGATCGACGCTTCGAACGTCCGATCCGTCGGCCGCGGCGGAGCGGCCTCCTTCGCCACGATCCGCCTCATTCGGACAACGTCCCGAACGCGCTTCGCGCGGCCCGGACGAACGCTCGCATCGCATCCGAATCCTTGTTGCCCGGAGCCGACTCGACGCCGCTCGCCGTATCCACGGCGTGGGGTTTCGCCATTTGAACGGCGACGGCGACATTCGCGGGAGTCAGGCCCCCGGCCAAGATCCACGGGACGCGGCCCCAGGCGCCGCTCGGCGCGCCAAGCTCGTTCCAAGCCAATGACCGCCCGGATCCGCCAAAGAGCCGATCGTGGTGGAAGTCGGCCAGAAGGCCGGCGAGGTTCCCGGGAGGCATCGTTCCGATCGTCCGCTCGACCGCGTCCATCAGTGACTCGCCGTCGCGCACGCGAACGGCTCGGATCACCGACAGTGGGGCCAGTTCGGCGATCCGTTCGGCGTCTTCGTCGCCGTGGAGCTGCACGTGGTTGAGGCCGGCGCGCCGAGCGACGCGCCGAATCCGGTCCGGTTCGTCGTTCACAAAAACGCCGACCCATTCGAGGAAGTCGCCGGGCACCGCGCGCCGCATGGCCTCGGCGGCTGCCTCGTCAATCGACCGGGGGCTTGGCGCGTGGAAGTTGAGACCGATGGCGTCGACACCCGCGTCGCGGGCGGCGATCGCGTCGGCCGCACCGCGGATTCCGCAGACCTTGATCCGAAACACGGGCGACTCCGGGAAACAGGCGGCGCAATTGGGAAAACGGGGGTGCGCGGCGTCGCCGGAGCGTTCGCGTCCCGCCTTGATGATAGGCGACCGAGATCGAGGCAAGAAGGCGGGCGATACGATCGAGTCGGCCACGGGCCCGCGATCCAGGATGAAGGCCATACACCGGCGCAGCCGATGTAAACGAATGCGGACGAAAACGCGCGCGCCGGCCGCGGCGCGCCGAACGGCCCACGCCGGGTCGGATCATAGCCCGACAAGGAAAGGGTGGCTCGCCGAAATGCGAGCGCGCATCGCATGGACGTCGACCAAGAGGTTCGGCCCGCGAACGAACGGCCCGTTTGGAACGCGGCCGCGCTGGTCCTCGTCACGTGCGGCATGGCCATCTCCGTGCTCGCCGTCGGCTGGCCCGGCCCGATCGCGGAATGCGGCCTTCGAACCACGCTTTCCTTTGAATGGGCCGGCGCATCGATCGACGCGTCGGGGGAACGGGCGGTCCGCGAACTCGGCGCGGCGCACGCGTCCGCCCGCGGACTTTCAACCGGCATGATCGTGGAAATCGAGCGTGCCGAGAAGCAACTTCGCGTCCATCTTTCCATGACGAGCCGATCGCCTCGACGCGACCTTCGCGCACTCGAACGATGCGCCGCCGGGCTTTCGGGCGCCATCCCCGCGCGGCTGGCCGACCTCTGGCTCCGCGCGGATCGCGATCGGCGAACGACGCTCACCACCCAAGCGCTCGCCGACGTGCGCGCCCGCGCCGATGCGTACGCCGCGGCCGTTGAAGCCGCGATGAACCACCAGTCGCTCTTGGTCGCGAGGACCCGCTTGGAACCGACCTATCCGGTGTCGACTCGGATTCCGCCGTCGACGCCCGTCAATCCCCGCTGGCTCGCCGTTTCACGGGAACTCGACGCGGCCCGCGGACAACTCGCCGATTGCCTGGAGCAGTTCACGAGCCGCCATCCGAACGTCGAGAAGGCTCGGCGCAATATCCAGGGACTGAGCGATGCGCTCGACCGGATCCCGATGGTCGAATCCTCATCGATCGAACTCGGCCAACCGTTCCAAGTCGGCGCATCGCCCACGGAGGACGACGACGCGGAGTGGCAACCCCAAGTGGAACTCGACGCGTGGGCGGCCGATCGCGGTGCCGCCGAGCGCGCCGAACAAGACCTGCGCCGATCGCTCGACGCGTTCACGACCGCTGCCGCCGCGTCCGATACGTCCGGCCCGGCGGCGAGCCTGGATTCGCCCGTCGATGCCTTCCGATTGGTCGACACACGGCTGCCGTCGATCGTGGCCCGACAAGGTGGACGGTCTCCCGCGCAATGGCGAATGATCGGCCTGACGGCGCTGGCCGCGGGTTTCCTCGCGCTCGGAATCCGGCAGCGGAGTCGATACCACATCCTCCGCGATCTGAGTCAACTGGGCGCATGGGGCGTTCCGCTCGTCGCGGCCGTTGGTCGGCCGGCGCCCCCTTCGCGGCGCCACGCGGTCGCCGACGTGTGGGGACGGTTCGCGAGGCTCTTCCTGGTCGCCGTGTGCGCCGCCGTCCTGATCGGCTGGATCGTGGATCCTGGATTCGCCGCGAATCTCGTCCACGACCCGCGCATGGCTTTGATCGAGGCGATCGACGGCTCGCTGGATTGGCGGCGGTAGCCGCCGTCACGTCCCCATGGGAAGCGGCCGTTCCCCGCCTTGCCGGGTCGATCCGTTCAAGAAACGGGTTGAAGGCGGCGTTCCCCGCGCGCCGATCAGGAGAATATGCCGGTCCGCGCTCATCGTACGGCCCGCGCCGGTCGTTCGCGCCGCCCAAGGAAGGAACGCATGTACGAGACGTTTTTTGGATTGCGTCGCCGCCCGTTTCCCGCCGTGCCTTCGCCGGACTTCCAGTTCCCGGCGGCGCTCCTCGAACAAGCCTTTTCCACGATGGAGCGGGTCATCGAGCGGGCGGAGGGAATCGGCGTCGTGATCGGTTCCGCGGGAACCGGGAAATCGCTCCTCTGCCGGCGGATCGCCGATCGATTCCGTAAGGATTTCTCCGTCGCCCTGATCTCGAACGCGCGTCTGAACAGCCGACGGGCTCTGCTCCAAAACATCCTTTTTGAGTTGAAGCTGCCGTATCGGGGCTTTGAGGAAGGTGAACTTCGGCTCTCGCTCATCGATTTCCTCGAACCGAACGAGCGGTGCCGCCAGGGGCTCGTGCTGGTGATCGATGAAGCGCACACCATGCCGACGCGGCTGATCGAGGAAGTCCGGTTGATCACGAACCTGGTCCGATCCGGCCAGCCCCGCGTCCGGCTCGTGCTCGCCGGCGACGCGCAGCTCGAAGAACGCATGGCGCATCCCCGACTGGCCTCGTTCCAGCAGCGCATCGTCGGGCGGTGCTATCTCGGTTCGCTCAATCAGACCGAGACGGAACAGTTCGTTCGCCATCAAATCGCGGCGGCGGGCGGTGTGGTCGACGAGCTCTTTTCGAGTGACGCGTATCGGGCCGTCTTCACGGCCACCGACGGGATCCCTCGGCTGATCAACCAAACGTGCGACCACGCGCTGATCCTCGCGTGCGCCGGCGGGATCCGCAAGGTGAGCGGCCAGGGCATCGAGGAAGCATGGGCCGACCTGCAGCGGTTTCCCGCCGCGCGATCGGTGTCCGAAGGGGACGGCGCGTCGATCGTCGAGTTCGGTTTGTTCGAGGACGACGACGAGCCGGTCGTCGTTCCGCCGCTCGGCGCCCTGCCGCGCGCGGCATGCGAACCGGCGGGTCTTTCGAATGATCGGCCGCTCGTTGACGGACCGATCCCCGTATCCGACACCGAAGAGGAACTCCCCGTGACGGACAGCGCGGAAAAGGCGCATGCGCGGGTCGTCGAGGCCACGGTCCACGCGGTGGATCCGTTCGGCGGCCCGTTCGAGGATGAGGAGGTGGTCTTGGATCGGTTCGCGGATTGGCGAACGCTGCCGGCCGTGACGATGCGTTCGGAGCGGCCCGATCCGTCGGCCGACGGCCATGACGAGCCGCGTCCGGGAGAAAAATCGGATGATCGCGCGCGGGGTGGGGCCTCGGAATGCGGCGCGTGCGACGGCGCGTGCGACGGCGCGTGCGACGGCGCGTGCCGGCAACCGGCGGACTCCCCGCGCGGCGCGCCGGAACCGGAATGGGAGCTCGAAGCGTCCGTTCGGGAACTGCGGGACACGGCGGCGGCCGTCTCCGTCGAGACGCCTCGGCCGGGCGCCGAGCTGACGGCCGAGATGCTCGCGATCTGGTCGCAGCCCGTGTTCGCCGGATCGTTCGCGCTCGATGCGAGGCTCGGCCGGAGCGGCGGGACGACGGCCGTCCGCCCCAGGGTGACCGAAAATGGTCAGTGACATGAATATGTCATTCAAGCGGAGCTCCCGCCCGAATCAAGGCGACGAACGAATGTCGGGACACGCGTGGTTCCGCGACTCAATCAACGGACGGCCGCCGAACGGCGGTCCCGTCGCGCGGATCGATGCGCCGCATGCGGCGCCCGCTTCGACGCGTCCGACCGAACGCGCCCGCGCGACGGCGGCCGCCCTCGCGCCGCGGGGCGAGGGCGCCGGGCCCCAAACGCCGTTCCTTCACCCGGCCAACGTCCCTCACCACGCCGCCGAGGACGGCGGAGCGCCGGAATGCCTCGCGTCGCGCGTCGACCGGTGGCTGTCCGCCGACTCGGTCCGGCGGCCCGGCCCGTTCGCTCCCGATCGACCGACGGCGATCCCCAGCGCGTTCGAGCGGGCGACGGCCGATCAATTGGCGAGGGATCCCCTGAGGCGATCCGAATTGGAACGGATCGGCGACCTGTGCTGGAGCGACGGGGCACCGGCGATGCGGCGTGTTCTCTTGATTTCGTTCGCCGACCCGATCGACGTTCCGCGAATCCTCATCGGCGCCTGCCCCGTCTCCCACCACCGGCCGATGACCGTCCTTGTCGACGCCGACTCGAAATGGAAGACGCTCAGCACGCTCGCGCAACTCGATGTCGGACCGGGACTCGGCGATCTGCTCGGCGGCCGAGCGGAGCTCGACGATGTCATCGTGGCCTTGGCGTCGAACGCCTTGCTGATTCCGGCCGGAACGGTTTTGGCGAGCGACCGGTGCTCGACGGTGTCTCCCCTTTCCCAATGGCGGCCGTCCGGCATGATGTTGATCGACGGCGGTGCGTGGCCGGTTCTCGACTTGGCACGCCTCGCGTCGTTCGCGGACCGTGTTTTCGCGGTTGTGCGGGTTGAACGGACGCGGTGGGGGGACCTTCACCAATTGCGACGAGCCCTCGCGTCGCTCGGCCGACGACTCGACGGCTGCATCGCGTCCGGCGGGTTCGAGTAACCTAGGCTATCGCATCGGCGGCGGCCGCGGAGGCCGCGGAGGCCGCGAACGCCGCGCGGTGCCGAAATCGGTGGCTCGAATGGGGAATTCTCTCGGATGACGCGTTATCTGGTGACCGGCGGCGCGGGGTTCATCGGTTCGCATATCGCCGAGGGGCTCGTTCGACGCGGCGACCGTGTTCGCATTTTGGACGACCTGAGCACCGGTAAGCTCGACAACATCGCGGCGTTCCGGGATGCGGTCGAATTCGTCGAGTGCGGCGTGCTCGATCCGCGCGGGGTCCGCTCGGCGATGGAGGGAGTGGACTGTGTCTTCCATCAAGCGGCCCTTGCGTCGGTGCCGCTGAGCGTCGAATGCCCGCTCGATTCCCACGCGGCATGCGCGACAGGGACGCTCGCCGTACTCGACGCGGCCCGGCGCTCGGGAGTCCGGCGCGTCGTCTACGCGTCGTCGAGCAGCCTGTACGGCGATCAACCGAACTCGGCCAAACGCGAAACCGACTTGCCCGCGCCTCTGTCACCCTACGGCGCCGCCAAGCTCTCGGGCGAATACTACTGCCGGGCGGCGTACCACACCTACGGGCTCGAAACGGTCTGCCTGCGCTATTTCAACGTTTTTGGTCCCCGACAGGATCCGGGCAGTCCCTATTCCGCGGTGATCCCGCTCTTTCTCACGGCCATGCTTGGCGGCCGGCAACCGGTCATCTACGGCGACGGAAAGCAATCGCGGGACTTCACGTTCGTCGGGAACGTGGTCGAGGGCAATTTGCGGGCCGCGTCGACGGCCGATGCGGCGGGCCGGTCGTTTAACATCGCCAACGGGCGCGCGACCGACCTCCTGACGCTCGTCGCCAACCTGAATGAACTGCTCGGACTCGACATTCAACCCCAATTCGCGCCGCCTCGCGTCGGGGACATTCGCGATTCGATGGCCGATATCACCTTGGCGCGCCGCGTCCTCGAATACGAACCGCGATACGATTTCCGGGAAGGGCTCGAACGGTCGATACCGTATTATCGCGAATGGCATGAACGGTCGACGGCGGGCGCGTCCGTCAGGTCGTCGCACTGAACGACCGGGCGAACGGAGTCGATCGGCGAAACGGACCGCGCGGGAGGATGGGCCGTGGAGTCAAACGTCGCTTCGCACGACGGGGAGCCGCCGTCCCGGCACCGCGGCGCCGGACTCTTGGTTGTCGTCGCGACCTACAACGAACGCGACAACCTGCCGCGACTCGTCGCCGCGATTCTTGACGTCGCGCCCGAGTCGAGGGTCCTGGTGATCGACGACGCGAGTCCCGACGGAACGGGCGAATGGGCTCGGCGGCGCGCGGTCGACGAGCCGCGTCTGCGGGTCATCGAGAGGCCCGGCAAGATGGGCTTGGGGTCCGCCATCGTCCGCGCCATGCGGATCGCCGTCGACGAAGGTTATGAATCGCTCATCAATCTGGACGGCGATTCGAGCCACGACCCGGCGGTCATCCCCGAGTTGCTGGGCCGATTGCACGGCGGAACGGGAGGCGGCGAGGCCGACCTCGTGATCGGTTCGCGCTATGTCGCGGGAGGCGGCACGCAAGGCTGGCCCGCGCGGCGCAAGTGGATGAGCTTCGCCGTCAATACGCTCGCGAGGAACGCGCTGCGGCTGCCCGTGCGCGATTGCAGCAGCGGCTACCGCTGCTTCCGCGTCGCGTTCCTCAAACGCATCGACCTGAGCACGCTCCGCGCGACGGGCTATGCGTTCCACGAGGAATCCCTCTGGCGGCTCAAGCGGGCGGGCGCCCGCATCGCGGAATGCCCGATCACGTTCGTCGAACGACGTCGAGGCCAGTCGAAAATCAACGCGCGCGAAGCGGCGGCCGCGCTCTTCGGTATGCTCCGATGGGGTTGGCTCGAACGGTGCGAACGAAGGCCGTCCCTACTCGACGACCAACCTCGGCACGAGGGGCCCGATTCCTAGGGTGTCGATTCGGATCCAAGAGAAACGGGGCCCGTTCCTCGGGGCGGGCCGTTGACGCACGCGCCGCGCGGCGCGCCGGAGTGACCTAGGTTTGTGGGCGGCCGCGCGGCGTTTTCCTGGTGGAATCGGGCCGATTCCACCGAAGTTGCGGGAGAATCGGAATGGGCACGAAGAGGCGTCTGGGCATCCTGACATCGGGCGGCGACTGCCCGGGACTCAACGCCGTGATTCGAGGCGCGGTGAAGGCCGCGCACGCGCACGCAATGGAGATCGTTGGGTTCCTTCGCGGATACGAGGGGCTCGCCGATCCCGTGACCTACGTTCCTCTCACGCCGCGCAACACGACCGGCATCCTCTCCCAGGGAGGCACGATTCTCGGTTCGACGAACAAGGGCCGTTTCGCCGCGACCGTGGGAACCTCCAATCGCCAAGAGCTCGACCCCGCTCTCGTCGCCGAAGTGCGAACCACGTGCGAACAACTCCAGCTCGGCGGACTGATCTGCGTCGGAGGCGACGGTTCCCTTGCCGTGGCCCAGCAATTCCACGAGAACGGGATTCCCGTCGTGGGAGTTCCCAAGACGATCGACAACGACTTGTCGGCGACGGCGTTCACGTTCGGATTCGACAGCGCGGTGGCCTGCGCGACCGACGCCCTCGATCGGCTCCACACGACGGCCGCCAGTCATGAACGCGTGATGGTCCTTGAAGTCATGGGCCGCCACGCCGGTTGGATCGCCCTTTACGCGGGTATCGCGGGTGGGGGCGACGTGATCCTGTTGCCCGAGATCCCATGGGATTTTGAAGCGATTTGCGAGAAGATACTCGAACGGGACCAAGCCGGCAAACGGTTCACGCTCGTCGTCGTCGCGGAAGGAGCTCGGCTCCCCGACGGGCGGCTCGTGACCGCCGAATCGACGCAGGATCGCCGTCAGACCCGGTTGGGCGGGATCGGCAATCGGGTCGCCGGCGAAATCGAGGCCCGTTTGAAACGGGAGACGCGCGTCGTCGTGCTCGGCCATTTGCAGCGAGGCGGTCCGCCGAGCACGTTTGATCGGGTCCTGGCGACGCAGTTCGGCGCGCACGCGGTCCGCTTGATACTCGAGGGACGGCTCGGCGAAATGGTCTGCTACCGGCCTCCCCACATCGAGAGCGTACCGATCCTCGACGCCGTGAATCAACTCTCGCGCGTCGATCCCAACGGATCGGCGGTCCAAGCGGCCCGCGCTCTGGGCGTCTGCTTCGGCGACGCGCGCGCGTCGCGCGAGCCCGTATTCGCGCCGCCGGTCGGTGTACCCGTCGCCGCGCCGGCCGCGACGCCGACATGCTTCGCATCGACCTGAGCGCCCGGTGAATACGCGACGGAACGGCCTGTCAGCGTTCCGGGACGGGTTCGGGCATCGGCGCGGAGGCCCAGTCATAAGCCGCTTTCGCGCGGAAATAGTCGGAAACCGATTCGATCTCCAGGAGCGCGGCTTCGATCGCCGCCGATTCCTGCAGGGCGACTCGAAGCAGGTCGCTGTCCCCCGCGTCAAACCGTTTCCGTTCGGCCTCTTCAAGCGCACGCGCCAGGCGCAGATTCTCCCGCGCGCGCTCGATCCGCTCGTAGCCGGTACGAAAGGTCCCGCACGACCCGCACGAAGATGCGGCGCTGCATGATCTCGGCCAAGAAAGCCTGAATCAGTTTCAGGACCCCGGCGAATCCAAGAAGGGTGAACAGGATGAGACACAGCACCAGGAGCGGTTGGATCAGCCGGCCGAACGCGATCGTGTTGACGAGCGATTCGACGGCGATCGGTGTCGCCAGCGCGAGCAGGCCGACCGCTCCCGCGAACACGGCGATCGCGCCGATGTCGGCGAGTTCACATTGGAGAATCAGGCCGAGCCTTCGGATCGGCGAGAGATGCGGCGCGGCGTGCCCGACGTGATCCAAGTCGCTGGAGGGCATCGCGGGTCCGGCGACCGACGCATCCTCGAACGGCATCGCGGCTCGGCCGGCCAACCAGAGCCTGGGTTGGTCCGCGTGATCGCCGCACCGGGCGAGGAAATCGCGGATGCGCATCCACACGGAACGCCCCGCGCCCGCGTCAAGCTCGATCTTCCCGCCTCGCACGCGCAGGATGATGGCCCACCATGTCGCGCCGTTCCAGACAACGGCGGTCGCCCGGACCAGGTTCCGCTCCAGACCCTGGCGCAGACCTCTCGGCGCGAGTTCCCGATGGATCACGCTCAGGCCAAGCCGTCCCGCCGCGTCCTCGAGCACCAGTCTCGGCTCAAGGGGATTCGCCGGGTCATCCGCGGCCGTCAGCGCGGCCTGGATCGCCACCGTATCGCGGACAACGCCCGCCGCCGAAGCGAAACGGCGCAAGACGTCACCCGCCTCCCGCAACCAGACCGGGCGCGTTTGCTCGTTTGAATCGGCATTCGTCGCACCGAGGTCCGCCATCCATCCGCCTCACTCTGTCCGCGATCCGTCTCGTCGACTCCTTCCATAAATCCCGGCCCCCATGCCCATGCGGTGGTGGTCGAATACCGATGGACGTGCGTTCCCTTACCGCAATGGAACGCGACCGGTTTCGTTGGATTGCGACCGAAGCGGATTGCCGACGACCCCGGATCCGATCGGCTCGACCGTCGGCCTCTCCGTCGCGGCCGGCGAAACCAGGGCGCCGCGGCGCGAGGACGTGTGACTTGCCGGTCGGACCGCGAAGTCCGCATCGACGGGCGCCCGATGGGTGACCGACGGATGGCTCGGTGACGGAGGCGCCGTGTCCGACGGTCCCGTCGGCTCGGCCGGCGCCGCCCGTTCGTCGCCCTCGGCGGGCGTCGGGGAGGGCGTCGGGGAGGGAGTCGGAATGCGTTCGGCGGGCAGCCCGACGCCATCGATCCAAGGCTCGCTCGGAATCCCGCCCGTTCCTTGATCGACGGGGCCCCGGCTCACCACCGACGGGCGCGTCCATCCATAATTGAGGTAGTAGCTTGCGTCCCGCTCCCGCGCATGGCCGAGCGCATCCCAGTACGCCTTGTCGGGCCAAGGACCTTCCGCCAACGAAATCCCGTTGAATTCCATCAACGATCCCTTGCGGAAATGCACTTCGGCGATCGACTTGTTGTAATCGTTGAGCGCGCGGTAGAAGTCCAATTGCGATTGGGCGAGGCGGCGCTGCGCGTCGAGCACGATATCGAGGTTCTCCTTGCCCCGTTCGTGGAGCACGGTCGCCGACCGGACATCGGCTTGGGACGCCGCCCAGCGATCGAAATGCGTCACCGTCAGCGAGTAGCGGTACTTGACGTTGCGCCAAGCCGTCGCCAGCAAGTGTACCTGCTGCAATTCCATGTCTTCGAGCTGCGCGTTGGCCCGCGCGACCTGCAACTGGGAATGGCGGATCGCCGCGAGCGGCCTTCGCGCGCCGAATTGAGGCGGCGTGAATTCAAGACCAAGAACGGCCTCCTGGAAATTGCCTCCCGTCAGGCTATCGAACGCCGTCGAACCCGCGTCGGGAAAGTCGATCCCGTTGCGGTCCGCATTGATCAAGTCGTCGCCCACGCCGACCCAGCGATAGAGCAAGTCCGCGTTCAGTCGGGGAAGGAGCTGGTTTCGAGCCGCGATCAGTTCGAGCTCCCGCTGTTTGATGCGCCACTTCTGTTGGCGCAGCTCGGGGCTGCGCACCAGCGACTCCGTCCGCACATCGACCCAGTCGAAATGAACCTCCGCCGCGGTCGGCGCGTCTTTTGGGCGTATCACCCGGCCGTCGGACGCGGCGAGCCCCATCAGCCAGCGCAGGCGGGCCTCCGTCTCGAATAGCTCGTGCTGCGCCGTTTCCAGTTGGGCGCGAAAGAAGAAATATTGTTCGCGGGTCTGCGCTTCCTTCTGCGAACCTTCGACACCCCCTTGGCGCTTCGCGTTCGTGTTGCGCCAGACGATCTGGGCGCTATCCCGGCCGATGCGGGACGTTTCCACCGATCGGTAGGCGAGGCTCAGGTCCCAGTAGGTGTTCTCGATGTCCATCAGAAGGTTGCGGACCGATCCCTCGAAGTCGGCAAGGCTGATGTCTGTGTTGATGCGTGCGAGGACGATCGGAATCCGATTGACCTGCTCGCCTCGTCCTCGCAACAACGGGTATTGGGCCTCGACTTCCAGTTCGGTCTGCCAATCACTCGGCAACGCGCGGCCGATGCCGATCGGGATGTTGTTGTACGTGTACGTGTTCCGGTTGCGCAGGCTGTAGATCGCGCCGCTGGCCGTCTTCTTGGACAATGTGGCGAGCGATTGGCCGCTGTTCTGTTGGAAGAAGACGGGATTGAACGGATTGCCGCCCTGGACGTTGCGCGGACGGTCCGTCGTACTCGAGTTCACACTCGAAAAGAACTGCGCGTCGAATTCCGATAAGGCGTCCTCGGCCCCCTGCTGCGTCGCCTGCGTCTGGAGATCGGTCATGAATAGACTGCCCGTCGACCGATCCACCGCGCGGGGGCCGCCCAACGTGTTCGATTCGGTCAGCGCCGCGTCATACACGGTGTTCGCGGCCGCCGTGCGATTGAGCAGACCGTCGGCGACGCCGAACTGCGTGACGGCTCCCACGCTGCGGATCACTTTGCTGTTTTGCAAGGCGTAGGATATGACCTCCTCGAGCGTCAGGTCCCAGAACTGATCGAACTCGGGGTCCGCGACATTCAAGGGAGGCATCGACTGTTCGGCGTCCGCAAGCCTTGCGCGGTCCACGTCCGGATACTCGATTTCCGTCGCCTGATCGAGATAGTGCGACAGATCGCCGTCGTCGTGCGCGTAGAACGGCTGCGTCGGATGGCAGCCCGTGATGCCGACGAGCCCGATTGCGAGCCACGTCGTCGCCGTCCAGAGTTGCCGAATCATGGGAATTCCCGCGGGTTGGCGTTTCGAGCCGTTCGCATGGGCACGCGTCCATGCGGGTAAGCTCGACCGGAAAACGGGCGCAGCACCGGCGCTCGCCAGTTCCCCGTCTTCGCTATTCCCCCCATGGCCGCACGCACCGCGCGGGCGGAACCGCGAGCGGAACATTCGGCAGCACAGGTATCGGTCGATTCGCCGTCAAACTTTGATTTTTCGCGCAAGTCGCTCTGAATTCCCCAAATTCGCTGAAGGACGGCGAGTCAAGCCTCGCTTGTCGCGCCGTCGCGCGGCTCCCTAATGCGCAATGCGTCCCGACCGCGTGGACTCTCCGTTGCACCGACACGTCCGTCTTTGCCGACGCCCTCGAACCGGAGAAGGAGCCCTTTGCCGCATCGCTTTGAACTCCCAAGCGGTTCGGCCTTTCGGTCCCGGTGCGCGTTCGCACGCCAACTTGCTTGACCAGCCTCTCCCGGCTACGCTCAGGCTCCAGGTGCTGAGAATCCCATCGAAAAGAGTCACCGCACATTTGGCCAGAACATGAAACGAACCCCCCGCTTCCTCGTTGTCGTCGCTCTTGCCTCGCTCCTCGGCGCCCGCGCTCTCGCGGCGGACAAGAAGCCGCTCAAGGTCTTCATCCTTGCAGGGCAGTCGAACATGGAGGGGCACGCGAAGGTGGAGACGTTCGACTACATCGGCGATGACCCGGCGACGGCGCCGATCTTGAAAATGATGCGCGGCGCGGATGGAAAGCCGACCGTGTGCGAGGGCGTGTGGATTTCGTATTTGACCGGCCATTACGACGGCAGTGCGAATTCCGAAGGCACGGGCAAGCTCACCGCGGGCTTCGGCGCGCGGGGCGACCAACCGACCCGGGACGGCGGGAAGATCGGGCCCGAGTTCACGTTCGGGCTCACGATGGACGCCGTGTTCGATGAGCCGGTGCTCATCATCAAGACCGCTTGGGGAGGCAGGAGTCTGCACACGGAGTTTCGTCCGCCGAGCGCGGGGCCGTACGTACTCAATGACTTCCAAAAGAAGCTCTACTACGGCCCGCCCGGCCACGGCGTGCCAAAGGACATGGACGCGTGGCTCGCCGAGAAGAAACGGGAGACCGGCCGGTTTTACCGTTACATGATCGAGCATGTGAAAAGCGTGCTCGCCGACCCGAAGCGCGTTTGCCCCGCATACGATGCGGCCGCCGGCTACGAGATTGCCGGGTTTGTTTGGTTGCAGGGGTTCAACGACATGGTGGACGGCCACGTTTATCCCGCGCACGGCAAGCCCGACCGCTTTGACCGATACGGCGATCTGCTCGCGCACTTCATTCGGGATGTGCGCAGGGACCTCGGCGCGCCGGAAATGCCCTTCGTCATCGGTGTGATGGGTGTGGGCGGGATGAACGCGGACAAGGACAATCTCACGTTCCGCAAGGCGATGGCCGCGCCCGCGTCGCTTCCGGAATTCATCGGCAACGTCGCCGCCGTCGAGACCGCGCCGTTCTGGTCGGAGGAACTCGCGGCCATCGACAAGAAGCACGAGCAGGTGCGGCAGATGGAATATTTTTTGAAATCGAAACACAAAGACCACGCCAACGCCGACGGGCACATGACGACGGAGCAAATCCGCGAGGCGGTGAAGGAACATGAAGACAAACTCATCACCCCCGCCGAGGCCGCGACGTGGAAACGCGGCGCATCCAACGCCGGCTACCACTACCTCGGCTGCGCAAAAACGTTCGCGATGATGGGCACGGCATTCGCCGAGGCGAACCTCAAGCTGATGAAGCGGCAAGAACGAGCGGCCCCGCCATGACCAAGAGCCTGATTCTTCCGTTTGTTGCGGCGCTCGCGGTCTGCGCCAACGCGCGCGGTGGGACGTTTCCCAATATTGTCTATATCCTCGCCGACGACCTCGGCTACGGTGATCTCGGATGCTACAACAAGGACTCCAAGATCCCCACGCCGCATCTCGACAAACTCGCCGTCGAAGGTATGCGATTCACCGACGCGCATTCCCCCGACTCGGTCTGCACGCCCACCCGCTACGCGCTGCTCACGGGCCGCTATGCCTGGAGGACGCGATTGCAGCGCAATGTGTTGGGGCCGTGGGACAGGCCGCTCATCGCGCCGGAACGAATCACGGTGGGAAAACTCCTCCAGCGGCACGGCTACACGACGGCATGCATCGGCAAATGGCACCTCGGCCAGACGTACGCCACCACGGATGGCAAACCACCGATGGGTGGGGCGAAAAACGCGCTCGGAAACGTGGATTTCGGCAGGCCGATCACCGATGGCCCGGTCACGCGGGGCTTTGACCACTACTTCGGCACCATCGTGCCAAACTACCCGCCGTATTGCTTTATTGAAAACGATCGCACGATTGGCATTCCTTCCCTGCCCGCGGATGGCGGCGACTTCAACATCCCCGGACCCATGGTGCCCGGCTGGAAGCTGGAGAACATCCTGCCGGGCCTGGCAAGCCACGCCGTGAATTGGTTGGAGGACGCGGCGAAATCGAAGAAGGCCTTTTTTCTCTACCTGCCGCTCACCTCGCCGCATTACCCGGTCGTGCCATCGCCCGAATTCGTCGGGAAAACCCAAGCGGGTGCCTACGGTGATTTTGTATATCAAACCGACTGGGCCATCGGCCAGGTTCTCGGCGCGCTGGAAAGCAGCGGCTTGGCGGAGAACACGCTCGTCATTTTCACCAGCGACAATGGAGCCGAGGTGACCGGCGAGGTGAAGCCGGGCGTCTACGACCGGGCGCGGCAATTCGGCCACCGCAGCTCCGGCGCATTGCGCGGCGCGAAACGCGATGCATGGGAAGGCGGTCACCGCGTCCCGTTCATTGCCCGCTGGCCGCGCAAGATCAAAGCCGGCGCGGTGAGCGACGAAACCATGTGCCATGTGGATTTCCTCGCCACCGTCGCCGCCATCCTCGGCGCGGAACTGCCCGTCAACGCCGCCGAAGACAGCGTCAACGTCCTGCCCGTGCTGCTTGGGGAAACGCTCTCCACGCCCGTCCGCGAGGCGACCATACATCACAGCGCCCAGGGCAAGTTCGCCATCCGCAAAGGCGACTGGGTTTTCATCGACGCGCCCACCGGCGACGACAATCGGTCCAACGGCGAACCCCGATGGCTCAAGGAGGAACGCGGCTACACGTCCCACCCGCACGCCGGCGAACTCTTCAATCTCCGTGAGGACCCCGCCCAACGTCGCAACCACTATGCCGAAAAGCCCGAACGCGTTAAGGAGCTGAAAGGGCTGTTGGAGAAATACCAGCGCGAGGGTCGCAGCACGCCCGGCCCACCGCAGCCAAACGATGCGGAGATTCGGCCGTTCTCGGCTCAACCAACCCCGCAAAAGCCAACCCCGCAAAAGCCAACCCCGCAAAAGCCGACACGGCAAAAGCCAACACGGCAAGCCAATCGATAGGCGCCGTTTCACGAGGAGCGAGCGATCGAGGACGATCGCGCCACGTAGAACGACACGATACGGCCGTCTCGGATTTTGGCCTTTGTGTCGTGCCGTTCCGTATGGTTCCGTTGCCCCAATACCGTGAACTCCTCTTGTCGGCCGCGGAATCGCACGGAAGCACACGGAATCAAGCGGACGATTCGCGCCGCACCGCGTGAGGATCGGCGGCCCACGCGTATGCGCGAGGTTCGGGCTAGAGGAAGAGGCCCAGGAACCCGCCCTGCGCATCGGTTTCGGACTGCATGCGGGCGAGCCGTTCGCGCGCTCGGTCCAAGTCGCCCGCCGCAATGTACCGATCGAACTCGGCCTGGACCGTTCGCGCTACCGTCCGCCGGAACCAGACGACGATCGGTTCGGTCAGCCAGTCGCAGGTCTCCCGGACCAGTTCGACGATGAGATCCGACCGGACGGCGCGCGTGTCCGAATCGTCGGTCATCACGGTCCCCTCGAACGCGAACTCGATCATGCCGACATCCGGATCGTTCGTCAGACGGTACGCGCACCGCGCGTTGTGGAGATAATACGCGTTGAACGTGCCGTGCGTTACCGCGGCCGACTTGACCCGCCCGCAGAACGCCTGGTACTTCGGGGACGCGTCGATCGGGACATCGAACCGGGGAATGCTGCGAAGCGGCAGGCAATCGAACGTCACGTGGACCGCGCGGCTCATGCGTCCTTGTCCCGAAACGGGAGTTCCGATCGGCGCGGGCGATCATCAATTCGCCGCGGTGCTCGCGGGATCCGGAGGCAGGGTCCAGCCGAGCGAGATCCAACCGGCGTTGGCGTCGAGATGCCCGAGCTTCAGCGGGCCGACTTTATCGTAGCGTCCGCCGAGTTGCAAGCCTTGGCCGTCGAGCTGCGACTTGAAGAGGGCGTCGAATTTCTTCCGCATGAGCGTCTTCACGGCGATCTTCGCGGCGTTTTCGAATCCGCCGCGCGTGTATTCCGCCTGGACTTCGCCGTCGCGCGTCAGGCGGGCGCCTTGGGGCGTCCGTTCGAGTCGGTAGACGGCCCAAATGTCCATCTCGGACGCGACCACTTGCTCGCCCCGCGAGAACTCGCGACCGCGAATCACGACCTTCAACGTCTGATCGCGCACTTCCAATCGAACGGGTTGCGAACGGGGGAACGTGATCGACCATGGGTCCTTCGTGGGATCAATGCGCAGTTCCTCGGGCACTTCGCGCTTGTTCTCTTCGAGGATCCGGACAAGCCGCTCGTCGGTCAGTTTCACGCCGCCGATCGTCGCCTCCGAAAAATTCCCCGCGAACGATTCGTGCAGACGCACGGCCAGGTCGAATCCGGTTCCGATCGGAGGAGGCTCCGAGACGGAACCGAGTTGGAACGCGTTGGCCTGAAGGAGGGTGACGTCGAGCCGATCGGCGGTCGTCGACAACTCGAAACGCTGGGGGAACTCGTTCTTGCGGAGCAGCGGGTTGCGGAACCGCTGGATGAACTGCTCCCGCGCCTCGCTCAACATCGAAGCGACCCGCTCATCCACCTGGCGCCGCACGCGCGATTCCGCCTTGCCGTTCGCGATCGACTCGGCGTCGCCCTGCTGCTGGCCGGCCTTGCGCCACGCGATCTTGCGGACCAGTCGCAATCGATGGCAAATGCCCGTGATGACCGAAGACGTCGCGCACACGGCTTTCGCAGGCGCGTCGTGGATTCCCTCGGAGTCCACGGAAATCCGCTTCGATGCGGCGATCCGCGTTGTGCCCGATGAATGGATCACAACGCCCCGGTTCGTGCCCGTATTGTCGCTGTACGCCGTTCCGTCAAGGTGGATTTCCAGCTCGGCCTTCTCCGCGTTCGGAACGAGGTCGACCTTCACCCGGCCGATCGTGCGGGCCACGCCCACAATCGACGTTCCCAGGATCTCGTCCGTGATCGGGATCGACTCGTCAACCGACTCGTCCGCTCCCGCGCGAATGAACCGTGCGGATACGGAGGTCAAGAGATTCGGTCGAGCCAGCACCTCGCGGTATCGACGCACCAGTTCGGGCGCTTGCCCCGTATCGGCGAGCCAACCGAGCCCGCGACCGATCGCGAGCGCCGACTCGGCGCTCGAAGTCGTCCGGTAATCGGTGAGCGCCGCGATGATCGCTTCGAGCTGCTTGTCGTGTTGTTCGGCGATCGCCGCCGTGTTCGCGACCGCCGCCGCATTCATGAAGTCGTGCAGCGCCGCGCGGAACGTCCGATAGGCCGGTTTCTCGACACCGTTCACGTCGCTGTACAGCTTCTGCAACGCGCCGTTGAGCCGTTCGAGATTGGGTTGTTCCTCCGCGAGTTCCTTCGCGATCACCTCCCATTCCAGATAGACATGCCAGCCGCGGCGAACGGACGGACCACCGCGCGCGAGGAACTGGTCGAGAGCCTTGGCCGCATCCCGAGCGATCCGCTGTTTCCGTACCACATCATCGCGTTTCGGCGGAGCGAACCGGCCAACGTGGCTCTTCGCGATCTCAATCAGCTCGTCAATCGCGATTCCACCCGATCCGGTCGCCTCTTGACCGCGCAGCGCGGGCGAACCTCCGATTCGAGCCGAGACGGAAAACCCCATCGCCAGCAGTACCGAAGCGTACGCCACGGACCGGCCCGCTCGGAATCCCATCATCGGTTCACTCCCTGATGTTCCCGCTCGACTTCCCACTCACCTCGCGCCGCGCCCCCCAAAGGCCTCACGCGTCGCCCCCAAGGTCTCACGCGTCGCCCAAGCCGCTTGCCCAAGTTTGGGTCGTGCTCCCGGCTCGGCCCGCGATCGGCCCCGTTTCCCCGGCGCTCGCCCAAGGAACCCGGCACAATTCGACTATCTTTCCTATTTTCACCAAAAGAGCAAGCCTAGTCGGCGTAGGGATCCGGCCGGTCGCTCCAAAAATGCCGTTCGCATGGGGCGAAGACGGTGGAGGCCCGCCCTGGTCGCCCCGGACGGCGCGCCTGTTTGAAAACCCGAATGTCCACCCTTTCCCGGGCCGCGGAAGGAAAAGACGCCCGGGTCGGCCGTCGGCATGGCACGGGTCGCGCCGTCGTGGAGCGTCCCATTCGCCTGGAAATGTGCTCGACGGACCGGTTTGCGCATGAAGTGACGATGTCCTGTCACTCGAACGCGCCGATCCCTTGGCGGCCCGCCGCAACCGCGAAAACTGGCATCGGGTGGCCGAGTTCCCACGGGTCCGATCGCGGGCCGGCTCGGTCCCTTTCGAAGGTCGCGAATCGAGACAGGGTGGACAATCATGCGAACGGAAATCGCGCCGTGGAATAGAATGCTCCGTCGAATCAGCCGGATCCGAAACCGCGGACGGAATCGGCGGTGTTTGAGCGCGGAATCGCTCGAGCGGCGCGAACTGATGACGGTTGATCCGTCGTTCGCGCTTTGCGATGTGGGCTTGCTCCACGATACGGGGTCGTCCGGTGCCGATCGAATCTCCGCGAACCCCACGATCGCGGGCAATCTGCAAGGGGAATGGACCGGTCTTCGGGCGTTCGTGCAATTCGACCACGACGGCGACGCGAGGCTCGACGGAGAAGTCGAGGTTGAACCGGGCGCAATGACGTTCGCCTACGATCCGAGGGACTCGGAGGCATCGCCGCGGGCTCTGGTTGGACCGATCGACGTCGGCTACCGAGGCGTGCTGCGTGATTCCGGCGGCAACCCGGTCTGGACCGGGGATTGGGCGTCGTTCGTGTTCACCGCCGAACCACCACCCGCCGCGCCGTGGGAGTTCCAGTCGTTGGGTCTCGAAATGGACACCGGATCGTCCGCGTCGGACGGCATCACGACCGTTCCGATCCTTGTGGGTCGGGTTCGCGCAATCGGTTCGAATCCTCCGCTTGGAGGCGGCAATGGCGGATCGGGCGGATCGGGTGGATCGTCGGGCGGCGGGTCCGAGGGCGGTGGCGATCTGAGCGGCTCGGGCGGTGGTTCGGGAAGCGACGGCGGCAGTTCCGGCGGCGACTGGGGAGGCGACGAGCCGGACGGTCCGGCGGGAGGCCGTTCCGCGGGCGGCGACTCGGGAGACTCCGGTTCGACCGGCGGCGCGGGCGACGGGGACTCAGGGGCCGGCACGGGAGGCGCCGGAGGGTTTGGCGATCAAGGCGGCACCCGTACGGGCGGAAGTTCGGGATGGACGGGAAGCCTCGGCGCGCTGGACGAGCGGTTCGTGGCCGGTTCGGAATTGCCGTCCGCCGTCGCGTGGGCGCCGACCGATCGAGCGGCCGTCGAATGGGATACGGACGCGGACGGCGACGTCGACGCGCGCACGTGGCTGCATGGTGAAGCCGCATTCACGTTCGAACCGCGCGGCCTGGAGTATGGTCCCCAAACGATGAACGCCCGCGTGCTGATCTGGGACTCCGAATACGGCGTCGCGCTCGAAAGCGCATGGACGACGATCGCGTGGACGTTGATTCCCGAGCCGGCCGCGCGAGTCGCCGAACTGTCGCTGGCGCGCGACACGGGCGCCGACGAGCACGACGGTGTGACGAGCGACCCGACCATCGAAGGTCGGCTCGACGGCCCGGCGTCCGCGGGCGCGGCGGTCTATTTCGATTGGGACGGCGACGGCGTTTGCGACGCGACGACGAGCGCGGACGGCGACGGACGTTTCGTCCAGCGGCCCCTGGGCCTTCCCGAGGGCGGCCACAGCGTCCATGTGCGGTCGAGCCGTTGGGACGACCGAGCGCAGGCGGACGTTTTCGGCGAATGGGCGGTCTTGGACTTCAACTACGCGCCCGAAATACCGCCCGATGTCGTGGACCTCACGCTGGACGCGTCGAGCCGCGACGGTGGATCTCCGTCGCAAACCCGTGTGTCGCTCGCGGGGCGGATCGAGCAACCGCTGGAAGGAATCGCGGTCGAATTCGACGATGACGGCGACGGTGTTCCCGATGCCTATACGCTCACGGATGCCTCGGGACGGTTCACGCGCGGGGTGAGTTCGGCGCATGCCGGCGCGCGCGCCGTTGCCGTACGCGCCGCGGCGTGGGGCGCATGGGATCGGACCATTCGATCAAGCGACTGGAATTTGTTTTCCTACACGATCACGGCGGCGGATCGACTGAGCGCGAACCTCGCTTCGCTCGGTCTCGCGCGCGATACGGGTGATCGCCCGGACGACCGGGTGACGTCCGATCCGACATTGATGGGTAGGGTGGAAGCGCGAGCCCTTTCGGACGCGAACGAAGTCGGAGCGGTCGTCGAGGATGCGGTCGCGTGGGTTGACGTCGACCGCGATGCGGACGGCGCCGCCGACGACCGGTACGCGGCCGACGGTGACGGCGGCTTCGCCATTCCGATGCGAGACGCCGACCTCGGCCAGCAATCCGTTCGGGTCCGCGCGGCCGCGTGGGATGAGCGGTCCCAAAGCGCCGTCGTCGGCGCGTGGACCGAATTCGCATTCACCTTCGAGGCGGACCGTGTCGCGGCTCCCGCCGTCGCCATGATGCGACTGCTTGCCGATACGGGAACGGACGCGAACGACCGGCGGACCGCCACGACGTGGATAACCGGCCAACTCGACGGTCATGGCCCGCTCGTCGGTTCCTATGACGATACGTTCGTCGAATGGGACCTGAATGCGGACGACGAGCCGGACGGATTCGTTGTTCCCGATGCGACCGGCCGCTTTACCTACCACGCGGCGACCGAAACGCGGGGTCCGGTCTCCGTGCGCGCGCGGGCCGCCCGATTCGACGCGGCGGGCGAACGCTACGTTCTTGGAGATTGGACGGCGCTGGACTTCGTCTATGAGGCACACGCGGACGAGCCGGCCCGAATCGTCGATCCGACCGCGATCGTGTCGGCGGCCGGCGCGCGGATCGTGTCCGGCCGGATCGTCAATGAGGGTACGCTTGCGAATGTACGGATCGAGATCGACGCCGACGGCGACGCGGCGATCGACGCGACCGGAATCACGCGTGAGGACGGACAATTCGAGATCACGCTCCCCGCACCGCTGACTGGCGACTCGGTGGTGCGGATGCGGACGACCGAGGTGAAGCTCACGGGAGAAACGTTGCGCGGCGGATGGACCACGCTCAACGTGCCTCTTTTCGAGCTGGAGGTTCCCGTGGTGCTTCCTTCGGCGGCCGCATCGGATCGGGTTCTGTCCCTGGCATTGTCCCGCGATACGGGCGCGTCATCAACGGATCGCGCCACATCGGACGCGTCCATCGCGGGCGCGATCGACGGCGCCGTTCTCGGTGGACGCATCGTCGAGATCGACCGGGACGGCGACGATGGGGCGGACACGACCGTCGCAACGGGATCCGATGGTACGTTCCGTTTCGATCCGGGCCCGATGCCCGAGGGTGTTGTGTCGATCGCCGCCCGGCTTGCGCGCGCGGAGGGCATCGAGCCGAGTCCGTGGTTGCGGACGCGATTTGTCGTTTCGGACGATCCCGATCGGCCGGATATCCAGGAGCTCGCGGCGTCGATTCGCGACTATGAGCTCACGCGCGAATCGGCGGTCGCCGCGTATTGGTCGGCGGTCGATGATGCGGGTCGGGAGCGGCACGACGCGGTCACGGCGGCGGCTCGGGACCGCAACGCGGCGCGGGTCGCCGACGGGACGGCTCGATCGGACGGCCTTCGCGACGCGGACGAGGCGTTTCATCGCGCGATGGCTGAAGCGCAAACCGCGTTTGCGGACGCCCAGCGCGCGGCCGCCGACCGATTCGCGACGAATATGGAACGGTTGGCCGATCGCGCCTCGCCCGCCGTTCCGCTGCTCGTATGGCCGGAATCGCCCGATGCCGGCCGTGACTCCGACGCCGACGCGCCGATCCCGCCACCGGCTCCGGGCCGTGCCGCGATCGAGGCGGACGCGGGCCGATGGCGGTCCGTCTTGACGGCGGACGCGTTCGAGGACCCCGCGGCCGACGCTTCCAACGAACGGAACGCGAACGACACACTCGCGGCGAAACGGTTCGACGCGAAGATCTCGGATGCGGATTCCGCATTCCTCGAACGCTCGCAAACGGCGCGGCGGCATTGGGAGGAGCAAACACGCCGAGCGGGTCGGACCTACGCCGATTCGGTCGAGTCGCCCCATCCCGATCTCGACATCGATCTCGAGATGACGAACTACCAGGCGGCCGTTCAGCGGATTCAGAACAACTACGACGCGGCCAAACGCTTCCACGAAGGACAACACTTCACCGAGGTGACCCGCCTGGCGGTGAAACGCCAAAGTGATCTGGACGCGGCCCAGTTGAAGTTCGACCGCGAAATGGACCGGCTCAACAATACGCCAGGCGGCGGCTCGGGCGACTACTATCGCACGCATCTCGCATGGCGGCGCCAAATCCACTGGGACCGGTTCACGGAAATCGCGCAGGCCAAGCGGGACTACAGCGAAGGCATCGCGAAAGCGAACGAGCTTCTCGCGACCCGGAACGCGTTCGCCCTCGCGCGCCGCGACCGCGGCCTGCGGGCCGCCGAGTCGCTCTTCCTTGCGAAACGCATCGAGTTCGAGGCGTGGGACCAGCATCGCCGGATCGATGCCTGGCAGGCGCTGACCCGATCGCTCGCGTCGAGCGACGCCGAGTACGCCGAACAGCAGGCGGTGGCCGAGTTCACGCGCGAGTCGCGGATGTCCGACGCGCGGCGCGCGCGGGCCGGTTCGGCGGCCGAGGGCCGGCAAACGTACTTCGAGCGGATTGTCGACGCGATGCGATCGCTCTTTTCCCAACGCCGTGAACGGATGCCGGAAGTGATCACGGCCGATTTCGACCGGCAACTCGCCGACCTGAGGACCGCCGCCGAAACGGAAACCGCCGAGCTCCTGGCCGACTTGGAACGCCGAACGGCGGAAGCCGAGTGGATACGGCGATCGGATGAAGGGCGCGCGGAACTCGACTTCGCCGCGACGACGGCCCGAGCGACCATGCGCCGTGAGCACGGGTATTCGGCGAGTGAGGCGGACCGGATGCGGGCGATACTCGACGCCGCGACCCTCGAAGCCCGCGATGAACTCGCCGCGCGGTTCGCGCTGTACGGCGATGTCATCGACGCGCGCCTGGACCGGGATATCGCTAGGGCGGATCGGCAATCCGAGTGGGACATGTCCCGCGCCGAGATCGATTTCGATCTGGCGGTCGGCGAACGGGACGTTCGGCTCGACTACATGTTTCAATACCACGCGACTCCCATCGAGGTTCCGCTCGCCGAGTTGGCTCGGCAGCATCGATACCGCTGCGCGACCGCGACCCACGTCTACCAACAGGCGGCAATCGGCGTCGAAGAGTCCTACTCCGACCGTGACGTCGAGGAAACGGTCGAATACGAACTGAAGGCGCACGGAGCGAACGCGGTGCGGGCCTTGGCGACGGCCGATGCCGACCGCGCCGCGGCGCGCGGTACGAGCCGGGCCACGGCGGCGTTCGAAGTCGCCGCGTCCGACGCCGACGGCGCGCGGCGAGTCGGCATGTCCCAAGCGGAGAACGAGTGGATCCGGTTCCTCTCGAGGCTTGAATCCGATCGCGATAACGGTTTGGCGCGGATCGACGACGAATTGGCGCTCGCCGAGTCCGAACTGGTGTCCGAGCATCGCGCCCGCCTGGCGGCGGAGCATGTGCGATGGGTCGCGGCTTGGGCGTCGGACGCGCTCGTGCCCACGGCCTGGGCACGGTACCACGACGCCGTGGCGCGAGCCGAGGAATCCCGAACGATCGCGGACGGCGCGAGCGAAACCGCGTGGGTGGCGGCTTGGACGTCCGCCGATCAGCGGCGTGTCGCCGATCGAGGGGCGGCGGATTCCGCGCGCACGAGCGACGGCGTCGCCGCGTACGCGACGCTGGTTTCCGACGTCGCGTCGCTCCACATGCAGCGCATTCGCGGCTACGAATCGGCCTATGTGGCGAGCGGCGACGACGTGGCGGACGCGACGTTCGGGTTCTACACCGCCGGCGTTCAGGCCGATCGGCAATATCTCGACATCGAATCGACGGCCGAAGGCATTCATGAAGAGGCGGTGCGCGACGCCCAATTCCAATTGCGTCGCGAAGCCAGTCATATCTTCCTCGCCCGCAATCTCGATACGATCACCGACGATGAGCAATGGTCGCTGATCCGCGAGGCGATGCGCGCTCAACGGGTGAAGGAGGGGGACGCGTTCGTCGCGTTGGCGCAATCAATCGCTCCGGCTCAGGAAGCCCACGACGCGGCGACCAGCGCCGCCGCCGTCCTGCATGTCGATCGATGGTCGGGTGCGGCCGAGCGTCTGACCGGCGCCTACCTGCAGGCCGATGAAGCCGATGCGCGGGCTCAACTGGCGGCCTGGCATCAGATGCACTTCGAGTCGGACCGGGCCGAATCCGCGTTCCGAACGCGGCTCGCCGAGATCGACGCGAACTGGAACATCGATGTCGGGCACGCCGCGTCGGCGCGGCATCGAGCCGACGTTGACACCGAGTTCACATCGCAATTGGCCATAGGCCATGCGTCGGGTACTTTGCTTGTCGATCGATTCCATGCGTTCGCCGAGCGGAAAGAGGCGGCCGCCGATCGGCTCGCCGCACAATCCGACCGGCATCTTGAAAAAGGCCTGCTCGACTACCAGGCCGCCGTCGCGCGGCTTGACGCGCAGCACGCCGAAGATGTGCGGGACGCGGCCGATCGCATGAGCGCGGCGCGGTTCGCCGCCGAACGGGCGTTGAACGACGAACGGAACCGAGCCGACGAGGCGTGGATTGTCGCACGGGCGGACGCCGACACGCAACTCGCGACGCGCGTCGCCGCCGCGGAGTCGCACCACGCGCGGGATCGGCGCCAGGCGTTCGGGATGCACGTCGAGGACCGGATCGTGAGCGAAGGCGGAGCGGAGCGATCGACGGCGGCGGCGCAGTCCGGCCGTCAGCGCGCGGTGATCCGGGCGGATCACGCGTTCGAAACGGCGGTCGCGGCGGCGAACCGCGATTGGACGATCCGCGCGGCCGAGGCGCGAGCCGCATTGCACGTGGCCGGCGAGACGATGGACGGCGCCGGCGGACTCGATGAAGGCTCGCTCACCACCGCGCAGCGCGCTTATCTCGCGGCGATCCGCGCTGCCGACAGAGCTTACGCGGCGGCCGCCAAGGCCGCCGCCGTCGTCCGGGCCGGCTCGACCGGCGACGCGTGGATCGATCTGCACACCGCGCTCGGCGCCGCGACCAAACACCATGCCGCGCGGATGGCCGGGGCCGATCAACGATTGGACTTCCAATGGAACGCCGCCGCGACGGCGTTCACGATCCTCGCCACCAGCGCGGCGCGCGATCATGCGGACCAAATCGCCGCGTCCGATGCGGCGTTGGAATCGGCGCACGCGGGCGGAGTGGTCGCGTGGACCAACGCGACGTCCGGCGCGTGGGAGGATTACCGGCACGCCGTCGGCCTGGCAGACGTTGTCCACGCGAGGGAAACCGCGAGGGAAGAGGTGGATTACCATGTCGCGACGGCCGGGACCGCTTCCGAATCGGACCGGGTCCGGCGCGCGTGGCTGATGTCCGTCGGACCCTCCTATGTCCGCTTGCGGGAGCAAACCGCGAACGCCAAGGCGTACGCCGACGATCAGATCGCGAGCGCGGCGGGAAACCGCGATATCACGATCGCGGTCGCCGAAGCGTCGCGTGTCGAACGGGCCGGTCAAGCAAAATCCGACTTCACCCATGCCGTCGTCGGAGCGTACATCACGCATCAGGTCGCGACCGCGACCGAGGACGGGCGGTTGATGGGCTTGGCCGTTCGCGCGGACGGTCCGCTGAAGGACGCCTACGCCGACGCGGTGGCCTCGCACGATATGGAGGTCGCAACGGCGGGCAAGGCACTGCTGGTCGCCGACGCCATGGCGTATCCGGCGCCCGCGTCGCCCGACGACGAACGGGCCTACCGCACGGCCGTCGCGGACGCGGTTCGGCGTCTCGAAGTCGCGAAAGCCGACGCCGACCTCCAGCACCAGACGATCCTGATCGGTGGCGAGTCGTTCCACACGTGGACGTCCGTTGCCGCCGCGGCCGATCTGCGCCGGGGAATCGAGGACGCCGAGCACGCGTATCGTTCGATCCTCGCCGTCTCGGATGAAAGCCGAGTGAACGACGAGGCGCATGCGCGGGCCTCGTTCGCCAAAGACGAAACGGCGGCGAACAACGATTATCGGCGGCTCACCGCCGCCGCCCATGTCCGATGGATGGCCGACCTTCGTCGCGCAAACGTCGTAACGCTCACCGATTTCGCCGCCGATCACCCGTCCACCTGGACGCGGTACCACGCGGGCCTCGCGGTCGTCGAGGAACGGATCGAGATCGCCGATCAACCGGCCTATTTGGCTTGGATTGACGGCGTGAATCGCATTGAATCCAAGTACACGTTGGACGCGAGCGGCGCATTTGAGCGGATGATCGAAGGAGTCGCGGACGCGGACACGTCGCGCGCGATCGCGTCATCCGCCGCCGAACACGCGCGATCGGCGTCCGAGACGTCTGCGCGCGTCGGCTATGCGCAATACCTCGGCAATCCGGCCGGGTTCTTGGACCAGGCGATCGCCGAGGCGGAGCACGATTACCGCGTGGCCGTGGCGAACGCCGAACGCGATTTGGCGGTGAGCGGCTCGCGTGAAGCGTACGACCGAGCGCTCGCCGATGCCGCCGCGCGCCGGTCGGCCGCCGTCAACGCGGCCCGTCGGGTCTACGATGCGGCGGAGTCGACGGCCGGTTCCGCACTGCGGACGGCCATGTCGAACGCGCAATCCCAGTGGCGTTTGGATCGTCAGTCGGCCGACGCGTCGTGGGGCGGTTCGGTTTCCGACTCGCTCGGCCGGTTCGACGCCGCCGTCGCGCTCGCCGCGGCGGCACGATCATCCGCCATCGCGATGCTCGACGCCGACTACCAACAGGCCCGCGCCGCGGCGCGGGAATCCGCGTTCTCCGCATGGTCCGCACAGGACGGTTCGCCTTGGGCGATCCGTGACGCGGACCTCGCGTCCGCCTCCGTCCCGCTCACCGCGTCGATCGGCGCCGCCCAGACGTCGCGGTGGTCGGCTCGGACGCGTGTGGACGACCGATGGGCGGATTCCGAACAACGGGCCTCCGCGGCGTTCCTCACCGCGCAGTCTTCGGCGAACGCGACATTCGCCGGCCGCAGCGGCGCCGCGCGTGTCGGTCTCCTCACGTCCCAGGCGGACGCCGACCGCCAATTGGTCTCGACCGGTCATGCGGCGTTGTCCGGCGGCAGCGTGTGGACAGAAAACGCCGGGAACATCGGCTGGATTCTGCCGGGAGGTTCGTTCCTGTTTGGTTCGATGCCTCTGCTCGGCGGCGCGCTCATGGATCGGATCGAGACGCTCCAATCGATCGCGGCGTACTTCCCGCATCCGAGCGGTCCGGACGAGGGCGGCCGAATCGACTTGGGCCCTGCGCCGATCGGACCCTCGCCGTCGGCGGGCCCATCCGTGTGGACGCCCGCACAACGTCCCGTGTTCGTCGCGCCCAATCGGGCGTTTCGACCCGAGTCCATGGACGCGGCGGCCATGATGCGGCTCGGTCTCCAAACAACGCCGCCTCCCGCCGGGAAGATCCAAACCAAGTCGGGACTCCAGTGGTTCCTCGACGACTTGGGACTCATGGCCCGGTATCCCACCGCGTCGTTGCAAGGCGCGGGGGAAGGGCTGGTCACGTCGGGCAAGGTCTTCGTCAACGGAACGGCGACCACGTTGAAATCGGCCGTGACGCTCGGATTCCAGGATTCTCCGTGGGAACTCCTGGAAGTCACCGAGGCGGACCGGATGGTCGGGTACGACGCGGCGTTTGGAATCCTGCGCATCAGCGAGGAACTCCTGATCGGAGCGGCGACGGGACGCATGGCCAAACCGGGTAAAGGCCCCTGGCTCCAGACGTTGGCCAAGGGCGCCTTCTACTACGACATGGCGCAAAACGGCGCCGGAATCGTGCGGGGCGGTTATGGCGCATGGTACGGCGATGGCCTCACCTTGGACAACTCGATCGAATTGCTCGGCGGTATGGCCGGCTTGAGCGGCAACGTGCTGGGGAGTTTCCGGCACGCCGACGCGATTGTGCCGGCGATCGACGACGGTATCCTCAACCACAAGATCGGGATCGGCGTTTCCCTGCACGGCTATGATGACAAGATCGGCCACGCGTTTGTCGTGTTCCAGCGGCCGCGTGGCAACCGGTTCGCCGTGGGGTTCTATCCCGCGACCGATTTTCGACCGGGCGTGCCCCGGGATCTGGCCAAGTTCGTATTCGGGGGCAACCGGTTCGGGATTCCGGCCGAGATCGCCTCGGATACGGACCGGTTATGCCGGATGGCGCTCCGTCGAGGGTGGACGCGGATGGTCATGTACGACGTGACGGAATCGGGTTTCCAGAAGGCCTTGCAGAGCGTACGGGCGACGGTCAAGGCGACCCGTGAGGGAACGCAGCGATACCACATGTTCAGCCAATGCGCCGTATTCAGTCGCGAAACCCTGCGGGCGATCGGCGTCCGGCCGTTCGTGCGATGGGCCTATCCGCCGTACATGTATTTTCGAATGTGGCTTCGCGGCTAGGCGGGATGAACCGTCCGGCCTGGCATACGGTCGCGTGGAGGCTGGGGCCGTGACGACCCGCGGGCCGAGGCGGGAGCGTGGCGGGCAATAGACCTGGAAAAGGCCATCGCGATTGCGTTACAATGCGCCAGCCGTTCGGCAAGCGTCGATCCAGGAGATCGCCGATGATTCTCAGTCTGGGAAATCCGCGCGGGCGCACGACCGTGATTCACGAGGTCGTCCGGAGCCATGATACCGAGAACCCGCGTTCACCACCCTTCCTGACGATCCAATCGCGTCGGCGCGGGAGGAAGACGCAGCCGCAGGAATTCACGATCCTTCACCGACACGTTCGGCTTTCCAGCGGGGCACACAAGGGGATCATCCGCCGCCGCGAAATCCACTCGTTCGTCGTCATCACGCACGGCTCGGCGTGTTCGGTGTTCCTGATTTACCAGGACATCGAGGAGAAGCCCGTGCGGATGTGGTGCTACGAGGAATGGTGGGACGCGCCGCTCGATGGGGCGGTGGGACGCGACGAGCCCCTACGGCGAACCGGGACGATGGAACGGCCGGAGGCGCCGATGCGAGCCGAAGAACGCAACGGATGTGGGGTTTCGGGAGGCCATCGACCTTTGCTCGTCTGGGAACTCGGCACGGCATTCCATCCGGACGCGGCGCGGGTCATCGTGGAGACGCTTCGCGAATTGAAATACCGAGTCGATGTCATGACGTGGAACGAGTATTCCCAGGCGTCGTTTCCATGGAAATCAACCGCGTCCACGGCGCGCTCCGCGTAGTTCTTCATCGGCGAGGAGGACTCGCCGACGCGCGATCGGGAATCGGGCGGGTCCCGCGGCGGCAACGGGGCGCGCCGCAAGAAGAGGAACGGGCGAGGCCATGATCATCATCACGCAGGCGACGATCGAACGGCGCGAGCCGCCCATGGGCGGCGCCCTGCGGTTGCAGGCCGCATGGCTTGACGGTCGGCAATTCGCGTACGAGATCAATCGCCGAGGCATCTTTGTGACGGGATTCGGCCCTCGCTCGCCTCGACTGCGCCGCATGG
>Ga0194120_10001143_pt1 | contig 49267 bp, 49 predicted proteins | sample TA2MahCa65mmetaG_FD_148642 | JGI IMG/M metagenome (GOLD analysis project Ga0194120, IMG submission 148642) | Freshwater microbial communities from Lake Tanganyika, Tanzania - TA2015019 Mahale Deep Cast 65m | ecosystem: Environmental > Aquatic > Freshwater > Lake | place: Tanzania: Lake... | reverse complement strand
TCTATGAAAAAGGGCAATTGCCCCATCGCCGTCACCGATGCTTGTGGATCCCATTCCACATGGATCCTGCCGCCAAATGTTTCTACCCTGACAGGTTCAGCATACGGAATTAATGCCTTCGGTTCGGGTTCACCCAAAGGGTGAATGATCTGTTCTGCCATAAGCGCCTCCTTGCCGCTTAATTTCAAACAGTTAACAATTTTTTGCAACCTTAGATGCTCTTTTAAGGATCAAGGATGCCAGCGATGCTTTTTTGACCTCGAACGCCAATGTTAGGCGCATTAAGGCGGCGGGCAAGGCATTGGTTTCGGCGACCAAATCGAGGGAAGCGATGGAAACTGCCTTCAACTATGGAGTTGAGACCATCAGCGATGTTCTTAAGGCTCAGGAAGAAGAGTTTAAGTCGCTTCGAGACCTGTCCAAAGCCAAGTATAGCTATATTAAAAACCGGGTGCGTTTTCTCCATGCCGTCGGTATGATCAGCGAAGAAAACCTGGTGGAAATTAATGGCTGGCTGACGACTGGAGGAGATGGCAGTGTTACCAATTTGACGAGGAAACCCTGGAATCCGCATCAAAAGCCTTGATCTCTAGCCCAGAAATGCTTACCCGAAATTTTTTTTAATAAAGCTATTCCGCTAATACGGCATCGCATTCCTTCGGTAATACGATTGGCGGTGGCGGCGGGCTTGGTTTGGGGTGCTTGGCTTCATAAGAAAACCACCAGGCCAAGCCGGCGCCGCAGCCGTCCCCGGCCGGCACGGGGTCTTGCTTGTCGCAAAGTAACTCGCCCGAATGGCATTTCAGGCGGACATGGAAGTGATCGGCATGGGCATACCATGGCCTGATTTTTTGCAGCCAATTTTGTCTGGCATTATGGCGGCAGAGTTCTTTTTTGATAGCGGCGTTTACAAAAATACGGTCTACTTCCGGGCTGTTGGCGGCGGCTTCCAGAATTTTTTCGTTCGCCAGCGACCATTGCCTGACATTAATGTCGGTGGCGGCGGCATTCACAACGGAAGGCGCGCTCCATTTTTCGCGTTCATTAATGCTAAGCTCGCGCCGGTCCGCATCGGGTGCCAGCAAATACCAGATGTCGACATCCAGTCCGGTCTGATGGCTTTTGTGGCCGGTTAATGTGGGTCCGCCTCGCGCTTGTCCCAAATCGCCTATTAATAGTGTGCCCAAACGTTGGGATTGCGCGGTTTGTCCAAGATGTTCAATAAATTGAATCAGGTCAGGATGGCCGTAATATCGTTTGCGCGACAGGCGCATCACCTGATACCCTGCGCCGTTACGCGCCAGTTCGGCAGCGCCTCTAAGGCAACCGGCGGTATATTTGCCGATACTTTGCGCGGTTTTGCCAACAGTCGGACTGCCGATTTTCGACCAGGCGAGTAAATCCGCTTGCGCCAGACAGACATTCATTAATCCGGCCAAACATAAAAAAATCAATAGTCTCATAGGGTTATCCATGGGGTAGGTTAGCTATTCATTAATTGTTTCATGACGGAAATGCTTTGATAATGACTCATATTGATTCGGCCTTTAAATGTTTGAACCGTTTGTGCTGAGCTTGTCGAAGCACAGATCGCCTTTCGACAGGCTCACGGCGACTTCACAAGGCGGATCAATAATATCCACATCATACTGTTATTCCCGTGGATTTTCCGGTGCAGACAGCAGCGAATCAAGCAGCGGCTTCAGGTTGGCGGCTTGCCGGTCTTTGCCGAGCCGGTTGGCAATGATGATGCTGTTTAATTCGTTAAGCGCCCGGTCAAAGTCGTCATTAACCACAAGGTAGTCGTATTCGTCAAAATGGCTGATTTCGGTGACGGCTTCCTGCATCCGGCGTGCGATGACTTGCTCGTCATCCTGTCCGCGATTTCTTAGCCGTTGCTCAAGCACCTGAGTCGAGGGCGGCAGAATAAAAATCGACAAATACGCCGACTGGATGCGCCTGATCTGTTGCGCACCCTGCCAGTCGATTTCCAGAATAACGTCAAGCCCTTGCTTTAGATTATTCTCCACGGTAGTTTTGGCCGTACCGTAAAAATTGCCGAAAACATTGGCGTGTTCCAATAATTCTCCCTTGTCTATTAATGACTTAAATTCATCTTGAGAGACAAAAAAATAATCCACGCCGTGTGTTTCGCCGGGGCGGATAGGACGCGTGGTATGTGAAATGGAAACGGTTAACCGCTCGGTACCTGTAATTAATTGTCTGACCAAAGTGGTTTTGCCCGCGCCGGACGGTGCGGAAATGATGTAAAGCCTGCCGGAACTCATGGCGGAAGTATCGGTTATTAATGAGCTATTCAATGTTTTGGACTTGTTCGCGGATTTGTTCGATCAGCACTTTCAGTTCAATGGAAATTTGCGTCATGTCTTTGTCGCCCGCTTTCGAACCCAGCGTATTCGCCTCGCGGTTCAGCTCCTGCATGAGAAAATCCAGTTGTCGGCCGACCGGCTCCGGCAGGCCGATAAGACGGGAAACTTCGTTAACATGCGTGGTCAGCCGGTCCAGTTCTTCGGCAATATCCAGCTTTTGCGCGTGATAAACCAGCTCCTGCTCCAGGCGGTCTTGATCGGGCTGCGCGGCAATTTCCATGATCCGCGCGGTCAGTTTGCTGCGTAAATTAGCCAAAACCTCGGGCATGCGTTGTTGCGCGGCAGCGATCAAACCGTGCATTTTATGGCAGCGTTCGGCAATGAAGGCATTAATCTGTTTGCCTTCGCGCGCTCTGGTTTCGGAAAGTTGGGCGACGGCATCGGCGACTAAAGCCAGTGTTTCCTGGGTAATTTTCGCTTTATTCAATTCCGGTTCTTGTTGAATGCCCGGAAAAGCCAGGACATCCAGCGCAGAAAACGATAAGGCCGCACCCATCTCCTGCTCGATGTGCCGGGTTGCGTTCAAAAGCGCGGTAACGGCCTCTTCATTAATGGTAAAGCTTTGATTACTGATGTGTTTTTTAATATTAATGGCGCATTCGATACGGCCTCGGCTGATTTTTGCGGCTATCAGCCCGCGCACATCGGCTTCCGCAAACCGTAAACGCTCGGGCAGCTTTAAAGTAACGTCCAGATAGCGATGATTAACGGAGCGCAGCTCGCAACCGATGTTCAGACCTTCGATCTCGGCTTCACCCGCAGCAAACGCCGTCATGCTTCTTATCATTTTTCACCTATACTTTTGGACGAACTATTCATTTTGACGCATATGGCAGAGTATTACGATCCCGAAACCTATCCCAAAGCGTGGAATTACCTCCAGACCGGCACCATTATAGACCAGTACATGGTCGAGCGGGAATTGGCGCATGGCGGCTTTAGCTCGGTGTACCTGGCGCGCCAGTTGTCGGATCAATATCAGGTTGCCCTAAAAGAATATTTGCCCAGAAAGCTCGCTCACCGCACCTGGAATAATGTAATTGTGGCGAATAGCAAGCAGACCATCGCCATGTTTAAACGCGGCAGAGCTTTATTTTTTGAAGAAGCCAAGGTACTGGCGAATTTAAAACACCCCAATATCGTTGAGGTGACCAATTTTTTTCGCGCCAATGAAACCGTTTACATGGTGATGACCTACGACTATGGCGTCACTTTGGATAAAATCATCACCAAGAAAACGCTGCCCATCACCGAAGAATTTTTACTGAAAGTCTTTAATTCTCTGCTGGCGGGGATCAGTTATGTTCACGAACGGGATTTTGTACACCTGGATATCAAGCCCGCCAATATTCTGGTGTGTCCGGGCAATGACGCTTTGCTGCTTGATTTCGGCGCCATTCAAAATATAGGCGTTTATCGTGTTAATAAACTGGATACCGTATTAACGCCCGGTTATTCTCCTATTGAGCAATATGATGTGAACTCGCCTTTAGGAGGATGGACGGATATTTACGCCATCGGCGCCAGTTTGCGGACTTGTCTTGAAACCAAAACACCGGTTCCGGCAGTAGAACGAAAAGAAAAAGACAACCTAATACCGGCGGCCAAACTGTTTCAGAAAAAATACCCTGACTATTTGCTGAAAGCCATAGACTGGGCAATGGCGGTTAATGCGGCAGATCGCCCGCAAACAATTGCGGAATTCAAACAAGCGTTGGTTATTCCATAAATTTAATTAATATCAATGTATTAATCAATAATGCAACACAAACTCAGCTCGCCGGATACCGGCGTTCTTCCAGATTAATCGCCTCAAATCCGGCGCGCTTCAGGTATACTCTCTCTCATTAATTAATACTAATGGAGAGATTATGAGACCAAGCGGTCGTGCGCCCAATCAATTGCGTGAAATCAAATTTACCTGCGGCTACACCAAACATGCGGAAGGGTCGGTGCTGGTGGAATTCGGCGAAACCCGCGTACTGTGCACCGCCAGCGTGGATTTAAACAACGTGCCGCGCTTTCTGAAAGGTAAAGGCGAAGGCTGGGTAACGGCGGAATACGGCATGTTGCCGCGCTCTACGCACAGCCGGATCGGTCGCGAAGCCAGCCAGGGCAAGCAAGGCGGCAGGACGATGGAAATCCAGCGATTAATCGGCCGTTCCTTGCGTGCGGCGGTTGACATGAAAGCGCTGGGCGAACATACCATCACTATCGATTGCGACGTGTTGCAGGCCGATGGCGGTACGCGTACCGCGTCCATTACAGGCGGCTTTGTCGCCCTGTCGTTGGCCGTCAATCACATGCTGGCAAAAAAAATCATTAAAACCAATCCCTTGCACGGCCAAATCGCATCTGTTTCGGTAGGGATATACCAGGGTGAGCCGATTCTGGATTTGGATTACGCCGAAGACAGCGAAGCGGAAACCGACATGAACGTAGTGATGAACGATGCTTCCGCTTTTATCGAGCTGCAAGGCACCGCCGAAGGCCATGCTTTCAGAAAAGAAGAACTTGAACAAATGTTAGAACTTGCCAAGCAGGGGGTTAATCAACTACTGGAAAAACAACAAGCTGCTTTGAAAAACGGATGATTTACAGGTTTTATTAATGTAGCTATTTCGACCTATCGGAGAAATCTCAAAGCGAAAGATTTTTTCCATTCGTTCGTCATAACCTGGTCGATTCCGTGTAGAAACAGAAGATTAGGCTGTGCAAGTGTTGTCTATTTAACGTGTAAAGGTCTTGCAGTAATTGCAAGTGCAATCAACCATTAATAAAACAATGTCCTGCCGCCGTCTATAGTCAATATTTGTCCGGTGGTGTAAGGGGCGTGTTTGATCAGGTAGTACATCGCTTGGGCGATATCGTCCGATTCGCCGGATCGGGCCAACGGAATGCGGCTCAGGATGTCGTCTGTACTGGGTTTGTCTGCGCCATTTTCCGGCCAGAGTATCGCGCCGGGGGCAATGGCGTTTACCCGCACGTTGGGGGCGAGTTCTTTGGCGAGTATTTTGGTCATGGCGACCAACCCTGCTTTCGCAATGCAGTAGATGGAATGTTCCGGCAGGCCGCGTTCGGCATGAATATCCACCATATTAATGATGCAGCCCTGGCGTTCTTGCAGGCTTGCCGACAACCGTTGAGCAAGAAAGTACGGCGCTTTCAGATTGCTGTCCAGCAGACTGTTCCAGTCGCTTTCCGTCGCGATTGACAAGGGCGTGGGGTAAAACGTAGAGGCGTTATTAATTAATACATCCACGCCGCCCCAGCTTGTTAATGCAATCTGGGCGATATGTTCCAGTTCCGCCATGCGTGTCAGATCGCCCTGAACCAGCCGGACGGAATCGGTGCGCTTGCTGTTCAGTTCTTCTTGAAGTTGCTGTGCTTCCTGCGCCGATGAGCGGTAATGCAGCAGAATATTACAACCTTTGCCATGCAAGAGCCGGGCGCAGACCGCGCCGATACGTTTTCCGCCGCCGGTGATTAGGATATTTTTGTTCATTAAATTATCTCAAACGACTGGTAGGGATGGCTTCCGTCCAAGTCTTTAATCTCTACCTTATCCACCCGCGCCGTAATCGGCCCTTTGTGGCACCACTTGATGAACGGTTCGAGTTTCCCGGCTTCAGCCTGGGCGATAATTTCCACGCTGCCGTCGGCGCGATTGCAAACCGTGCCGTTAATACCTAAATCATGCGCTTTATGCTTGGTAAACCGGCGAAAATACACGCCTTGCACTCGGCCTGAGATGATTAATCGAACGGTGCGCATTACTTCGTTATCCTCCAACAATAATGTATTTTCGGGTTGCGGGCAAAGTCGGCAGGGATGGTCTGCGCGCTGATGTCTTCAATTTTAGCCGAGGATAGCGCGTCCTGATCGAGTTTAAAGCGGCGAAAATTGGTGGAAAAATACAGAACTCCGCTTCGGTGCAACAATTTTAAGGCTTGATTAATGAGTCTGACATGATCTTGCTGGATGTCGAAAATGTCATCCATGCGCTTGGAGTTAGAAAATGTCGGCGGATCCAGCAAAATTAAATCGTACTGCCGGGGATAGGGATGTTTGGCTTCGTCTTCCAGCCATTGCAGGCAATCGGCCTGGATAAATTCATGGTTACCGTCATTTTTATTCAACGCCAGATTGGTTTTAGCCCAGTCCAGATATGTGTTGGATAAGTCCACCGTTGTAGTCGTTTTCGCACCGCCTATCGCGGCATGAACGGTAGCGCTGCCGGTGTAGGCGAACAGGTTTAAAAAACGTTTGCCTTTGGCTTGCTGCTGGATCATTAATCGCAGCGGGCGGTGGTCCAGAAACAAGCCGGTGTCCAGGTAATCGGTAAAATTAACCTGAAGTCGACAGCCGTGTTCGTCAACAATATGAAACCGGCCCTGGTCGTCGAGTTTCTCGTACTGGTCGGTTTGCTTTTGCTTGCGGCGGATCTTCAGGCTGATTTGAGATGGTTGAATCATTAATGCCTTGGGCAATTCGGTTAATAGCGCCGCCAGTCGCTGGTTGGCTTTGGCCGGATCGACGGTTTTGGGCGGCTCGTATTCCTGTACGTTAAGCCAAACCGTATCATTAATGTCCCGGTACAGGTCGATAGCGGCGGCATATTCCGGCAAATCAGCGTCGTAAATCCGGTAACAGTTAATCTTGTTTTTGTTGGCCCAAGCCGCTAAATTTTTTAGATTTTTCTTCAGCCGGTTAGCAAAGTCGGTTGCGGTCAGGTTGTTGCTTGTTTCTTCTTTTGGTTTTTCAGGTGCATCGGTAGTGCCGGTTGCTGGCGTTTTGTATGTTTCTTCAGCCATTAATGGCGTTGTCTGTTGATGTTTGATTGGTTTATCTTCATCAATTGCATTAATCCTGGCTTTGGCGCTACGGTAAGGGTCGTTAATCAGGGAATTAATGCGTTCCAGCCGGTCTTCAGCGGTCAATGGTTTGGGTTCGAAGAAGGCTTTGTCGTCAATCGTCATACGCAAGAGTACGCATTCCAGCGCGCCATTGTAAAAAACGACCGGTTTTTGCGAGCGGATGCCGATGCGGAAGCCGAGTTCCTGGTCGCCGATAATCAATCCCGCCTGCCAGCCATTAAACCGGCGTTTCAGCGTTTCGCCGAATTGCTTGTAGAGCAGGGCGGTGGACTGCGTATCGCCCAGGCGTTCGCCGTAAGGCGGATTGCAGATTAATAAGCCGGGTTGCCAATTTTGCTGCGGCGCTGCCGTACTAATGTCCTGGCAGTCCAGCTGAATCCACTTGGTCAGTCCCGCGTTGTTAACATGAATCTGCGCTGCACTTAAATTGCGGCGGTTATGGTCGAAGCCTGCGATAACTGGCAACGTGACCAAACCGGCGGATTTACGTGTGTTGGCTTCGGCTATTAATGTTTTCCAAAGCGTGGGTTGATGTTGTTTCCAGCCCAGAAAGCCGAAATAATCGCGCAATAAGCCGGGAGCATAATCCGCAGCCATCATTGCGCCTTCAATTAAAAAAGTGCCTGAGCCGCACATGGGGTCGATTAATGTGCCGCCCTGCCGGGCAATTTTAGGCCAGTTGCAGCGCATTAATAAGGCGGCGGCAAGGTTCTCCTTGATGGGCGCTTTAATGCTGGCGTCACGGTAGCCGCGCCGGTGCAGGCTTTCGCCGGATAAATCCAGGCTCAGGGTTGCCTCGCTACGATTGAGAAGGACATTAATGCGGATATCCGGGCGTTCTGTATCAATGTGCGGGCGACTGCCGTAATTTTCTCGTAGTTGATCGACAACCGCGTCTTTTACCTTCAGTGCGCCGAAGTGACTGTTATTAATAACGGTTGAGTTCTTGGCGTTAAAAGTGACCGCAAAACTGCCGTCCGGTTTGAGATGATCGTGCCAATTAATCGTTTGTACGCCCCGGTATAAATCTTCCTGGCTGGTAACCGGAAAGTGAGCCAACGGCAACAGCACCCGGTTGGCAATCCTCGACCACAGGCAGGCACGGTATCCGGTGGATAAATCTCCGCTAAAATGTACGCCCGCTACCGTCTCTTTAATCTGCTGTGCGCCGAGACTGTGCAGTTCCTCAGCGAGCAAGTGCTCCATGGCTTTCGGTGTAGCGGCGAAGAATGCTAAGGTCATAAGAGGAAAGGAGAAAGTCTTGCTATTTCAGCAAGCCTCTGAATTAATTTACCTTTAAAAGACAGAAAGCCCCGTTCGGCTAAAGGCGGGCTAAACGGGGCAGAAAGTTTGTAAAGACGTAGAGACTAGTTAATTTTAATCAATTCAACTTCAAAAATCAGCGTTTCATTGGGTCCGATAGCGCCGCCCGCGCCATTTTCGCCGTAGGCCAGACTGGAAGGAATGTAAAATTTGTATTTTGAGCCTTCCGCCATTAATTGCACACCCTCCGTCCAGCCGGGAATAACGCCGTTTAACGGAAATGTAGCCGGTTCGCCGCGGCCGTAGGAACTGTCGAATTCTTTGCCGTCAATGGTGGTGCCTTTGTAATGCACGGTTACGCTATCGGTGGCGGCCGGTTTTTTGCCTTTGCTTTCGCTGAGGACTTCGTATTGCAGGCCGCTGGCGGTGGTTTTGATGTTCGGTTTTTTGCCGTTTTCGGCCAGAAATTTTTCTCCGGCGGCTTTGTTTTCTTCCGGTGAACCCGCATTGGCGGCATTCAAGAGTGCGAAGCCGACGATCAATGCAAGCAGTAATGTGATTAATTGTTGAGATAATTTGCGCACAGTTATTCCTCGTAATGGTGTTGTGAAAAGCTGGCTTATTATAAGCGCGGATGGCGGTAAGAACAGCCTATTTCTCAATTGCGCCGGGAAATCCCAATTGCCGCCAGGCTTCGTAAAGCACAATCGATACGGCATTGGACAGATTCAAGCTTCGGCTATCCGCTTGCATCGGCAAATACAGGCAGTGTTCTGGAGACATCGCAGCCAGTAAATCGGCGGGCAGACCGCGAGTTTCGGGACCGAACAACAAGACATCGTTTTCCTGAAACACGGCATCGCTGACGCGTTTTTTGCCTTTGGTGCTAAGGGCAAACAGCCGCTCCGGTTGAAACTTATTAATAAATGCGGAAAGCGACGGATAGATTTGCACCGTCGCCCATTCATGGTAATCCAGCCCCGCCCGGCGTAGTTTTTTATCGTCGAGGGTAAACCCCAGGGGCTGGATTAAATGCAACTGTGCGCCGGTATTGGCGCACAAGCGAATGATGTTGCCAGTATTCGCGGGAATTTCCGGCTCATACAGGACGATGTGCAACATCGGTTAGCACTGCGTTGCAGATACCGGCGTTAATTTCCAGATGTCGTCGTTGTATTCATTAATCGTACGGTCAGTGGAAAATTTGCCGCTGTACGCGGTGTTCAGAATGCTCATGCGCGTCCAGCGTTCCCGATCTTGATAAGCGGCTTCCACCTTCTTTTGCGTATCGATAAAGCTGCGGAAATCGGCAATCGTCATCCACGGATCGTGCGGGCTTTTCAGCGATTGAATAATGCAATCGAAAATGCCCGGCTCGAATTGGTTGAAATGCTCCCATTCCAGCAAATTCATCACCCGTTTCAGGTCTTCATCCTGTTCGATAATACCTTCCGGATAGTAATGATGACGCATGGCTTCCACTTCTTCTTCCGTTAAGCCGAACAGAAAGAAATTCTCATCGCAGACTTCCTCGCGGATTTCGATATTCGCGCCGTCCAATGTGCCGATGGTCAATGCACCGTTCATCATAAACTTCATGTTGCCGGTGCCGGATGCTTCTTTGCCCGCGGTGGAAATCTGCTCCGATAAATCCGCGCCTGGGCAGATGACTTCCATGGCGGACACGCGGTAATTGGCAAGAAACACCAGTTTCAGCTTATCGCCGACATCCGGGTCGTGATTAATGACGTTGGCGATGTTATTAATCAACTTGATGATGCGTTTGGCCATGAAATAACCCGGCGCCGCCTTGCCGCCGATCAATACGCAGCGGTTAGTCCAATTGGCGGTATCGCCGCGCTTGATGCGGTCGTACAGGTGGATGACGTGCAGCACATTCAGTAATTGCCGTTTGTATTCGTGAATCCGTTTTACCTGAATATCAAATAAGGCATGAGGATCGATATCGACATGATTTTCTTGTTTTTTCAGGTCTACCAATCGCTGCTTGGCGCTTTGTTGCACGGCTTGCCAGCGGGTACGGAAATTTTTATCGTCGGCAAAAGGCGCTAGTTTTTTTAGCAGTGACAAATCGGTCAGCCAGCCGTTGCCGATGGTTTCGGTAATCAGGCTCGCCAACTCCGGGTTGCAGGACGCCAGCCAGCGTCGCGGCGTTACGCCATTGGTTTTATTGTTGAATTTTTGCGGCCACAACTCGTAAAAATCGCGGAACAGCCCTTGCTGCAGCAGTTTGGAATGCAGGGCGGCAACACCGTTTACCGAATAACTGCCGACAATAGCCAAATACGCCATGCGCACATATTGTACCGCTCCTTCTTCGATTAACGACATGCGGACGATGCGTTCTTTATCGCCCGGCCAATGCGCCGATACTTCCGCCAGAAAATGCGCGTTAATGTCGAAAATAATTTCCAACAGCCGCGGCAGCAACTGTTTGAATAGCTCTACCGACCAGCGTTCCAGGGCTTCCGGCAACAAGGTGTGGTTGGTGTACGCCATGGTGTTCCGGGTAATGTCCCAAGCGTGATCCCAATCCAGGCCGTGAATGTCGATTAATAGTCGCATTAATTCGGCTACGGCAATACTGGGGTGAGTGTCGTTAAGCTGAAAACAGTTTTTAGCGGCAAAATCGGTAAGATCATTACCGTGGCGGCCCACCCATGTAGCGATAACGTCCTGCAAACTGGCGGAGGCCAACAAATATTGCTGCTTTAGGCGCAACACTTTGCCGTTTTCGCTGGCGTCATTCGGATACAGAACCATGGTAATGTTTTCCGCCCCGTTTTTTGCTGCTACGGCTTCGGCGTAGTCGCCTTCGTTAAATTCTTTCAGATTGAATTCTTCCGCCGCCATCGCTTTCCAAAGGCGCAGGGTATTTACGGTATGGTTTTGATAACCGGGCACCGGCGTATCGTAAGGCACAGCCAGTACGTCCATGGTATCGATCCAGGTGACCCGTTTAAGGCCGCGCTCGTCAATATGAGTTTCCGTACGTCCGCCGAATTTAATCACCTGTTTATATTCGAAACGTTCGATTTCCCAGATATTGCCGTTACGCAGCCAGTGGTCCGGTTTCTCAACCTGTTCGCCATTAATGATTAATTGCGAGAACATGCCGTATTCGTAGCGCAAACCGTAGCCGGTAACCGGCAATTGCAGGGTGGCGCAGCTGTCGATAAAACAGGCGGCCAGACGACCCAGGCCGCCGTTGCCTAAACCTGCATCGTATTCGGCGTCGATCAACTCTTCCATTGCCAAGCCGACGTCATACATGGCTTTGTTGGCAGTGTCGGTCAGGCCGAGATTAATCATGGCGTTGCTCAGCGTCCTGCCCATCAAAAATTCCATGGATAAATAATAGGCGCGCTTGCAGTTGCTGGTTTTGTAGGCATTGTAGGTTTTTTTCCAACGTTCAACCAGACGATCGCTGATAGCTAAGGACAAAGCTTCGTAGGCGTAGTGCAGGGATTTGCAATTTTCGTCGCGGCCTAAACGGTGCCCGTAATAGCGTTTAAAATCGGCTACGAGTTTCGATTCCGACATGCCCAGCTCGGGAAGCGAGCAGATTGTTGAAGTGGGAGAGCTTTTTTTAAATCTTCTGTGAGGCATTGTTATTCCAGAAATTTTAGTCAGGGATTAATACTAACGCCATTAAAAATGAAATCAATCATTAAACGCGGTCGATTAGCGCCATTTTGGTTACTGAACTGTTGTAAAAAATGCAGATAATTGTCGGAAATTGATGTTTACTTCGATTAACTTGCATACCGCAAAGAGATACAGCACAAAAACAACACCATTAACGGGAGAAATGTCGATAGATTTACCGACTATTAATATTAAGTAATAATAATCGAGTTGCAAGTTAATGTTTCGATTTTACTTAAAAAAGGCAATTTCTGGACAAATTAACGGAATTTATGGACAATTAGCAGCTAAAACTACTTAGGTTTAATTTTATTCCCTGCTATGGCGACCATTACCGTCCTGAACGGCCCGAATTTGAATCTGTTAGGCCTGCGCGAACCGGGAATTTACGGTAAGCAGTCGTTAGTCGATATCGAACAAAGGCTGCAAACTAAAGCAGCGGAACTAAACCATGTCTTGCATTTTTACCAAAACAACGGTGAACAGGAAATTATAGAATTAATTCATCAGGCCTATCAATCCCGGGTTGATTTTATCGTCATTAATCCTGCCGCTTTTACCCATACCAGCGTCGCTATCCGCGATGCGTTGTTAGCCACTCAAATCCCGTTTATTGAAGTCCATCTCAGCAATGTCCACGCGCGCGAGCCGTTTAGGCGGCATTCTTATTTGTCAGATATTGCTGTGGGAGTTATTTGCGGATTGGGTGCAACCGGCTACGAACTGGCATTAATAGCCGCACACGAAAAAATTCTGTCGAAAGACAAACATTAATAACTATAAAGAGATAACAATGGATATTAGAAAAATAAAAAAGCTTATCGAAATTCTTGAAGAATCCGGCATTGCTGAAATAGAAATCAAAGAAGGCGAGGAAGCGATCCGCATCAGCCGCCATTTGTCGGTTGCTGCGCCGATTGCTTACGCCCCGCCGCCGCCTGCGCCGGTACAGGCGCATCAACCCGCGTCGGCCGCTGTGGCTGCTGCACCGGTTGCGGAAGAAGTTCATGCCGGTCATATCGTGAAATCGCCGATGGTGGGTACGTTCTACCGTTCGGCTTCGCCGGGCGCCAAATCTTTTGTGGACATAGGCCACAACGTAAAACAGGGCGAGACCCTCTGCATTATTGAAGCAATGAAAATTCTGAACCAGATTGAGGCCGATAAAAGCGGCACGATTACTAAAATTCTGGTTGAGAATGCCGAGCCTGTCGAGTACGGACAGCCTTTGTTTGTAATTGAATGATGCGCAAGGGAGCAGCCATGTTCGATAAGATTGTGATCGCAAATCGCGGTGAGATAGCGCTCAGGATATTGCGCGCTTGCCGGGAATTGGGAATTAAAGTCGTAGCGGTTCATTCCGAAGCCGACCGGGACTTAAAACATGTCCGTCTGGCGGATGAATCTGTCTGTATAGGCCCGGCGCCATCCATCGACAGTTACCTGAATATTCCGGCTATCATCAGCGCCGCCGAGGTAACCGACGCCGAAGCCATCCATCCCGGTTACGGATTTCTTTCCGAAAACGCCGATTTTTCCGAAAAGGTCAAACAAAGCGGTTTTGTTTTTATCGGACCCAACCCCGATACCATTCGCATGATGGGCGATAAAATCTCGGCGAAAAATGCCATGATTGCGGCGGGCATTCCTTGCGTACCGGGCAATAACGATCCGCTCAGCGATAATCCGAAAAAAAACGTCAAACTCGCGCAGGAAATCGGCTATCCGGTCATTATTAAAGCAGCTGGCGGCGGTGGCGGACGCGGTATGCGTACTGTGCATACCGAAGCAGCCTTGCTGAACGCCATTAATATGACTAAAGCCGAAGCGGCGACAGCCTTTAATAACAGCACGGTTTACATGGAAAAATTCCTGGAAAATCCGCGGCATATCGAATTCCAGGTGTTGGCGGACGCACACGGCAACGCCATTCATCTGGGCGAGCGCGACTGCTCCATGCAAAGACGGCACCAAAAAGTGGTAGAAGAAGCCCCTGCTCCCGGCATAACGGACGAGCAACGCCAACAAATGGGCGAGCGTTGCGCAAAGGCCTGTATTGATATCGGCTATTTAGGCGCCGGTACGTTCGAGTTTCTGTACGAAAAAGGCGAATTCTTTTTTATCGAGATGAATACGCGCGTTCAGGTCGAGCATCCGGTGACTGAAATGATCACCGGTTTCGACATCGTTAAAGAACAACTGCGGATTGCTGCCGGAATGCCGTTATCCATTAAACAGGATGAGGTCAAATTTACAGGTCACGCCATCGAATGCCGACTCAATGCCGAAGATCCCAAAACCTTTATGCCTTGCCCAGGTACGATAGAGCAGTTTCATATGCCGGGCGGGCCGGGAATTCGCTGTGAAACCCACATTTACAACGGTTATCGGGTGCCGCCGTACTACGATTCCATGATCGGCAAGCTGATAGCGCACGGCGAAGACCGTACAAGCGCCATTGCGCGCATGAATACCGCGCTGAGCGAAATTATCATCGACGGTATCAAAACCAATATTCCGTTGCAGCAGGACATCATGAACGACGCCGCCTTTGCGGCAGGCGGACAGAATATCCATTATCTGGAGAAGAAATTAGGTATTGTTTAACAGCTTTATTAATTAATAAAGATTAGATTCAAGCCAAAAATAATTAAAAAAGGAGTATACAAACAATGGCTTGGTTACAGATTTCTGTTGTTGCCGATCAACAGGCGGCGCATGAAGTTGCCGATTTGTTCACCGAACTCGGCGCGCTTTCGGTAACCTATATGGATGCGGAAGACGAGCCGGTGTATGAGCCCGCGCTCAACGAAACCGTCATCTGGTCGCACACACAGGTCGTTGCATTGTATGAAATGACCGCAGATCCGGTATTAATAAAACATCGGATTTCTGAAAGCTTTCAGCTTAGTCGGCTACGACACTGGGAATTCGACGTCATTAATGACCAGGTGTGGGAGCGGGCGTGGATGGAACATTACCACCCCATGAAATTTGCCGACCGGCTTTGGGTTTGTCCAACCGACCAGGAACGCTATGAAAAGGATACCGTGTGTCTGACGCTGGATCCGGGGCTGGCATTCGGCACCGGCACACATCCCACCACGGCGCTGTGTTTAGACTGGCTGGCGCGGCAAAATTTACGCGGCAAGACCATTGTGGATTTCGGCTGCGGTTCCGGCATTCTGGCGATTGCCTCGCTGTTGCTGGGCGCGGAAAACGCGTATGCCGTCGATATCGACCCGCAAGCCATCACCGCAACGCAAAATAATGCGGAGAAAAACAAGGTGCAGGATAAGCTTATCAGTTGCTTGCCTGAGCAGTTTGCCGCTTCAGATGTCAGGGCAAATGTGGTGGTGGCTAATATCCTGGCCAAGCCGTTAATCGATATGGCCAGTCATATCAGTAACTTATTAATAATCGGCGGACAGTTGGTCTTGTCCGGCATATTGGCCGAGCAAAAAGAAGATGTCGTCGCCGGTTACAACCCCTTTATCATGCTGAATTGTTGTGTGCAGCAGGAAGAATGGGTGCGCTTAGCGGGTACTAAACATTAACCCCATGCGCAGCCAGTGTCCCGATTGCGGTAAACTCTATCCGGTCACCAAAAAACAGTTGCGCGCGCCGAAAACGCAGGTTTATTGCACTCAATGTAAGAAAAAATTTATCGTAGCCGAAATTCTGGTCGAAAAAACCGCAAAAACCGCTGAGGCCAATGCCTTCAATCAGAAAAAAAAATAACGCTCAAATAACGTCCGCGACGGCAGATAACAATCCGGTGCTTACAGCGGAAAACAAGCCCGATATTTCTCCTGCATTAATAGCGGAAGCCAAAGCCGAATTCATCCCCAAAGAAGATCCCCGGCAATTACAGAATGCCGGAAAAAATCGGGAAAATCAGGCGCATTCTGCCGGTTTCGGCGGCGTTCTCAAAAAAAGCAACACCCGCGTTGCCGCTGTTACGACACCGCAGGCGCCGCCGCAAGAACCCTTGCCCTGGGAAAACAAAAACAGTGCCACTCACCCGAACTGGTCAATCGGGGTGGCGGCGGCTGCATTAATGCTGATCGGACAAGCGCTGTATTTTGAAGCGCCGAAATTGAGCCAAAGTCCGTTGTATCGGCCATTAATGGAAAAATTTTGCCAGTGGAGCGGCATAACGCTGGCCGATTATGAAAATCTCAGCGATTTTACCGTCATGACCAGTTCGTTTACACCGCAGCCGGATAACACGGTTGTTTTCAAGACGGTGATCAATAATCAAGCGCCTTTTCGTCAGCGCATACCCAATATTCAGTTAAATTTGTTGGATTACAACGAACAATTAATCGCGCAACGGGTTTTTAATCCGTCAGAATATCTGACGCGTACGTCTTCGCGGTTAACGCTGTTGCCCGATGAAACCGTGGAAGCAACGCTCGTAATCGCTGCGCCGACAATGCCGGTTGGCGGTTATAGCTTTAACCTGGTCTATTGATAGGTTATAGCGGCATTAATAATGCGCATTAAACTCACCTAGCCGGCAAAATGCATAAGCGCTATATAAAGTCGTTGAGGCAGCCTCTGTGGTCGTTGTAAAATATCCGGTTAAATGCGTTCTTTGCGAGCAGCCGGTTGAAATCGAAGGGTTTTCAACGGATACGCCGCAAGGCAGGCTTGCATTCTGCTGTGCCGGCTGTCAAAGCATTTATCAGCTTATCTACATGAATAAACCCAAAGCAGAAACTGAACATAAAACTATTAATAAAAAAGAGGATAATTAAGCAATGAAAGCATGCGAATCTTGCGCTCATCGCGTGGAAATCGGTAAAAATCATAACAGTATGTCCGTCCTGCGCAGGGCAATCGGTCTGTTTTTTGTTTACGCGCCCATCGCAACCTTACCTTTTGTGTTTGCCAGCGCGTACATGACGTACTTCCACCTGTGGCTGGTCGGCGCTAAAAACGTCAAAAAATTCACCGACTTCCTGCCAGACCGCGACAGCCACCGCTATACCATGAAAAACCAAATTACCATGGAGCCAACCTTTGGCATAAGCGCGTCTCAATTCCGTCTGTACTGGATATTAAATTGCACATGGTACTGTCCGGTGAGCGTGGCATTAATGGAATGGCATGCCTATCTGGTAAAATTGGTGGAAAACTGGTGGTGTCCGTTCGGCCACAGCACCAAAGAAAGCTACAGCAACGCCAAAATCGACAAGTCATTCTGGCATATTTATCCGGAAGATATCGTCAAGTTAAATCCTGAAGACCGCGACAATCCGATTTGGAATGAAGATACCGACAAAGACACCAAAAAATAACGACGTTCGGGTCATCGGCGATTAATAACCTGCAAGCATTAATCAATATCTGCTGTCATGCGCATCGGTCCTCATCAACTGCCCAACAGATTCATATTGGCGCCGATGGCGGGGATCAGCGACCGTCCGTTCAGAACGGTTTGCAAAAATTTAGGCGCAGGCATGGCGGTTTCGGAAATGGTTGCTTCAAACCCGGCGTTACGGGAGCATAAGGCCACGTTGTTAAAGCTCGATCACGATCAGGAGCCGGGACTGTGTTCGGTGCAGATTGTCGGCACCGATCCCGACATCATGGCGGACGCGGCTGTTTTTAACGTGGCGCGCGGCGCCAAGATAATCGACATTAATATGGGTTGTCCCGCCAAAAAAGTCTGCGCCGTGGCGGCGGGTTCGGCGTTGCTACGTGATGCGGATTTGGTTAAACGCATCCTGGATGCCGTTGTTAATGCCATTAATGTGCCGGTTACCTTAAAAATCCGTACGGGTTGGGACCGGCAAAGCCGTAATGCAGTCGAGATCGCTAGAATTGCCGAGAATGCCGGGATTGCCGCGCTGGCCGTGCATGGGCGAACCCGCGCCGATAAATTTGAAGGTCAGGCCGAATACGAAACCATCAAACAGGTTAAACAGGTCGTTAATATTCCCGTAATTGCCAACGGCGATATCGATTCCGCCGAGAAAGCGCGTCTGGTATTGGCGGAAACCCAGGCCGATGCGGTCATGATAGGCCGTGGCGCGCAAGGAAATCCTTGGTTTTTCAGGGAATTGGATCAATTAATTAATCATAACGCTAAAGCCCAAAAGCCGACGGTTAATGAAATTTACCAAACCATGATGGCGCATTTAGAGCATCTTTATAGTTTCTATGGCGGGGTAACTGGTGTTAAAATGGCTAGAAAACATATCGGTTGGTATCTTAAACAAGTGGCGTTCGTCAGCCAAGAGGCGAAAAGTAAGATCAACCAAGCCTGTCAGCCGGATCAACAAATAGCGATGATCAATTCGGTATTTTCCTAATTAAAAGCAATAGTGCTACATAATATGGATACGTCCGTGGAAGGCAACACAGTGACTGATATAAACGATCATTCAACTACGGTTACGCCGTTATGCGTCCATGTCAGGAACACGGTGCAATGCTATCTGGAGCATTTACATGGGCATGATGCAGTCGATCTGTATGAAATCGTTATGGCGGAAGTCGAAAAACCGTTACTGCAAGTTGTGCTGGAGCATTCTGGGCACAACCAAAGCAAAACCGCGAAAGTACTGGGTTTAAGCCGTAGCACCCTACGCAAAAAAATGGAACATTACGGCTTAAGTTAACAAAAACACGCGCGTTTACGTTTTTCCGTTTCATTAATCGATGCGTTATCGAAAAAATACCGGCTTTGGCGGTTGCGTTGCTTGAGTTAGCTAAGCGCTGAATGGCTTCTCGTTAATTAAATCTTTTCCGCTGTACGTTTCCTATTAATTACCGTTTACACAAGAATTACTGTTTATGAATACTATTACGCGTGCGCTGATCAGCGTATCCGATAAAACCGGCATTGTGGAGTTTTGCCGCGAATTGAGCCGACTGGGTATTGAGATTTTATCGACCGGCGGCACCGCCAAAACGCTCGCTGAAAATGCCATTAATGTTATCGAAGTTGCCGATTACACCGGTTTTCCGGAAATGATGGACGGACGGGTAAAAACCTTGCATCCGAAAATCCACGGCGGCATTTTAGGACGGCGCGGAACGGACGATCAGATTATGCAGGCAAACGGCATCAAAGCTATCGATTTGGTCGTGGTAAATTTGTATCCCTTTCAGTCCACCATTAAAAGGCCGGACTGTGATTTGGCGCTTGCTATCGAGAATATCGATATAGGCGGACCAACCATGTTGCGGGCGGCGGCGAAGAATTATACCGATGTCGGTGTGGTAGTTGATCCGCAAGACTACAACCGCATTTTGGCGGAAATCAAAAAAGATAAAGCACTATCCTTGCCGACCCGGTTCGGTCTGGCGGCAAAGTGCTTCCAGCATACGGCACAGTACGATGCGGCGGTTGCCGCCTACCTGGGTAAAGTTGTCAATGCCGATTTCCCGGACGTACTTAACCTGCAATATCATCTAAGCCAACCCTTGCGTTACGGCGAAAATCCCCACCAAAAGGGGGCTTTTTATGCTGAGCTGGAACCGCTATCCGGCACAATTGGCGCGGCTCGCCAATTACAGGGCAAGGAATTGTCTTACAACAATATTGCCGATGCCGATGCCGCATTGGAATGCGTAAAAGCTTTCTTGGATCATCCTACCTGCGTGATTGTTAAACACGCCAATCCTTGCGGCGTGGCGGAAGGCGCATCGCTGCTTGAAGCCTATAACAAAGCTTATGCGACTGACCCTACGTCCGCATTCGGCGGAATTATCGCTTTTAACCGTGAGCTTGATGAAAAAACCGCCGCGGAGATTATAGCCCGGCAATTCGTCGAAGTGATTATCGCGCCTTCAGTCAGCAAGGCGGCGCAGACTGTGCTGGGAACAAAAACTAATGTGCGGGTGCTGCAAACTGGCGAATTCGGTTTTAGCAAGGCAGAAAGTATCGATCTGAAAAAAGTCAGCGGCGGTTTGCTGGTGCAAGAACAGGACAACGGCGACATACAAGCCGCCGATTTAACGGTGGTGAGCGTACGCCAGCCTACCGAGCGGGAATTAAGGGACATGCTGTTTGCCTGGAAAGTCGCTAAATTCGTTAAATCCAATGCTATCGTCTATGCGAAAAACGGGCAGACTATCGGAGTAGGCGCTGGCCAGATGAGCCGGGTATATTCGGCTAAAATAGCCGGTATTAAAGCGGCGGATGAAGGTTTGCAAGTGGCTGGCTCTTCGATGGCTTCCGATGCATTTTTCCCTTTTCGCGATGGTATAGATTCTGCTGCCGAGGCAGGAATAACCGCCATCATTCAACCCGGCGGCTCAAAGCGCGACGATGAAGTTATTGCTGCCGCCAATGAACATAATATTACTATGGTGTTTACTGGAATGCGGCATTTTCGGCATTAACAAGGTTGCTTAACTATTGCTCTTGCAAAGTCAGCGTTAAAAATTGGCTCAAAATGAGCATTTACGGCCAGTAAACCGCTCTTTTGCGCCAATTGTTGCCTTGTCTTTGCTACGTTCATCACGATAAGCAACAATCTGCTAATGAATTTCCAAACGATAGCCGCCATACGCTATTAATAACTTTACAATAATTACCGGTTTTATATGAATATACTGATTGTCGGCAGCGGCGGACGCGAGCATGCATTGGCCTGGAAAGCGAAGCAATCGTCTAAAGCAGATAAGGTTTTTGTCGCGCCCGGCAATGCGGGGACTGCAGGGGAAGACGGCATAGAAAACATAGCTATAGCTGTGACCGATATTCCGGCATTAATGGCATTTGCCAAGCAAGAGAATATCGGTCTTACCATTATCGGGCCGGAAGTGCCGTTAACTTTAGGCATAGTCGATAGCTTCCAGCAGGCCGGGTTGCCTTGTTTCGGGCCGACAGCTAAGGCGGCGCAACTGGAAGGTTCGAAAAGTTTTTGCAAGGATTTCATGGTCAGGCATCACATTCCGACCGCAAAATACCAAAGTTTTACGGATACCCATCAGGCAATTGCCTACATCAAAACACAAGGCGCGCCGATTGTCGTCAAGGCGGATGGACTAGCGGCAGGTAAGGGCGTTGTTGTCGCGCAAACCGAACAGGAAGCGATTAATGCCGTTAATGACATGTTATCCGGCAATGCCTTTGGCGATGCAGGCAGCCGGGTCGTCATAGAAGAGTTTTTGACAGGCGAAGAAGCCAGCTTTATCGTCATGGCCGATGGCAAACATGCTTTGGCGATGGCGACCTCGCAAGATCATAAAGCGCGCGATAACGGCGATAAAGGTCCCAATACCGGCGGGATGGGTGCGTATTCGCCCGCTCCCGTCGTAACGCCGGACATTCATCATCGGGTGATGCAGGAAGTCATCGAACCGACATTGCGCGGCATGGCAGCCGATGGCGTACCGTATACCGGTTTTCTTTACGCCGGATTAATGATTACCCCGAAGGGCGAAGTCAAGATGCTGGAGTTTAATTGCCGCTTCGGCGATCCGGAAACACAACCGATCATGATGCGCTTAAAAAGCGATCTGGTAGCACTGTGCGAAGCTGCTTTGGCCGGTAAGCTGGATACGGTAACAAGCGAATGGGACGACCAGGCGGCTTTAGGCGTGGTGATGGCGGCTGGCGGTTATCCAGATGCTTACCGGCAAGACGACGTCATTAATGGCCTGCCCGCACAGGAAGCGGACGGAACCAAGGTTTTTCATGCCGGTACGAAAACTCACAATGGCGACGTTATCACCGCGGGCGGGCGCGTATTATGCGTATGCGCATTGGGCGAAACGATTGGGGACGCCCAGAAAAAAGCATATGAGCAGATTAGTAAAATCCATTGGGATAATGTTTACTATCGGACGGATATTGGTTTCAAAGCGATTAAGTGAATCTTGTAATTACAGGGATTGACGTCGGTAATAGAATGTCAGGTTGCGCTTGCGTTTTTGCGAACCGCTTAGCTTATAAGAAGTTATATTTCAGCATTAACAAATTATAATCTGGCGGTACGTCAAGTTAATGCGCGGTGCTGTAACCGCTTTGGTTTTCGGAACCGAATGCAGCCAAAATTGCTGACAGGCGCCGCCCATCACCAATAGATCGCCATGTTGCAGATTAATGGTAAAGGATTGTTTCGTCTTTTTATGGTGCATTTTAAAGCGCCGGTCGGCGCCTAAACTTAAGGATGCAATCGTTGGATCAATGCCCAGTTCCGGTTCGTCATCGGCATGGCAGCCCATCGAATCGCTGCCGTCCCGGTACAAATTCGCCAATACGCTGTTAAATATACAATTGCACTGGCGCTCGATAGTTTCCTTGATCGCCAGTAATTCAGGATGCCACGGTAGGGGTTGGTGATTAACGCTGGAATAGGTGTATTGGGTGCCGACATCGCCGTACCAGCACATTAATCGCGGTACTTTCACCCATTTGCCGAAGATATGGATGTCTTCTTCCTGCCACGACAATTGATGAAATAGCACGTCATAAAGCCGATCGGCTTCGATCACCGGGTAAAATGCTTTGATGACATACAACTCGGCATTGTCGTCCAAGGCATAATTAATGTGCCGGTCTTCAGTAACGAATTTCAGGACTGAACGCTGGCTAAACATGGTGTTTAAGCGGGAGAGATAGGTTTTAGATTGTCCAGAGGCACGGGTTTACCAAGACCGTAGCCTTGCGCGTAATCGACGTTGAGTGATTTGAGCAGGTTCAGTACCTTTTTATTCTCGACAAATTCCGCAATGGTTTTTTTCTTCATCACATGGCCGACTTCATTAATCGATTTTACCATCGCCAGATCTACTTCATCGTCCAGTATATCTTTGACGAATAAGCCGTCGATTTTCAGATAGTCAACCGGCAGATTTTTGAGATACGCAAAGGACGATAAACCGCTGCCGAAATCGTCCAGGGAAAACTGGCAACCCTGTTCTTTCAATTCATTAATAAAATGCGTGGCTTGAGATAAATTGGAAATGGCGGCTGTTTCCGTAATCTCAAAACATATTTTATGCGTGGCGACACCGGTAAGAGCGAACTGTTCGGAAATAAACAACAGGATTTTTTCATCGGACAAGGTCAAACCGGAAAGATTGAGCGAACACAAAGATAATTCATTCAGAAAAGCCGGATGTTCGGACAGCCATTGCAGCAGATTGGCAATCATCCAGCGGTCGACTTCGGCAGCCACGTTATAGCGTTCGGCGGCAGGCAGAAAAGCGCCCGGCGGGATGATATTGCCTCTGTCGTCCCGGTACCTGAGCAACACTTCAAAATGCATTTTTTCGTCCAGGTCGCGCAGCGGGACAATCGGTTGTCCGTATAATAGGAAGCGGTTTTGCTCCAGCCCTAAGCGTATTTTTTCCACCCATTGCATTTCGCCTTGCCGCATCGCCATTTCTTCGTCGTCGGGGCTAAACAAATGCACCCGGTTGCGGCCTTTCCCCTTTGCGACATAACAAGCAGCATCGGCTTCTTTCATCAATTCCACGGCATTACTGCTGGTGACATTAATGGAAGATACGCCGATGCTGACCCCGATAGTAAAGCTTCTACCTTCCCAGGCAAAGGTAAAATCTTTAATCAAATCGCGCAATTTTTCGCAGGCGCGCAAGGCTTGAGGTGATGAGCAATCGTACATCAACACGCCGAATTCATCGCCGCCTAGGCGCGCCACGAAATCGTGTTGCCGGATGTTTTTTCTGAGCAGGTCGCCCAATTGTCTGAGCAGTTCGTCACCGGCTAAATGGCCGCAGGTGTCGTTAATGATTTTGAACTGGTCGAGATCGAGATAACACAACGCATGTTCGATATTTTCGGTTTGGGACAGGGTGATCGCCTGCTTTAAATGCCGGTCGAATTTGTTGCGGTTGCCCAGGCCGGTTAACGAATCGTGATCGGCTTGATAAGCAATTTGTTCGTTTAAACTATGGGTTTCGGTGATGTCTTCGTGAACTAATAACAAACTGCTTTCATTAAATTCGTTTTCGACCAGCCTTGCGGTTACTCTGACCCATAAAATGCGGCCTTTCGGGCAAATATTACGCAGTTCGACATGATGTACCTGCAATGGATTGCCCAGGCAATTGTTAATCAGCTTTTGCATTAATACGGCGTCGTCGGCATGGATAAAATCATAGATGGAACAATTCTGTAACTCGTCCACCGACACGCCGAATTGTTTCGCCCCGTTAAATTGGCTGAAATGATTAATCCCTCATGGGAGACATTAAAAACCATCGTCGGGTTATCGTCGTAAAGATTCAGATAACAATTTTTCGCCCGGACCAAGGCCTGATTCTGCGTACCGACCGTCTCGATCAAGCTGTTAATGGAGTCGATTAGAACCCCGGTTTCGTCGTTACCCAGTTTTTTCGCGCGCAGCGAGTAATCCCCGGTATCCGTAATTTTGTTAACTGTGGCGGCTAATTGTCTGATGGGTGTCGTGATAAATTTCAGCAGCGGCTGTGAGAGCAAAAACGACACTAAGGAAACAACGGCAAGCGTTAAAAAGACTAGGCCGATAAACCTTATTTTGCGCCAGTAAGCGCGTGACAGATCCGCAAGTAGAAGAACCGAGCCGATTTTTTTCTTATCGACGGTAATGGTTTTAATGACGATTAATTGAATCCGATAGAAGCGGTTTTGCTGATCGTCAACCGTGCGCGGACAGTTTATTTTGTTGTATTCGTTGTTAGCGAAGCCGATGAATAAGACATCGTTTCGATTGTATATGCAAGTAACTTCAACAGCGGGTATGTTATTGAAAACTTTTAGATTTTCCGTCGCCATATTGCGGTCGTCCTTCAATAGGGCTTCAGCGCTTTGCCCTCCGATTGCCGCCGCCAGCGCCAGTAAATCTTCTTTTGTGCTGCGTTGAAACTCGGACAGCTCCAACAACATTAATAGCGCACCCGCAATTAGCATGGAAACGACGCTGGAAAACAACAATATCGATAACAATTTTCGGTTAATGGATAGGTTGTTCAGTTTTTCAAGCATGCATTACATCCCCGAAACCGTCTGGAATAAAAGTCGAAGTTACCGAAATTACATTAATACTCGTCAAGCGATTGCAACAGCAGCACGGCAAAGATGTGCGCTGGTAAAAAAGAATTATTTACGGAACCGAAACTTAATTAATGAAATAACTGCGAATTAAGACAGAAAACAACATCATTAATAATCAAGCGCCCTGCCGTCGTTATCAAACTTATGAGATTTTTTATAGGTAAAAGCCGACGGTACCGCAAGAAGGCCGGGTTTGTTAATTCAATGTTATTAACTCATTGAAAAATAACTATTCAATAATGTTGCTTTAATTAATATAAGACTATTATTAAGGGAATTGCGCTGCCAGTAAAGCAGAAAATGCATGTTTAACCATGCGTTGTGTAACCGATGTTTTACGAACGGAAAAATTGCTCCAAGACTTTAATCATGTCACTGTGATCGGCAACACCCGCGCTTTCCCGGATGCTGTGCATGGCCCACATGGGACAGCCGACATCCACGGAACGTATGCCTAATTTTGCCGACACAATCGGCCCAATAGTGCTGCCGCAGGGCAGATCGCAGCGATGAGAATAGTGTTGATAAGGCACTTCAGCCTGACGGCACCAATTAATGAATAATGCTTCCGACAGGCCTTCCGAACTGTACCGTTGATTGGCGTTGGTTTTGATGACCGGCCCGCCATTAACGGCGATCCGGTGTTCAGGGTCGTAAGCCGCAGGAAAATTGGGATGGTAAGCATGCGCCATATCGGCGCTGATGAGAAAGCTAAGCGCCAGAATTCTGGCGTACTCGTGCCTATCATACTGTTGCGTCAGATCTAGCCGATGCAGGACGTCCGGTAGAAAACTGCCGTCCGCGCCGTGTTTGCTGGTGCTGCCGATCTCTTCGTGATCGAACAACGCGCACACCAGCGTATTGCCGCTGTTTAAACTGTCTTCAGCCAGCAATGCCTGCAGGGCGGCATGGCAGGAAGCCAGATTATCCAACTGGCTGTTGCTGATAAATTCTTGCTGCGCGCCCCAGATTGCACCCTTTTGCGTGTCGTAAACCGCCAAATCCCAGGACAGGATGCTTTCGACAGCAAGACCGGATTGCCGAGCCAGTAGGTCAAGAAAATACCGATCCGGCAGTTGTTCCGTAATAGCCGACAATATTAACGGCAGTTCATTTTGTTTATGCAGCTTTAAACCGTCCTCATTGACATTCCGGTTCATGTGGATGGCAAGATTAGCCAGTCGGATTAACGGCTCGTCAAAGCGGATTAACCGGCTTGCAATCTGATTTGGCTCGTTTAAGAAACAAATACGCCCGGCCAGGCTTAAATCACGGTCGGTAAAAGTAGCCAGGATCGGGCTACCGTAGACCTCAACATTGACCCGTTGCAGCCCATCTTTGTTATTAACAGCGTTGGGTTTTACCCGCAATCCGGGCGAATCGGTATGCGCGCCGACCAGTTTAAAACCGGTATCGATTAATGGCTTGCTGCCCGCAACGATGACAATGACAGACGAATCGTCCCGAACTACGTAATATCGTCCGCCGGGTTCAATGCGCCAGTCGCTGGTTTCATCCAATTTTACGAATTGATAGGGCGTGAGAAGCGCTTCCACGCTATTAACCACATGCCACGGGCTGGGGCTTTGGTCGATAAAGGAAAGTAGATTTAGCGCCTGGCTGTGCGGAGTCACGGTTTGGGATGCATTAATTAATGAGCTTAGAGTATGTTACCAATCCTGATGAATGCAGGGCAAGTGTAACGATACATGACTAAAACGATGTTATCGTTGGGGAATGTTCAGGAAAGTAAACAAGCTATCTAACAGACAACGCTCCGCATTAAGCTGATACATAGCCGCTCGCCCAACAAGGAAACGGCTTGCACTCATTATCACATCAAACTCTTGCTCGCCACTTCATACACATCCTTGGAAATTTCCGGAGTGTTTATAATTCGCTCCAGTTGCGTTTTCATCAGGTGTTGCCGGTTGTCGTCAAAGCGGCGCCAGGACGTTAACGGGCCTAGCATACGTGAGGCGACTTGCGGGTTGAGCTGGTTGAGGGTAATTACCTGATCGGCCAGAAAGCTATAACCTTGCCCGTTGTTGGCGTGAAAACGGACGGGATTCGCTTGCGTGAACGAACCGATGACGGCGCGCACACGGTTTGGGTTAGCGATGCTGAAAGCCGGATGACGTGTTAATGATTGTACCTTGGTGAAGGCATCCGGCATTGGGCTGGTTGCCTGGATGGCAAACCATTTGTCGACGACCAGCGCATCGGCTTGCCATTGCTGGTAAAAACGGGTGAGACAGTCGGTTTTTGCCGGGTGTTGAAAGTGCACGATATTGGCCAGTGCGGCAATTTGGTCGGTCATGTTACCGGCGCTGTGAAATTGCTGCTCCGACCAGTGCTGTATTCGCTCGTTGTTGAGGCGGCTGAGGTAGCTCAAACAGATGTTTTTGATACGTCTTCGGCCAATGGCGGCGGCGTCGAACTGTCCCGACTCGTCGCGATGATGATTAATATACAAAGTTTCCAGTTCCGATTGTAGCTTTGTTGCCAGCGACAGCACGACAAATTCCCGCGCCGTATGAATGGCGTCGACATCGACAACCGCCATCTGTTCCGCCAAATAACTTTCAGAGGGCAGGCTGAGTAGCAGGGAGAAATACGACAAATCTTGCCAGGGTTGCGTTAATACTTTCGCAAAGGCCGTTAATAGGATGGGATCAAGCTGCAGCGGGCGGTTTTGCTGGATATCGGCAATTAAATTATTAATGACGTCGCAGGCCAATTGCTGGCCCGCTTCCCATCGGTTAAAGGTATCGCTGTCGTAACTGAGCAAAAACGCCAGTTCATCCAAACTGCGTTCCATCACCAGTTTTACCGGCGCGGAAAAATTCCGCAAAATAGAAACAACGGGCTTTTCCGCAAGGTTATTAAAGGTAAATGCTTGCTCCTGTGCGGTTAATTGCAAGGTAAATTCGGTGCGGCTCTGATCGTCCGGTGGCAGGTTACAGCTCATGGTTTGGCCTTGTCGATTAATGAATCCTACCGTCACCGGGATTAACAAAGGCGCTTTGTTGGTTTGTCCGGGCGTTGCCGGGCAGGATTGTTTCAACATTAATGTGAGCGTTTGCCGGGCCGGATCGTAATCTTCTTGAGCATGAATAACGGGCGTTCCGGCCTGACTGTACCACAGCCTGAATTGGCTTAAATCGCGTCCGTTCGCCGTTTCCATTGCATTAACAAAGTCATCGCAGGTTACCGCTTGGCCGTCGTGTCGCTGAAAATACAGATCGCAGCCTTTGCGGAAACCGTCTGCGCCCAAAATAGTGTGTAGCATGCGCACTACTTCCGCGCCTTTTTCGTACACGGTTAATGTATAGAAGTTATTGATTTCAATGTACGAATCCGGTCGTATCGGGTGCGCCATCGGGCCGGAGTCCTCGGCAAACTGGCGCGTTCTCAGCATGTTGACGTCTTCTATGCGCTTTACGGCTTTTGAAGTGCGGTCGCCGGTAAATTCCTGATCTCTAAAAACGGTAAAGCCTTCTTTCAGGCTGAGCTGAAACCAGTCCCGACAGGTGACGCGGTTGCCGGTCCAGTTATGAAAATATTCATGGCCGATGACGCCCTCAATGTGTTCGTAGTCCGCGTCGGTGGCAGTATCCGGGCGCGCCAGCACGAATTTGGTATTAAAGACATTCAAGCCCTTGTTTTCCATAGCACCCATATTGAAATGGCTGACGGCGACAATCATGTAAAGATCGAGATCGTACTCCAGTCCGTACACGTGTTCATCCCAGGCCATGGCGTTTTTCAGAGATTGCATGGCGTGTGCGCATTTGTCCAAATCGTGCGCTTCCACAAAGATCTGCAAGCCGACTTGCCGACCGGACAGCGTGGTAAAACTGTCTTCCAGACAAGCCAACTGTCCGGCGACCAGAGCAAAGAGGTAACAAGGTTTTGGAAAAGGATCTTCCCAGGTTACCCAATGGCAGTTATTGTCCGTTTTGCCTTGGGCGATGCGATTGCCGTTGGACAGCAAGACCGGATAGCGGTCTTTATCGCCCATTAATGTCGTAGTGAATTTCGCCATCACATCGGGACGGTCGAGAAAGTAGGTAATTTTACGGAATCCTTCCGCTTCGCATTGAGTGCATAACATGCCGTTCGACAAATACAGCCCTTCCAGGGCGGTGTTCGCTTTGGGATTAATCTCGTTTTCGATGGTTAAAGTAAACGGTTCTTGCGGCGCTTGATGAATGATTAAGGTTTCCGGCGTGATTTGGTAGTCGTTTTCCGTTAATTCGGTGACGTCATTCAAGACAAGACGCAGCAAATTCAGTTTTTCGCCATGTAAAATCAATATTTTATTCGTATTTTTGCTGGCTGGATTCCGCCTGAGCGCCAGTTTGGCGGTAACTTTGGTATGCTGTTCGTCAAGCGTGAAAGTAAGATTAACGGTGTCGATTAAATAATCCGGAACCTGATAATCTTTTAAATAAATCGCTTGGGGATTGGTGTCGCGCATGGAAGATACCTATAAATTTTTTTTAGTTATGTTTCGGGCGGAAAAGCAAAGAGTAAGCCAAGCCAGCAAAAAACAGACGCCGCCTAGCGGTGTAATCATGCCGAATACGGGCTGATCCAACAGCACCCGTAAGTACAGACTACCCGAAAATAACACAATACCCAAAAACATTAACCAGCCCGCCCGGTTAATCGCTGTCGAACCGGAGATGTTGTGCTGAACTAAAGCGACGATTATTAAGCCCAAAGAATGCCACATCTGGTAAGTAACGCCCGTTTGGTACACGGTCATTAATTCTGGGCTTAGGACGGCTTTTAAGCTGTGTGCGCCGAATGCGCCGAACGCTACGCCCAGAAAAGCACAGAACGCGCCCAGATTAAAAAATTTCGATGACATTATTAATTATTTTTCCGTCAACCGAGGCATTAATTGCACCAGATTGCAGGGTTTGGTGCGGCTATCAAGTTGATCTTTAATGATATATTCCCATGCTGTTCGGCAGGCATTGGCGGAGCCGGGCAAGCAAAAAATGTAAGTGCCGTTGGCTACGCCAGCAATAGCGCGCGATTGGATAGTCGAGGTAAGGATGTCCTTATAGGACAGCATCCGGAAAGTTTCGCCAAACCCATCGAGCACTTTATCCAGCAAAGGCAGAACGGCTTCCGGCGTGCCGTCGCGTCCAGTTACGCCAGTGCCGCCCGTAATGATAATAACGCGTACGTCGTCAGACGCAATCCAATTGGAAACGACGGTCCTGATTTGGTAGATATTATCCGGAACAATGGTTTTTTGGTGCAACCGGTGTCCTGAGGCGGTCAGGCATTCTACCAGGGTAAGGCCGGAAACGTCGTCCGCTTCGGTGCGGGTATCCGAAACGACGAGCACACCAATCGGAAGCGAAATGAATGATTTTTCCTGGTTCATGCTGATTAATAGTGGTTATGTCCGGCTATTAAATAACCAAGAAGCCCGGTAAGACAAGTAATTTTTGCTTGCTAAACCGGGCGTAACAGAAAGGTTTTCGCGGTAATGGATTAATTCAACATCACAAAAAAGGCTTCCTCGCCACGTTGAATATTAATCACCAGTTCGCCGCCGGACTGCAGCACTTGTTTCAGTTCGTCTAGGTTATGAATCCGGTACTGGTTGGCGGATACAATCACGTCGCCAGGGCGTAAGCCGGTTTTCCAGGCATAAGAACCCGTGTCGATTTTCTCAATAACGACTCCTTCCACTTGGTCGCGCTGCGTATTGGTTAAAACGGTGCCGCGCAGGCGGGCATGGGATTTATCGCCAGCTTGCTGCGGACGAACCTGTTTGCCGATAATGGCCGTAGCTTCGCGCTTTTCATCACCACGGTAATATTCCAGATCGACCGAATCGCCGATTTGCAGCAAGCCGATGATATTGCGTAAATCGTAACTGTTTTTAATAGATTTACCATTGGCGGAAACGATTATATCGCCCAGTGCCAGACCGGCTTTTTCTGCCGGCGAGTTGTTTTCTATCCGGCTGATGGCAGCGCCTTGGACGTCTTTCAAATTAAACGCCTTGACCAGTTCCGGTGTTAAATCCTGGGTGGTAACGCCCAACAGACCGCGGCGGACTTCGCCATGTTTAACCAAAGACTCCTTGATTGTCATGACCATATTGGAAGGAATGGCGAAGCCGATGCCGACATTGCCGCCGCTGGGCGCTAAAATAGCGGTATTCATGCCGATGAATTCACCTTTCAAATTGACCAACGCGCCGCCGGAATTGCCCGGATTAATGGAAGCGTCGGTCTGGATAAAGTCTTCATAGCCTTCAATGCCCAGTCCGGAACGGCCTAAGGCGCTGATAATACCGGAAGTAACGGTTTGCCCCAGGCCAAAGGGATTGCCGATAGCAACCACAAAATCGCCAACTCTGAGTTTGCTGGAGTCGGCGATGGGTAATTCGGTCAAATGATCGGCTGGAACCCGGATAATGGCGACATCGGCTTCTGGATCTTTGCCGACTAATTCCGCATTCAGGTGGCGGCCATCGTTTAGGGTCACCATGATCTTGTCGGCTTTGTCGATAACGTGGTTATTGGTCAACACATAACCCTGATCGCTGTCTATAATTACGCCAGAACCCAAACTGTTTTTCTGCTGGCGCGGCGATTGCCGGGGGACGCCGAAAAAATGCCGGAAAAACGGATCTTGCATTAATGGGTTTTGGCTGACGTCGATGGTGGTTGTGGTCGAAATGTTCACTACAGCGGGCATGCTGCGTTCCAGCATCGGCGCAAGAGAGGGCATGGCCTGATTTTCAGTAAATGAAGGCAGTCCGATACCGTATCCGGTACTGCTTAAAAGTAATAGAGTAATAAAAATATTAATATAAAACAAAGTTTTGGTTAATTTATGTGTAATCATGATGAACCCGGGTGTTAGTCAACGTTGTTGATAGACAATATAGGTACAAAAATGTTTAAAACAAGGTTATTTATTTGGCAAGACGATTTTGTAACATTAGGCGTCTTCGATGGCTATTAATAATAATTCGGAAGACGGACGAATTCTACGGTCTTTTTATCCGTTAATAACGTTTCCCAGCGAAGCGTTTAAAGATTTATGCACTAACGTTAATGTGGAAACCGTACAGGATGTCGCCGTCTTTAAGCGGGGCGATACCGAGACAGAACTGGTTTATTTGTTGTCAGGTAGCGTTACGTTGCAATCCGATGGTTTGGTTGTGGAAGTGATTCAGTCGGGCAGCGAGTCCGCTAAGTTTGCTCTCGCGCACCAGATTCCGCGCAAAATCGACGCAGTAGCGAATGGCATGGTGAGGATTGTCAGATTAAACGCCCATGAGGTCAATAATCCGCCGCCTGCCGTGTACAAAGAAGACTTGGGTTATACCGTGGTCGAGTCCACAGACGAAGATCCTGACGACTGGATGACGTCGGTACTGCGTTTTCCGGTGTTTGAGGCTTTACCGGCAACCAGTCTGCAAAAAATATTAATTTCTTTGCGCATTAATCAGGTAAAGGAAGGCGATACCATCCTTGAAAACGGCAGTAATGTGGAGCATTTTTATATTGTTTACAAAGGACAGTGTTTATTAACCCGGAACCGGGGCGAGGAAATCAGTGAAATCAAGTTGAATGCGGGCGATAGTTTTGGCGACGAATACGTGATTACCGATATGCCTGCCCTGGAAACGATTATTGCTTTAACCGACACCAGTGTGATTCAGCTGGAAAAAAGCCTGTTTTTAAGCCACATTAAGAAGCCGTCTTTGCGTTATATTAATGCGGACGAGATTGCGTCGGCGCAGGGAAAAGGTTCAGTAGTTCTGGATGTGCGCTTACCGCATCATTTCGACAATTACAATTTGCCGGATAGCGCCAATATTCCTTTGCTATCGCTTAGAATGAGGCTGTCTGAAATCCCCAAGGACAGGCAGATTATTGTGGTGTGCGCCAACGGCAGATTAAGCAAAGCGGCGGCTTATCTATTAACCAAGCAGGGCTTTGATGCCGTCGTCCTGAGAAACGGTATGGGCATTCAAGAGGTTGCCGAAAACAATAACAACGGCCAGCACGAAAATCAGGACGGTTTGCCTCAATCTACGCAGCCAGCGCCGGAGAGTAAGGCGGAGATAAAAGACAGCGAGCCTGACATTAATACTACTGAAGTACCGACAAGCATACCGCCGGATTACGAGAGTCTGACGCAGCGCAATCGGGAATTGGAAGAAGCAAACGCCAGGCTACAGGCGGAAAAAATCGACTTGGAACAGCAATGCCTAGCGTTAAGTCAGCAATTGGAGCGATTGAAAGAAATTACCAATCGTCTGGCAAAACTGAAATAAGCGATATTAATTGATGAGGTAAAACGACAAGGCTACCGTTTTACGGTAGCCTGTAAATCATTAATGCAAGGCAGGATTATTTAATTTTGCCTTCTTTGTAGATCACATGCTTACGGACAACGGGATCGAATTTTTTAATCTCCATTTTTTCCGGCATGGTTTTTTTATTTTTGGTAGTGGTATAGAAGTGGCCGGTGCCTTCGCTGGAAATAAGTTTGATTTTATCGCGCATGGCTGTTGCTCCTTATACGGTTACGCCGTTTTTACGCAAATCCGCCAACACGGCGTCAATGCCTCTTTTATCGATGACGCGCATGCCTTTCGCCGACACCCGCAAGCGCACCCAACGGTTTTCGCTTTCCACCCAAAAACGGTGGTGATGCAGGTTTGGCAGGAAGCGCCTTTTGGTTTTGTTGTTGGCGTGGGAAACGTTGTTGCCGACAACCGGCTGTTTTCCCGTTACTTGACATACTCTGGACATAGTTAAACTCGATGTTTTGTCTGTTAACAAATTAGCAGGACTTTATACCAAAAATTCTTTGCAAGGTAAATATCTAACTATAAAATGATAGAGATTAATGAGACTACAATAACAACGGAACAGAAAAAATGCCAATAAAACTAGGCATGGTGATGGATCCCATCGACCGCATTACTATTAATAAAGATACCAGTTTTGCCATGTTGCTTGAAGCCCAGGCCAGGGGATGGGAACTGCATTACATGGAACTGGGCAGCCTGTATCTGCGCAACGGCAAGGCTTTCGCCAAGACAAGGCGCTTGTCCGTCAAGCGAGATGAAACGCAATGGTTTCGGTTTCTGTCCGAGCAGGATATTTCGCTGTCGGCGCTGGATGTCATCCTCATGCGGAAAGATCCGCCGTTCGACCGCAAATACTTATACGCTACCTACCTGCTGGAGCATACCGAGAATGAAGGGGTAATGGTCATTAATAAACCGCAATCTCTGCGCGATGCGAACGAAAAGATGTTTACCGCCTGGTTTCCGCAATGTTGCACGGAAACGCTGGTCACCAAAGATTCGCATAGAATCCGGGAGTTTTTGCAGGAATTGGGCGATATTATCGTGAAACCCCTGGACGGCATGGGCGGGGCGTCGATCTTTCATATCAAAGAAGGTGAAAAAAATCTGAATGTGATTCTGGAAGTCATGACCCACAACGACAGCCGTTACGTCATGGCGCAAAAATATTTACCGGAAATCAAAGACGGCGATAAACGCATATTAATGGTTAATGGCGAACCTGTGCCATATTGCCTTGCCCGTATTCCCGTTAAAGGCGAAACCCGGGGCAATCTGGCGGTAGGCGGCACCGGCGAGGGCAGGCCGTTAACCGAACAGGATCGCTGGATTGCCGGGCAGGTCGGGCCGACACTGAAGGAAAAAGGCCTGATATTTGTCGGTTTGGATGTTATCGGCACGACGTTGACCGAAATTAACGTCACCAGTCCAACTTGCGTTCAGGAGCTTGATAAACAGTTTGGGTTGAATATCAGCGGCCAATTAATGGATCACATTGCCGCAAAACTGGGCAGTTAATTAAGTTATGGCGTATCAGGCAGTATTCGATGCAAAAAACACCTTGGCGAATAATGACCGGTTACTTGGCGCTTTATTTATAGCGGCGATTGTCCATTTGATGATCATTTTGGGTATCCGCTTTACCGAACCCAAGCCCCCCGTATACAACAGCCGCTCGATCGATATCGTTTTGGTGGACACCCCGGCGAAAAAAGCGCCGAAAAAAGCCCAATATTTAGCGCAGGACAATCAAATCGGCGCAGGTGAAGTTAGCAGCAACAAGCCGCAGCCGGAAGCCAAGCGCATTATTAATCAAGGCGATAGCAAGCGCAAACAACAGGCACACATAGAGCAGGCGGAAGAAACGCCCAGAGCGAAACAAAAGCTGGTAACGCAACGCAAAGCGCCGGTGAAGGTGGTTGCCGAGAAACATTCGGAGACAACGCACGACCAAGTCAAGCGCCCCCATTTAACGGCCGAGATGCTGGAACAGCAAATCGCCCAATACGGCACGGAAATCAGGCGCAAGCAGGAAAGCTCCGATCAGAGTAAAATAAAATCGTTGAACTCGGTCAGCGCCCATAAATACGTCGCCGCGCAATATATTAAAGATTGGGAACGGAAAGTCGAGCGTACCGGCAATATGAATTATCCGTCGATTGCTGCGAAAAAAGGATTTTCAGGATCGTTAACCATGGATGTCGGAATTAAACCGGACGGCAGTATTTACAGCATGCGCATCGTGCGGTCGTCGGGCTATCCGGCCTTGGATGAAGCAGCCAAACGCATTGTTAAAATGAGCGCGCCTTTTCCGGCCTTGCCCAGCGATTTATTAAAGGAACTGAATGTGTTGGTAATTACTCGAAAATGGAAGTTTTCCGACGAATCGGGAATGACGACGCCTTAATGCCTAAACAGTTTATCAGGATTAATTTTAAATGAGCGGGGAAACCTACCTTAACAATCAGTTTATCGTTGCCATGCCGGGACTGGCCGATCCGATTTTTTACCATACCGTCGCCTTTGTCTGCCAACATACCAAGGAAGGGGCTTTGGGCATCGTCATTAATCGCTCGGCGGATATGAAATTAGGTGAAATCTTCAAGCAGATGGAGATCAAAGTCACGTCGCCAACCGCAGCGGAAACGCCGATTTATGCGGGCGGGCCGGTGCAGCAGGATCGGGGTTTTGTCGTGCATACCGCCTGCGGCGAATGGGACATGACCTTGCGGGTATCGGACGGCATAAGTTTGACGACTTCGCGGGATGTTATCGAAGCCATTGCCGCCGGAGAAGGGCCTCAGCAATATCTGGTTGCTTTGGGTTACGCCGGTTGGGGCGAAGGCCAACTGGAACGGGAAATACTAAGCAACTCCTGGCTGAATACGCCGTTCGCCAAATCGATCTTGTTCGAGACGCCGTTAAGCCAGCGCTGGAATGCCGCCGCCAGTCAAATCGGTATCGATATTAATCAGTTAACCACACAAGCAGGGCATGGCTGAACCGGTCGGCCTCGATTTGCTTACCGCTGGACAAAACGACCAAACCTATCTGGGGTTCGATTTCGGTAATAAAAAAATCGGCGTTGCCGTCGGTCATGCATTAACGGGTATCGCCAGTCCGCTGATTACCCTGCGCGCGGTTAATCAAAATCCGGATTGGGCGGGGATTGCCAAAATAATCGACGAATGGCGTCCGTCCGGACTGGTTGTCGGTATTTCACTCCAAAACGACGGATCGGACAACATCATTACGCCGCGTATGTTAAAATTCTGTCGGCAACTGGAAGGTAGGTTCCAGCTTCCGGTTTATCAGCAGGATGAAGCCTTGACCACTTTTGAAGCTAAACAGATGTTATTCGATGAGGTTAAACTCAGCGCTAAAAAATTATGGGCGGTACAGGACCAGCTGGCGGCGCAATTGATATTACAGTCCTGGTTGAACGACAACTTAGCCTTAATAAGCCATGATAACTAACCTTAGCGTCCCTGAATTGCTGAATGATCTGGAGTGCAAATTAAAAAACGTGATAGCAGAACGGCATCTTGTTGATCCATTAATGATCGGCATCCGTACCGGCGGCGTTTGGGTTGCCGAAAAGCTTCACGAACGATTGGATATTACACAGCCACTTGGCTTGTTGGATATTTCGTTTTATCGCGATGATTTCTCTCGGATCGGCGTCAATCCCGATGTTAAACCCAGTCACCTGCAACCGCAACTGGACGGACGCGACATCATTTTAGTGGATGATGTGTTTCAAACCGGGCGTACTATAAGGGCGGCATTGAATGAAATATTCGACTACGGACGCCCCAACCAAGTGATACTCGCGGTATTAATAGAACGTGGCGGCAAGCATATTCCCATCAGTCCCGATTGCGTTGGTGCAAAAGTCGAGTTGAATCCGCAGCAACGCATTAAATTGACCGGTCCGGAACCGCTTGACATCAAAATACAAACGGTCACCGGAGCCGTTTAGCATGATGAATAATCTGCAATTAAATACAGAGGGACGACTTAAACATTTTCTTACTATTGAAGGGCTTAGCAAAGGATTATTAACAGAAATCCTGGATCTGGCCGAGTCGTTTATTAATCCTATCGACGGCCGCATCAAAACCTTTCCGTTGCTGCGCGGAAAAAGCATCGTCAACCTGTTTTTCGAGAACAGCACACGCACTCGCACCACTTTCGAACTCGCCGCCAAACGGCTGTCCGCTGACGTGCTAAGTATGAGCATTGCCACCTCATCGACTTCCAAAGGCGAAAGCCTGCTGGACACCATCCGCAATCTGGAAGCCATGTACGTGGATATGTTTGTCGTGCGGCATGGTATCAGCGGGGCGGCGCATTTTATCGCCGAGCATGTCGGCCCACAGGTCAGTGTGATTAATGCTGGCGACGGGCAGCATGCGCATCCTACCCAGGCTATGCTGGATATGTTTACTATCCGCCGGATGAAAAAAGATTTTTCGCCGCTTAAAGTCGCCATTGTCGGCGATATTTTGCATTCCAGGGTGGCTAGATCGAACATTCAGGCATTGAATACATTAGGCGTTGCTGAAGTCAGGGTGATTGCGCCGAAGACCTTGCTACCCGCGCAGGTGGAAACGATGGGAGTTAGCGTTTCGCACAATTTAGCCGACGGTTTAAAAGATATCGACGTTATTATCATGTTACGCCTGCAAAAAGAACGCATGACCGCCGCTTTGCTGCCCAGCGAGAATGAATATTTTAAAGCCTTCGGCTTAACCCCGGAGCGCCTCAAACTGGCAAAGCCGGACGCCATCGTTATGCATCCGGGACCCATTAATCGCGGAGTGGAAATCGCCTCCAGCGTGGCGGATGGCGAACAATCCGTCATCCTGGATCAGGTCAGCAACGGGATTGCCGTGCGCATGGCGATCATGGCGATGGCGATGCAATGGCAGGGCGGCGCCTAATGGAACGGATACTCATTCAGGACGGCAGGATAATTGATCCGGCCAATAACATTAATGGTATCGGCACGGTCGCCATTGCCGACGGCAAAATTGTCTCGATTTTAACTAAGCCTGCGGATTTTACGCCGGATGTGGTGATTAACGCCCAAAACCTGGTTGTTTGTCCCGGATTCATAGACCTCGGCACCCGGTTGCGCGAACCCGGACAGGCTAAAAAAGCCACCTTCGCCAGCGAAACCAAGGCCGCTGCGGCCGCGGGCATTACCACCCTATGCCTGCAACCCGATACGCTTCCGGTTAACGATACGCCCGCTATCACCGAACAGATTAAAGAATTAGCCAAAGCCGCAGGCTATCCGCAGGTCGTTCCGATTGCAGCCCTGACGCAAAAGCTGGAAGGCGCGGAACTCAGCGCGATGATGGCGCTGAAACAAGCCGGTTGCATTGCCGTCAGTAATGCTAACCATCCGGTAAAAAATTTACTGACGCTCAGGCGATCGATGGAATATGCCGCCAGCCACGATCTGTTATTAATGGTTAGGCCGAACGATCCCTGGTTGAGCCACAACGGCTGCATTCATGAAGGCAAAATGGCGGCCAGGTACGGCTTGCCCAGTATTCCCGATGCGGCGGAAACCATTGCTCTGGCGCAATGTCTTGAACTGGCCGAACTGACGGGTTGCCGGGTGCATTTCGGACAGATCAGCTCGGCGCGTTCGGTAGCAAAATTGGCGGAAGCCAAGAAATCCGGTCTAATAATTAGCGCCGACGTGGCAATTCACCAATTGCATTTAACCGAGGACGATATTGTGCCGTTCGACAGTGCCTATCACGTCCAGCCGCCGTTGCGTACCGAACAGGACAAACTGGCGTTACAAGCTGCCCTGGCCAGTGGTGTTATAGATGCCATTTGCTCCGACCATCAACCGCATGATTTGGATGCCAAGCTCGGTGCTTTCCCTGAAACCGAACCGGGCGTTTCCGCCCTGGAGACTCTGTTGCCATTAATGTTGCGTCTGGTGCCTCAGGAAACGATTTCTCTGGAACAAGGCATTGCTGCATTAACATACAATCCGGCGCAAATCCTGCAACTGGAACGGGGTGCGCTGACGGCCGGTTTTCAGGCCGATATTTGTGTGTTTGACCCTGAACAAGAATGGCAGGTTAATGCGGATAACTGGCATAGTCAGGGCATTAATACGCCGTTTTGGGGTGAAAGCTTTAAGGGTAAAGTCAGTCATACCCTTCAGGCAGGAAAACTGATTTTTACGAGCTAAAGCTTTCTATATTTTATTAATGCAAAGGCATTTAAACGTTCATCAATAACAAATATAAACGCTGAGTCTGGCAAGTCCGGCTTCTCTCCCGACAAAAAAACATCATTTCAGCAGCATGAGTGTCATTAAAAAACTCGCCTCGCAAACTGCAGTCTACGGCTTAAGCAGTATTTTCGGGCGTTTCCTCAATTACCTGCTGGTGCCGCTTTACACATATTATTTCTCGGCTGCGGAATATGGTGTGGTGTCGGAGTTTTATGCTTATGCCGGATTTTTCTCGGTGCTGCTGTTATTCGGTTTCGATACCGGCTACTTCCGCTTTCATGACAAAGATAAAGTAGTCGGCGACAAAGCTTACGGCACCGCGCTTTGGTTTATCTTACTGATTAATTGCGTATTTTTTGGCATTATCTGGACGATTAATCCATGGTTGTCGGCCTTGTTGAATTACGCCGAACATCCCGAATACGTGCTGTGCTTCAGCTTAATTCTGATTATGGATGCGATTGCATCCATCCCCTTTGCCCGCTTACGGGCGGAGGATAAAGCCTTCCGGTTTGCCGGTATCAAAATCGTCGAGATATTAATCACTGTCGGCTTAAGCTTGTTGTTCATCAAAGTGTGCCCAATGTTGTATGGCAAGCCGGAGTTTTCCTGGGTTGGCAAAATTTACGACCCCGCCATTGGCGTGGGTTATATTTTTATCGCTAACCTGATCGCCAGTGTATGCAAATTTTTTATGCTCGCGCCGCAATTAATGGGCTTAAGCTGGGGCTTCGATAAATCTTTATTTCCACGGATGTTCCGCTATTCCTTACCGATGGTTGTCATTGGTTTTGCGGGTATCATTAATGAGATGCTGGATCGGGTGCTGTTAAAACAATTGCTGCCTTATGACATGACCACCAACATGAAAATGCTGGGTATTTACAGCGCTTGTTACAAGCTATCGATATTAATGTCGTTGTTTATCCAGGCTTTCCGCTTTGCCGCCGAGCCGTTTTTCTTTGCCTACGCGGATAAAAACGATTCGCGCGCCGTGTATGCTAAGGTATTGAAGTATTTTGTTATTTTCTGCGTTTTTATCTTTTTGCTGGTGACCTTGTTTATCGATTTCTTTAAATATTTCGTCGGCCCTGAGTTTCGTAGCGGCCTGGACGTCGTGCCGATTCTGCTGGTCGCCAATCTGTTTCTGGGCATTTATGTCAATCTGTCGATCTGGTACAAACTGACTGATCGCACGTTGATCGGCGCATGCGTATCACTGGCTGCGGCGGCATTAACAATTTACCTTAACATAATATGGATACCCGTTTATGGCTACATGGGTTCGGCCTGGGCGCATTTGATCGGGTACGCAGGCATGGCTGTGGTGTCGTACGGTTTGGGGCAAATTTATTATCCGGTGAAGTACGATGTGCTCAGAATTCTGGCCTACATTGGCGTTGGTCTAGATATTTATCAAGCGAATGAAGTCTTGAAAACACACGGTTCCTGGCCGGTTGGTGTGACGGGGGCTTTGTTATTAATGCTGTATATATTCATTGCAGCCTTGTTTGAGCGGCGCGATCTGCTGCATATGCTCGGGTCGAAGACGCCGCCAGCCGTGCCTAACTTATAGTTACGCAAAGTGGTAGCCTTATAAAATTAATGCTGTTCTGCCGGTGAAAATATTTCCGGGTTATTAATCATGCTTTTTTTCTGTTGCGAAAGTTATGCGATAATAAATGCATCTCAATTTCATTAATAACATGTCTGCTTGGCAGGTTGTTGTAGCCGAATATAATTCCGCTATCCCTTTTTTTATAGCATCAAAACGGTGCGGATGGCTTTAAACTCAATAATATCAATAGTATAAACGGGGAAAACCACATGTTCTCATTGCAAACCATCTTTGGTAAAGGCGATAAATTTTACGGTTTGCTGGAAGCCAGCGCCGAATCCGCCCGCTCGTCCACCAAAGCCCTGGGGGAATTACTTAGTACGCCGCCGTCGGAACGTTCTTTGGAAAAATTTAAACAGGCGCGCCGCCGGGAAAAAGATTTATTTCGCCAGATCAGCGAAGAGCTGGTTAATACCTTTGTTACCGTGTTGGAACGGGAAGATATCGAAGCCCTGAACGGCGCTTTGTACAAAATTCCTAAAGTCGTGGAAAAATTCGCCGAACGGTATGCTATTGCTTCGGGTCGCGTTGGCGATGTCGATTTTGTTAATCGCGCGGCTATGCTGGAGCAGGCCTGCGACGTGGTCGGGCAAATGGTGGCGCAACTGCGTAACGGCATGGATCTGGATAAAATCAAGGGCTTGAATGACGAACTTCAGGCCATCGAAGGCGAGGCGGACAGGCAAATCCTTGAATTATATAAAGATGCTTACGCCAGCGAAACCGATCCCATGCGCTATCTCATCAAAAAAGATTTGTTTGAGATTTTGGAAAAAGCCATCGACCGCTGCCGTGACGCCGGTAATGTTATTTACCATATCGTCTTAAAAAATTCATAAGGGACCGCTATGCTGAACCTGCTTTTGCTCGTCATTCTGGCGGCGCTCGTCTTTGAATTCATTAATGGCTTTCACGATACGGCGAATTCTATTGCCACCGTGGTTGCTACGAAAGTGTTGACGCCAACGCAGGCGGTGTTTTTGGCGGCGGCTACAAACCTAGTTGGTGCGCTGTGGGGTACGGCGGTTGCAAAAACGATTTCGTCCGGTTTGGTGAATACCGATCTGGTTACCGTTACCTCGCCGATCTTAATATGCGCATTAACCGGCGCTATCGTGTGGAATCTCATCACTTGGGCGTTGGGTTTGCCTTCATCGTCCAGCCATGCATTGATCGGCGGCTTATGCGGTGCGGCATTGGCTGCTGTCGATAATAATGTCGACGTATTAATCTGGTCGAAGACCGCTGCCGTATGGACGGACAACAAAGGCTTACTGTGGAAAGTGGCCATCCCGATGGTCAGTTCGCCTGTGGCCGGTTTTTCTCTGGGTATCCTGATTATGGGTACATTAATGGCGATTATCAGCGGGATGAATTCGGCGGGCGGTAAATTGGCGCAAATGGCGCGTCCCAAGTGGATTAATTACGTATTCGGCAAAGCGCAGCTTTTATCCGCCGGTTACATGGGTTTTGCTCACGGCAGTAACGATGCGCAAAAAACCATGGGTATTATCGCGTTGGCGATTTTTGCCGCCAATGGTGCGGGTACGCTGGAAAATTTGCCGGAGTGGGCCGAGTTTTTACGGCCAAGCGGCGACGAAAAACATATCGACACCTGGATTATCTTCACCTGCGCCGTGGTGATGGCGGCAGGCACGGCAGTCGGTGGCTGGCGGATCATTAAAACCTTAGGCCATAAAATGGTGAAATTGCATCCCATTAACGGCTTTGCCGCGGAAACCAGTTCGGCTACCATTCTACTAACTGCTGCCCATTTTGGAATGCCGGTGTCCACCACACACAGTATTTCCACTGCAATCATGGGGGTGGGCTTCGCTAAAAATCCTCATGCGCTTAAATTAACTGTTATCGAGCGGATTATCTGGGCATGGGTTTTAACAATTCCCGCCGCAGGCGGTTTGGCCTGGTTGCTGGTGCATTTTTTCGTTTTATAAATCAACTGTCGACGGGTTTTTCGGCACAGAGCACACAAGCGGGATTTAGAGTTTATTCAGGCTCGTACATACGGGGCTTTGCACCCGCAACACCGCTTCCTGCTCAAAATGTTGCCGGTAGTCGTTAATAATGGCGTTAACTGCCGTTTCATTTTTGCCGTCATTGGGATGGATTAAATTCAGGATGTAGCTTGCTTCATAAACAATGATGCCGGTGTTGCTTTGCCATTGGCCTTGCGCCGGCCAAAAAGAAAAACCATTGGGAAATCTAGGAGTTACCGAAATTTTAAGAAACTGTAGCCAGTCTTCGGGATTGACAATACCTTTGGGTGTGGCTGTACCCAAGTAAAGCAGATCATTAATGGCCGGTTTCTGGCCGTTTGGGCAAAGGGTTTCCGGCGTAACCGCGCAGCCCGAAGTAAGGAAGAGGCAGCACCAAGCGAAGGAGATGGCGGAACGGCGTAAGGATTGCTTTAATGACAGGCAATTCCACTCAACATTAGTAACCGACGATGCCGTATTTTTATTAATCAGTACGGCATCGATCTTGTTTGCCCCTAGCTTAACCTTCAATACTGATGGCGTCACCGCGTTTCACCCAACCCGGCGTTAATACTCGCGCATACACGCCAACGCTGGGCAGTTCCTTACCGGCAAACGGCACCATCGGTTTGTTGCGGGCAATGCCGTTTTTGAAAATGCCGTTGTCTTGCGGCAGATCGCCCTGGGCGAGCGTGGGCATGACGCAGCGCGGACAAGGGTCTGTTACTTGCAAGCGCAGACTATCGCCAATTTTGATGGTAAGGCCGACCCAGTTATTTTCCACGAAACCTTCCTGGCCGCCGGTGTCCACCATGATGTTGGGTCGGAATCGGCGTACTTCAAAGCGGCCTTCCGGGTAATGGCTTTGCATGGCCGCTATGGAACTGGTGGTTAATAGATGCAAGGCGGCGTAATCGAAAAAACTGCCTTGCGGCGCGTCGCCGGCCACTGCTTCGTTGGAAATTTCATTCGCTTCGCCGTCGTACTCAGGCCAGTATTGTTCCAGCTTGGCGTCTTTTGGCGATTGAGATTGCAGAGTTACCGGATGGCCCAAGGCAGCGGACAATTTATCGTTAATGTCGGGTTGATCGCTACGTACAATGCCGCCATCGGGCAAGGTAATCCATACCGGTTGCAAGCTATTTGCGGTCAAAGGCGCGGTATAGCTGGCGCGATAGATGAAGAAATCCGGCCATTTTTTGGGATTTTTGGCGCTGATAACCTTACCGGTGGCTACATCGACCAGCGCATACGCGCGATCGCCCAGAAGTCCGTTGACGGTGATATTTGCGCCATTAAGTTCTTCCCCCATCATGGATTTAACGGGATAACGCCAAAGTGTGGCGACTGTTGCGGTTGTGGTCATGGTGATTTCCTTATTGTTATTATTAATGAATAATTTATACCAAATCTTTGCAATGAATCGCTATTATTTTCGAAAAAGAGAAGAAAATCCGTTGCTTGATTATCACTTGTCTAGGCTAATCAGTATATACTGCAATGGAAAATAATGTACAACCGCAGGATTAATAAACCGGAGTTAAAATTACTTCGATGATAAACTAAATTAACGGGTGGGTGTGTGGTTGCAATGACTGAGAATAAGAAACATAAGATTGTCATTGTCGGCGGCGGCGCGGCAGGGCTTGAGCTTGCCACCAGCCTGGGCAATAAACTAGGCAAAAAAGGCTTGGCGGAAGTAATGTTGTTGGATGCGACGACTACACATATCTGGAAGCCCTTGTTACATGAAGTGGCTGCGGGTACGCTGGATGAAGCCGAACAGGTGGATTATATCGCCCAGGCTTACCGCAATCATTTTCGCTTCCGCATCGGAAAAATGGACGGCCTGGATCGCAAGCGCAAAGAAATTTACACCAGCCCGACGTATAACGATGACGGTGAAGAAATTATCCCAAAGCGGACGTTTTCCTACGATACGCTGGTCATAGCCATCGGTAGCGAAAGCAATACTTTCGCCATTAAAGGCGTCGATAAGTATTGTTATTTCCTGGATTCCACGGCGCAGGCCTTCCGCTTTCAAAAACACATGGTGGAATCGTACATTAAATCGGTGGTGGCGATTGGTAAGCAGAAAGAGAAAGGTCTGTCGATAGCCATTATCGGCGGCGGTGCGACCGGCGTGGAATTATCAGCGGAACTGCACGAAGTGACGGATATGCTGGCGATGTACGGCCTGGAAAAATCCAGCAACGTAAAGATGACCATCATTGAAGCCTCGCCGCAGTTACTGCCGGCATTACCGCCAAAATTGGCCAATGCGACGAAAAATCAATTGGCTAAACTGGGCATCGATCTCAAACTGGGTTGCCGGGTAATTGAAATTACCGACAAAGGTGTAAAAACGCTGGATGGTGAGTTTATTCCGGCGGATATAAAAGTTTGGGCGGCGGGCATCAAAGCGCCCGACTGGATAAAACGGCTGGACGGTTTAGAAACCAGTGTGATTAATCAACTGGTGGTTAATCAATATTTGCAAACACTGGATGAAAATATCTTTGCAATTGGCGATTGCGCCGCGTGTCCTTGGCTCGGTCATGAAAAAGGTGTGCCGCCCAGGGCGCAAGCTGCCCATCAGCAGGCTTCAACCTTAAGCAAGTCATTAATTAATAGGCTCAACGGTCAGTCGTTAATTAAATATGTGTATCACGATTACGGATCATTGGTCAGTTTGGGTAAATATTCGACGATTGGCAATCTCATGGGAAATCTCATGGGTACCGTTACCATCGGCGGTTTTATTGCTAGAGTGGTTTACCTATCGTTATACAAAATGCACCAGGTGGCGATTCACGGTTACTATCGAACCCTGTTGTTGACCATGTCCAATCTGTTCCGGCGTACGGCCCATAGTAAGATTAAAATGCATTAATGAATGCCTGAAAAAACCGGCTATGTGTTCCGAATGCTGGGTAGCGCGGCACTCGTAATCCTCATGAACTTCATGTACACTCCGGCTGTTTTCCGTGCGCCTCGCATATGAAGTGGGAGCTACGGATTTTTTAAAAATCCATCTATAACTTAATAAATTAAAATAATATGCTGGAAATAGAATACGAATTTAAAGAAGACGATTTAATTAAGTTCAACGAGATACGGTATCAAGATACCGAAGAGTATAAAAATCAGTTCAAAAAAAACCGTTGGATCGTGCCCGGTATTATGATGTTGATCGGGACGTTTTATTATTACTATTATGTCGATTTAAAGGCTGCCGGCTATATCTTTTTAGTGGCAGTATTGTGGTCATGGTTGTCGCCCCGGCTTATTCTGCTGAATGCAGGACGGCAGATTCTCAGGACTTACACCTATACCGAACGGAAAAAAATGTTCGGCACGTATGTATTAACTATCGATCCGGCCAATCCGCAGTTTTTGTTCGAACAATCGCCGTCCGGCAAAAACAAGATGGCCTGGCCGGAATTAATGCGCGTGGATTACGGTCCCGGTTATGTTTTTATCTACTTCGACTTAACGACGGCATTAGTTATCCCTGAAGCCACGCTAAAACGCGGCGACCTCAAAGCTTTCGCCAAGCAGGTCGAGAAGATGATCGAATTACACGGCGGTTGATCACAACTTACCTTCAAACAGCATGTGCGCCATTTTCTTGGCCTTGGTTTTTAAGTAGCTCAGGTTGTGCTGGTGAGTTGGGGCGATGATCGGTATTCGCATGGCAACTTCAATGCCAAGCTTTTCCAAGGCATTAATTTTCTTTGGGTTATTAGTGATTAACTCAATCGATTTAACGCGCAGGTTTTTTAAAATTAATGCCGCCACATCGTATTCGCGTTCATCCGCCAGATGGCCGAGTTGAATATTGGCGTCTACCGTATCCATGCCCTGATCCTGCAAATTGTAGGCTTGCAGTTTTTTTAACAGGCCGATGCCGCGGCCTTCCTGACGCAAGTAAATCAATACGCCGGCTTTGGCTTCATTAATCATCTGCATCGACATAGCCAACTGTTCGCCGCAGTCGCAGCGCACGGAACCCAACACATCGCCGGTAAAGCATTCGGAATGAATGCGCACCGGTATGTTGGATTTGCCAGCCACGTCGCCTTTAACCAAGGCAAGATGCTCCTTGTCATCGATGCTGCTGCGGTAATAATGCAGCAAAAAATCGCCGTAACGGGTAGGCAGGGGTGTTTGGACTAATTCTTCAAGCTGTTTCACGGATGGGATTAATGGCGATGCTGATTCGATATTTTACCTAAATTCAACAAAAGCTAGGCTATTTTTTAGCCGCAGTAGTTGCCGCTGTCATGGCGTATTAATAAAAGGATTGTTGCGGACCTGGATTTTTTCCGGCGGTTGTTACTTGAGGGCTTCAATCAGCTTGAAAATATCGCCGCTTTCTTTATCCACCCGTACAGAAGAAAAACCGCAGGCTTGAACGTTTTTTACCGTTTCCCGGTTAATGTTGGCGCCGGTCAGTCTGACCGCCAGCGGGTTGAAAAAATTCATAAGTTTTGCTATTAACGGGTTTGCGCTGAGCACATGTTCCAGCAGCAGCACCTGTCCGCCGGGTTTGCAGACGCGGTACAACTCCTTCAAACCCTTGCTGGGCTGAGGAACCGAGCAAAAGACGCATGTACTGACGACGGCGTCAAAGCTGTTATCGGCATAAGCTAACGATTGCACGTCCATTAATGCCAGTTCCACGGTAACCCCCTTGCGGGCTTTGGTCAGTTCCGCCTGCTTTAACATGTTAGGGCTGAAATCGATAGCGGTTATTCTGGCGTTTTGCGGATAAAAGTCGAAATTTTTGCCGGTGCCGACGCCTACTTCCAGAATGTGGTAACCGCTTACTTTTCGCCACAACAGTTCCCGCCAGGTTCTCAAAAACAAACCTTCCATGGGTGCTTCCAGTAAATCGAAAAAAGGCGCAAGCCGGTCGTAGCGTTGCCGGGTGACTTTGCCGTCAGGTTTCATTATTAATAGACGTATTATTAATCAGCATATTGCATTATTGAACTCGAATATTATACAAATATTAAACGGTAGCTATCTGAATTAAATATCTTTTGTTTAATTCGTAAAGGTGCAGCCCCGGCTGAACTTTAGTCATTAATCAATTGACTAATTAGCGATTGTTAATAGGACGAGCGTGATGGAATTACCACTTACAGGCGGTTGTTTATGTGGAAAGGTCAGGTATGTAATTAATGCGCTGCCTGTCGATACGGCTATCTGCCATTGCCGCACCTGTCAAAAAGCGGTTGGCGCACCGCATTTTGCCACGTTGTTTGTACCGGCGTCCGCCCTGGAAGTTACCGGGGAATATAAGGAATTCGCCAGCCTTGCCGATAGCGGCAACACCATGTATCGCGCCTTTTGCCCAGTGTGCGGCACATCTCTGTTCGGGCGGAACAGCAAATTCACCGGCGTCAGGCCGGTGTCGGCGGTAACATTGGACGATCCCGGCTGGTATAAACCGGATAAAGATATCTGGGTGTCATCTGCTCAGCCGTGGGATGTAATGGATCCGCAACGCGGAAAATTTTCCGGAAATCCCTGGAAATAAGCTATTATTTTGAAGCAAACAATAAGAGGGCACCTCGATTTACTTTGAAAATCAGCCGTTGCTTTGACCAACGACATATAGGAATCTTGATCCCCATGCATCAGGGCAAAAAATTGCCCACTTTTCAGTGGTTTTTATCCTGAAATGCCCTTTTTGGTGCATTTCAGGCGCAGCTTGGTCGTTAAAAGGCCAAAATTCCGCAGGTTTTCAGGCTGCAAAGTCGTCGCAGGTTATAGGTTGCT
>Ga0194120_10001142_pt1 | contig 49308 bp, 44 predicted proteins | sample TA2MahCa65mmetaG_FD_148642 | JGI IMG/M metagenome (GOLD analysis project Ga0194120, IMG submission 148642) | Freshwater microbial communities from Lake Tanganyika, Tanzania - TA2015019 Mahale Deep Cast 65m | ecosystem: Environmental > Aquatic > Freshwater > Lake | place: Tanzania: Lake... | reverse complement strand
GTCTTAAACAAGTGGCCAATGAAACCAAGCAGACTGTCTATCGCATCAAACGCGGGTTGTTGTCTGACTACCTCCGGCAACAACTCAGGTCTCCAGCTATTCAAATGGCTTTTGCGTAAGTCCTGTATATAAAGATATTGCCAGTCCAGTATAAAGTTACTATAAAGAATATGTGCGGTGAGGGTGTGATCTCTGTACCACATGATTGACACTGAGCTCCTCAGCGCTTAGACTCCCGCACACGGTCGTTTGGTGCGCAGATTCGCAGCCGTCAAACTGCTCGAACAGTTACGATCAACTCACAACCTCCCACACTCACTGCGCATCAGAAAGGATAGCCCATTGCCTCAATCACTCAACTGGCCCACCGCTTCGGTAGAGGCCGTGCAATACTTGCAAATGCTGCTGCGGCTCGACACAACAAACCCGCCCGGAAACGAAAGCGTTGCCGCTGAAACAATCGCTGATATTCTTCGCGGCGAAAATATAGAGCCGTTGTTGCTCGCTTCTGCGCCGACGCGCGGCAACGTGATTGCCCGCTTGCGAGGCAGTGGCGAAAAGCCACCTCTGCTCCTCTACGGCCACACCGATGTTGTCCCGGCAGAGCCGCAGTATTGGACTCACCCGCCGTTCTCCGGCAACATCGCCGAGGGCTTTGTGTGGGGGCGAGGGGCTTTGGACATGAAGGGAACCGTCGCTCAACAGCTGACTGTTTTCCTTCTGCTCAAACGGCACGGCGTCCCGCTCCGACGCGACGTGATTTTTGCCGCCACCGCCGACGAGGAAATTGGCGGGGAGGATAGTTTTGGGTTGGCGTGGCTGGTGAAGCATCACCCCGATTTGTTGCGCGCCGAGTTTGGCATCACCGAGGTGGGCGGCTATAACATGAGCGTCGGCGGCAAATCGGTGTATCCCATTCAAGTGGCCGAGAAGGGAACGTGCTGGATGAAAGTGCGGGCCAAGGGGCGGCCCGGCCACGCCTCGATGCCGCACGATGACAATAGCGTGATCCATCTTTCCCGCGCAGTCGCCCGCTTGGCGAGCGAGGGGTTGCCCTATCATCTGTGCGATGCCGCCGCTGGATTTTTGGAGTCGGCCTCCGCCGGGATCGGCGGGCCGTTCGGAGAGGCGCTGTCACGGCTCAAATCGCCGCAGAGCGCTCGGCAGGTTCTCGATGTCACACTGAAGGATCACGAACTGAAACCTTTTCTCAACGCGATGCTTCACAATACAGCCACCGTCACCGGCTTGGCGGCGGGATACAAAACGAACGTGATTCCGAGCGCCGCCGAAGCCACAGTGGATGGCCGCACTCTGCCGGGTTTCACCACCGAGTCGTTTGTGGCCGAAGTGCGAGCGGTTCTTGGCGAGGCGATAGAAATCGAAGTGACGATGGAGTCGCCGCCGTTAGAGACGAGCCACGACACGGCGCTGTTTCGGCTGATGGTCGAGAAGCTGCAGGCTCACGATCCGGGCGCGGTGGCGGCGCCGTATATGATGACCGGCGCGACCGACGCCAAATATCTGGCGCGGATCGGCGTGCCATCGTATGGCTTCGCGCCGCTCAAACTGCCGCCCGGCTTCCGATACACCGAACTCTTCCACGCGCACAACGAACGCGCGCCGGTGGATGGTTTGGGCTGGGGCACGAGAGTGTTGTATGATGTGGTCAGCGACTACTGCGCTTGATTGGCGAATGTGGTAGACTTACGCGCGGGTTAGCGTCCCAATTTGCCCTGACCGGGACACAGCCTCCCTTACCAGTATCGTGGCAGGGCAATAGCACAGCGGGGTTGCTGTCAAATGACCACTGACAAAAAGCGCGTTGTTTGCATCGAAGATGATCAGGGCATGATCGAACTGGTCAAGCTAATCCTCAGCCGCAAGGGATACGATGTGGTGGGGGCTAACGGCGGGCGCGAGGGTCTCGAAGCCGTCGAGCGCGAAAGACCGTCGCTGGTGCTGCTCGATCTGATGATGCCCGATATGGACGGCTGGGAAGTGTATCAGCAGATGAAGGCCAGCGAGATGATGAAAAACATCCCGGTCATCGTCATCACCGCCAAGGCTCAAACCATCGATAAAGTGCTCGGCCTCCATATTGCCAAAGTGGACGATTACGTTACCAAACCTTTCAGCCCCCAAGACTTGCTCGACAGCATCGAGCGCATTCTCGCCCGGCAGAGCACCGACGCCTGAGCCGCTCTTCGACAGAGATGAGAAGAGCGTTGCCTGCGCCGCAGGCTGGCGACTCAGCGTCTCTGCAATTCCCCGCATCGCCAATCGGCACATAAATTGCATCGTTGGGGGAGGATGTAATTTTTCCGAAAGGATTTCACAATGAGCAAAATCGTGAAACTCACTCTCGCCGCCATCGTCTTGGCGTCGTTGTGGGGCGCCGCCCCCATGCCCCCGGCAGCGGCCCGGCCCGCCGCCGACGGCCCCAATCTCCTCGTCAATCCCGGCTTCGAAAGCCCATACGCGAAGCAGTGTTGCCACACCGATCTCTCGGTCTATTTCCCGAACACGCTCATTGACGAAGTGCAGGTTGCCAATGGCTGGCGCGGGTGGTGGCTCGAGCCGCGCTTCCCCGATTACCCCCCCACCTGCGATAACTGCATGGCCTGGCATCGCCCCGAATGGCGCGAAGCCGCGCCGTTCTCCAATCGCATCCACAGCGGATCGAACGCGCAAAAGTATTTCACCTTCTTCTCCACCCACAAGGCCGGGATGTATCAGCAAGTGAGCGGCATCACCTCGGGCCAACGTTTGCGCTTCAGCGTTTACATGCACGCCTGGTCTGTCAATGGCAATTCCCTCATCTCCACCACCAAAGATAACGATATGCAAATGAAGGTGGGCATCGATCCATTCGGCGGGACGGATCCCTTCTCAAGCCGCATTGTGTGGAGCACCCCGTTCAACACTTACGACACTTGGGCGCTGTACACAGTGGAAGCCGTCGCCCAGAGCAGCACCGTCACGGTGTTCACCCATTCTCAACCGCGCTGGGGAATGGAGCACAACGATATTTATGTGGACGATGCCAGCCTTGTGGTCGTAAGCGGCAGTTCGGCCACCGCCACCCCCGTTCCCACCAGCACGACGGCCCCCACTACCTCGGCGGCCACCGCCACCCCCGTTCCCACCAGCACGACGGCCCCCACTACCTCGGCGGCCACCGCCACTCCAATTCCGACCTCGTCGTTACTGCCCAGCATAGCCAGGCGGCGGCAGGGATCCACTACCTCGGCGGCCACCGCCACTCCAATTCCGACTTCCGTTCCGCCCACCTCCACACCCGCGCCGTCGTTCACCACTTACACTGTTCAGCGCGGCGATACGTTGTACGGTATCGCCCGTAAGTTTGGTGTGAGCGTCAACACCCTGCTCGCGGTCAACGCCATCAGCAACTCCAGCCGAATCTTCGTCGGGCAAGCCATCAAGATTCCCGCCAGCGGCTCTGCGCCCGCGCCCACTGCCACAAAGACCGCAACGGGCGGCTCTGCGCCCACCGCCACTACCGCCGCCAACTTGGGGCAGGGCACAACCTACACCATTGTGCGCGGCGACCGATTGACGAATATCGCCCGCAAGTTCAACACATCGGTCAACGCCATCCTCGCCGTCAACCCCGGCCTCGATCCCAGCCGCATCTTCGCCGGGCAGGTCATCAACATCCCATCTACCCAAGCCACGCGCGCCTACGTCGTGCAAGCCGGAGACACCCTGCGCAAAATCGCCGACAAGTTTGGCGTCACCGTCGCGGCCATACAGGCCCTCAACAACATCTCCAACGCCAACACCATTTTTGTCGGGCAGACGTTGTTGATCCCGTGAGCCAAACAAAGGATGAAGGCAGAAGGATGATTTATCCTTCGTAATTCATCCTTCATCCTTTTCCCATGCGTCTTCTCCACAGGCCGAGCGGCGCCGTTCTCCTCACCCGCGTTCGATGGTGCGATAGTTTTTTGTGCCGTCTGCGCGGGCTGATGTTTCGCCCGGAGTTGGGTGAAGGCGAAGGCTTACTGCTCGTCGAGCGGCGCGAGTCGCGCGTGGGCGCATCCATCCACATGTTTTTCATGTCGTTCCCCATCGCCGCCATTTGGCTTGACGCGCGCTTTCGAGTCGTGGATACTTGCCTCGCCGAGCCGTGGCGCCCCTTTTATGCGCCGCGCGCCTCCGCGCAATACACGCTCGAAACTTTCCCCGAACTGCTGACAAAGATTTCAATCGGTGATGAACTCGTTTTGGAAAAATAGAAACAGACTCGGCCTGCTGATCCTGTGGTTGGCCGCCAGCCTCGCCACTGCCCCCGCCCGCGCCCAATCTTCCGGCCCCCAATACGTCGTGCAAGAAGGCGACACGCTCTATTCCATCGCCCAATCTTTCGGCGTTTCTATCGACTCGCTGCAACAAGCCAACAACATCACCGATCCGTCACTGCTCGCCATTGGCCAGCGGCTCGTCATTCCCGGCTTCGAGGGCGTGAACGGCACACTCGCCACCTATCGCGTTCGGCTGGGCGAAACCCTGCCCGGCCTCGCCAAACGATTCGGGGCGGATGCCGGGACCCTCATCCGTCTCAATCGCCTCACCCGATCCGATTCGCTGTACGTCGGCCAGCCTCTCATCTATCCCGACACCGGAGGCGGAATCCCATCGGGGCGCACGGTGGTGATGGCGAACGATCCGCTCATTGCCCTCGCCGCGCGTTCCGGCCAAAGCCCGTGGGCATTGAGCCTCGTCAACGATCTCCAATCTCCGCTCTCGGCTTTCACCGGCCAACCCATCGTCATCCCCGATGACTCCGACTCAGCGAAACCACTCACAGGCTTGCCTCAGCCATTCGAGTCGCTGGCGTTGAGTCCCGATCGTCCGATTCAGGGCGGCGCCGTCGAACTCGATGTCCACGCGAATGGCGGCGTCACTTTGAATGGGCAGTTCGGGCCGTGGCTTCTGCGCTTCTCTCCCGATCCGAATGATCCGACGCGGCTCATCGCTTTGCAGGGCATCCACGTTTTCACCGAGCCGGCGTTGTATCCGCTCACCCTCACTGCCGCCACGCCCGATGGCGCGACGACTTCGTTCGAGCAGTGGGTGGCGGTGGCCTCGGGCGATTATCCGTTTCAGCAATTGGTCGTCGGCCCGGATCAGAGCGCGTTGCTCGATCCGAACATCGTCGGCCCCGAGCGCGAGATGGTGCTGCAAACGGTTTCGACGTACACGCCGACTCGCCAGTGGGACGGACTCTTCGTCAAGCCCGTCCCGTCGGAGCGCATCACCACCGGGTTCGGGTGGCGGCGCTCGTACAATGGCGGCCCGTACGACAGTTATCACGACGGCATCGATTACGGCTCGCCCGGCGGCACGGCGATCATCGCACCGGCTAATGGCACGGTGGTCTTTGCCGGGCCGCTGCAGGTGCGGGGCAACACCACCATCATCGATCATGGCTGGGGCGTGTACACCGGCTATTGGCATCAATATCAAATTTATGTGACGGTGGGGCAGGTGGTGAAGCAGGGCGAGGCCATTGGCGAAGTGGGGAGCAGTGGGCTTTCCACCGGGAGCCATTTGCATTATACGATGTGGGTGGGCGGCAATGCCGTGAACCCCGAAGAGTGGTTCACGACGGCGTTTCCGTAAAGGGTGGGGTTAAAACATTCGGGCGACGTTGCTGATCGTCGCCCGAATAGTGAGCCACGTAGGACTCGAACCTACAACCAACTGATTAAGAGTCAGCTGCTCTGCCAGTTGAGCTAGTGGCCCGCTCGAGGCTTCGCGGACGGAATTATACCGCGAGACAGCCCCTCGTCAACCTCCGGCGCATTACCGCCGCGAATCGCGCTCACTCTTCTTTCGCTTCGCCCTCTGCCTCTCTCCGCTCAATCCGTTTCCGCAAATGCTCCGGCCACTTCGATACGTCTTCCGACGGATAGATCGGAAGTTCGGGGCCGTTCTGCCTCAGCAAGTCGGAAGTGCGGCAGTTGAGAATTTGCCGCGCCGCCGACAGCCCCGAAGCCGTGACCCCCGCCACCCCGTGCGACTCGGTGCTCGCGCCGCACATCAGCAAACCGTCGAACTCCGTTTGGATAGTGTCGGATCGGAAATGAAGCGCTCGATCAAATCCTGCCCGGTGCGCAAACCCCAACGCAGAACCGATCCGGCGTGGCCGACCGCTTGCGGAATCTGACCTGCGTTTTTGACTCGCCCCAGTGATCGCAGACTCTCCATCATCTCTGCGATTGTGTTGAAGTAGCCGTCGATGCCCGCCGACTCGTGGGGGAAACGATCTTTCAATCGGGCAATGAGATTCTCTTTGCCTTTGGGGAAGTCGAATCGCTCTTGGCCGATGAAGACGTGATCGTAGCCATTGGGGTTGAGTTCGCAGAAGGCCAAATCTTGCGACACGCCCAACCCCTCGTACACCCGGCGCATATGCCCACCCGGCTGCGCGCCGCCGATGTAATGCACGCCGGGGCTGAAGCGGTAGCCTTGCAGTGTGAATGAATGAGTCCAGCCGCCGGGCACTTCGTGCTGTTCGCACACCAGCACCTTCATCCCGGCCTGCGCCAGCGGCGCCGCCGCCGCCAGCCCACCCGCGCCCGATCCGATCACAATCACATCGAAATCAAAGTCTGCCATTGTGTTTGCCCTTCTCCGAAGTATGCGCGGATTATACTCCGTGCAATCCGTGAAATCAGTGGTTGCAGTCTGCGCGAACCGCGCGACCCCAAATCAAAATGATCAGCGTTCATCCGCGTTCACAACAGTTATGCGCGATACAATATCCGAAAGGCCCCTCGTGCCCACACCCGTCACTCTCTTTCTCGAATCGCTCGGCATCCCGCATCGCGCCTTCACCCATCCCGGCCCCATCGCCTCGCTGGAGCAAGCGGCGGCGGAGCGCGGCCAGCGCCCCGATCAAGTCATTCGCAGTATCGTCTTTCGCGTCGGCAAAGAGGCGTATGTGATGGTGCTGATCGCCGGGGCGCGGCAAGTGTCGTGGCCGGCCCTGCGGCAATATCTCGGACAATCGCGTCTCACGATGGCGAAAGAAGACGAGCTGGTCGCTGTGACTGGCTACGAGGTGGGGGCGGTGTCGCCGTTCGGCCTGCCCTCGCCGATGAGGATTTTGGTGGACGAGAGCGTGTTCGCCAACGAGGAGGTTTCAATCGGTTCCGGCGTGCGGGGTACCACCGTGATCATGCGCGCCGACGATTTGCGCCGCGCGTTGGGGGAGGTGGAAACCGGCGCGTTCTCATAACTCACCTCGCGCACCTTCCATTTTTTTCGCCGCCGAGAACGCAAAGAGCGCAGAGAAACTTGAACAAAGATTACGACAGACTCCGCGATCTCGGCGTGCCCTGCGGTACGAATTGAGAGAGCGCATAGGGCGGTGGTTTTCGCCCGAATCAATCTCGGTTTGCGCGCGAGATTGCTTCGCGCAAATCGCTCGCAATGACATCGAGTGCGTAAGGTGAGTTTCTATTCGTAAGCCAGACTCTCGCGCACGCTGATCTGAGTCGCCCGGCGCGCGGGCAGCCAACTCGCCACCACTGAGAGCACAATGATGATCGCCAGCCACACCCACATCCCGTCGAACGAATACTGATAGGCGAACGGGAAGTTGAGCGCACGCCCCAGCGCGGTCACGAAGTATTGCGCGCCGATCATGCTGAGGGGCACCGCCAGCGCCCAACTAATCATCCCCAGCAACAAACCCTCGCCCATGAAGATGAAAGCCACGTCGGCAGACGATGCCCCCACCGCGCGCATGACTCCGATCTCGCGCCGCCGCTCCATCACGTTGATCGACAGCGTGCCGGAGAGGCCGATGCTGCCCACCGCCGCCACCATGATTGTCATGAGTTGCAGCAGCCCGCCGATGATGTCCCACATCGCGCTGGCCAGCTCTTTGTTTTCCAGCTGCCCGGTGGTGAGCGTGGTGCGGATGTTGTGCGACGCGAAATACTGTTGAAGCGTGAACTTGAGCGCGTCTTGAGCGGCGCGTGTATCTTCCGTCGCGCCGATCTGCGCCACCGAAGCCCGTCCGGATAGATTGATGTCCTCGGCGAGCACCTCGCGCCACATGAAGGCCGTATCTTGAATTCCGCCCACCCCCACATCGGAAACCAGCCCCACAATCGTCCATGTTTTTTCTTTGCCGCCGCCGTAGTCCACCACAACCATGTCGCCCACACCCACGCCCATATCGCCGGCAAGTTTTTGATTCAGCGCCATCGCGTGATCGTCGTTGGGATCGAGCCGCCGCCCCTCGATGAGTTCGGCCTTGAACATCTCGGTGCCATATGGGATGCCGCGCAGTTCGATGTCGTGCGCGTTGGCCGGATCGGTGAGGCCGGGCTTGTGCGCCTGCGCCTGCACCCACGTCCACAGTTCCACTTGGTTCACGCCCGGCTGTGCCCTCAACAGCGCTTCCATCTCGGCCACTCGTTGAAAATCTTGAAAGATGAAGATCACATCAAACCCCCAACTCGCCCACACGTTATCTATCGTCCGGTTGAACGAATTGCCGGTGGCCATCACCATCATGAAGATCGCTCCGGCGCACAGCAGAGTGATCTCGGTGAGGGCGGCCCGCCCGGCGCGTCGAAACGTATTGCGAAGTGAAAGCGCCGCCATGCGCGGCAGTCCCTGCACCCGCCCCATCCATTGATCCAACCGGCCCGCGCCGTAATGCCCGCGCCCCAATCCATACGAGGCGATGGCTTCGCGCACCGAAATGCTCACACCGCGCAGCACCGGCCACAACGCCGCCGCCAGCGGCGCGATCATTCCCACCGCCAATTGATAGGTGAATGCCGCCGGCTGAATCTCGAACGGGGCAACTGGCGCGTTGAGTGACACCAGCCAGAACAACGCCAGCCGATACCCGGCAATGGCCCCCAGTGGCACCGCCAACAACAGACTCAACCCGCCGTACACCGTGACCCCCGCCAAATACAGCGACACGATCTGCCAATACAACCCGCCGACCGTTTTCATGATTCCGATCTGTGTGACTTGTTGGGCGACGATGGCGTTGATAGTGTTGATGACCAGCGTCACGCTCAGGGCCAGCGAAAAGAATGCCATCACGATCAGCACGAGGCCGAGCCCGTCGATCACCGTTTGATTCTGATCGCCGGATGGATCAAAGATGTCTGCCGAAAACGTCGAGAAGGCCGACACCGCGCCCAACCGCTCCAGCCGATCCTGCACCTCCTTCACCGCTTCTTGCACTCCGGCCTCGCTGTATTCGCGGATGGTGAAGCGCAGTTGAGTGAAACCGCGCGTGCCGATGAGCCGCTCGGCGGTGTCGCGATTGACGTACAGCGCTACGCGGTCGAGCGGGTTGTAATCGGGCGGCATTTGCAGCGGGTCGCGCACGGTGGCGACCACCCTGAGCGGAAGGGGCCGCTCGTTCACTTGCAGATACAGCGCTTCGCCGAATCGAATGCGGTAATACTCGATGTGGTTGTACTCAACCGCCACTTCGTTATTGCCCGGCCAGTGGCCTCGCTTCAATTCGATCAAATCGAAAACCTGATCTTCGTAACTCGGCGACACGACGATGATGGCGTCTTGCCATTCGCTTTCTAGTGTCGGCTTCCATCGGATGTTGGCGGTGGTGCGCCCTTCGGCTTCGGCCACGTCGGGCAGGGCGGCGATCGCTTCGATGAAGTCATCGCCGATGGGAATCGCCAGCGCGATGCTGGCATGGGGCTTGTGGCGGGCGGCGCGGGAGGCCGCCATTTGCTGTTTGAGGATCGTGTCGCTGGTCACGGTCATGCCCAGCGCCAGCACGCCCACAGCAATGCTCAACACCACCAGCAGGGTGCGGCCTTTGTGATTCCACAGATCGCGCCAGACTTTGCGGAAGGCGATGGTCATTCGGGTTGAGGGGAATCGCAGAACGAATAGTAACTCGGCCCGGCGCACGAGCGGCACAGCGCCAAGCCGTTGCGGGCCACTTCGCGCTGATTCATGATTTCCTCGCCGCACTGTTCACAGCACACTCTGAGGTTGGCGCGGCTGATCCATTCATCCAGCGGCGCGCGCAGCACAACCTTTCGCGCCGCCAGCAATTCATTCGGCGGCATTCGCTGATAACCGATCAGCATCGCTTCCCAATGAGTGTGCGCTTCGGGCGCGTATCGGCTTGCGCGTTCGCGCGCATCGAGGCGCGGCGCGATGCGTACAGCGAGTCCCGTGCGCGTGTCCACAAAGGTGGCCGCCACTTTGCCGTAATCTTCCACGCGCATTGTCCGCCTTCCCACCCAGCAGTGAGTCGCTACCGCGATCCCGTCCGACGCGCAGCCGTCGGTTTCCACAACGGCGAACACTCGTTTGTCGTTCTGCGGCAGTTCGATCCCCAATGCGTCTTCGGCCATCATTCCGATGCGGACGCCCAGCACTTGCCTCGGGCACAAGTGCCGGTGCAGGGCGGCAGAGGCTTCCAGAAATTTTTCGAGCGTGGGCACGCGAGCGATGATAGCCTCAAACGCGCCGATGGACAACCTGCATTCGGATCGCCGTTATAATCTCGCTAATAGCCAATGGCTAATAGCCAATCACTAATTGCTATTTCCGGAGTCCTCATGCCCTCCCTCAAATCCACATTCCAGCACGTCTCCGTCGCGCCCACCAATCCGCGCCTCAAGCCGCAAGCCAAAACCTTCGACGTGGCCGATCTCTACAGAGGCCCGGTGGCCGACTCGGCGCGGGGAATCGATTCCGGCATCCCCCTCGACGAAAAATTGCGCCAAGCCTATTTTTGGATCGTCAACCACGCCGTCATCAGCCCGCATTACGACATCGAATACAACGACGGCCCCCATCACAGTTACACCTTTGGCGACTCGAAAGCGAAACTGACTCTGCCCTCGGCGCAGAGTTATTCGTCGTTCATTCTCATGCCCCTGCTCAACTTCGCCGTGCGCCGCCGCTGTTTGCTTGTGGGCGGGCCCGGGCGGGGCAAAACGTCGAGCGCCATTCTCATGGGCGTGCTGGCCGGATACTCGCTCAAAGAGGTGCGGCGCGGAATGCAGCACGGCCAGCCGCAGATGACCATCTCCGATCTGCTCGGCAACCCGCTCCCCGCCGATCTGGTCAACGCCAAAAGCATGGACGAGATCAAAATCTCGTGGCGCAAGTGGCTGGGCATGAGAGTGAAGATCATCGACGAGTACAACCGCATTCCCACGCGCACGCAGTCGGCTCTGCTCACGGTGATGGGCGACAACTACGCCGAACTGCTCGATCACATTTTCGAATGCCCCGAGTCGGCGTGGTATCTCACCGCCAACGACGATGCGGGCGGCGGCACCTATCAAGTCATCGAAGCCCTGCGCGACCGCATCGACATCGTGGTGAAGACTCTGCATTTCAACACCCGCTTCCTCAACGAACTGCTGACTCGAATCGAAGAGGGCATCGAGCCGGCCGAAGTTGTGCCGCCCGCCATCATCTTCGCCGAATCTGAAATCGATCGGATGGGCGACGAGATCCGCGACGTGGCCGTTCCCCCCGGCTTGCGCCGCCGACTCGAGTTCTTTGCCTCGCAGTTCGAGTTCCTCGAGCCGGCCGCCGATCAACTCGAATACAAAACCAAAGACACCGCCAAACTGGCCAGCGCCGATATTCATCAACTCTCGGCGGGCGAGACCGGCAAAGACAAACTAAAAGACCTCGGCGCGCAAACCAAAAACGGGCTCTCGGTGCGGGCGCTGATGACTGTTCTGATTTTTGCCAAAGCCCTCACTTACTTTCACGGCAACCGCGAAGTGGAACTCGACGACTTGCGGCAGATCATTCCCTTCGTGCTTCACGACAAACTCGCGCCCGACCCCGACGCGCCTTTCTTCGAAGCGCCGGGCAACGCCGTCTTTCGCGTGGATCGCGTGGGCTGGATTCGCAAACTGTTCGATCTCTCGTGCGCCGAATACGACCGCCTCAACCTCGACAACGACGACCCGTTGACGAAACTCGAAGCGGAGTTTGCCGCCGGGCTGGAAGGCGTCGCCGAATCGGAAGCCCGCGCTCGACTGGTCAAGATCGAACGTCTTCTCGCCGAGTGGAGCAAAGGCCGCAAACTCTACGGTCACCTCTTCGACGATGTGCTGAAGTTGAAGTATTTGCACCAGCGATACACGAATTATTTGAGGTGGCTGGTAACGAAGTAGCGCGCGGATGACGCGGGTCGGGCGGATGAACTTCGAAACGGTTCGTCAGCAGAAGCAAGAGGCATCAGCGTAAATCCGCTCCATCCACGTCATCCGCGTTCCCCAATTCATGCCCAACGCTCTCGCCTCCACTCTCGCCGCCAACCGCGAACGCTTCAACAGCAAATTTGCCGCGGCGCGCCACTATAAGCCTGCGCTCGACGGCGATGCCTTCGCCGATCTCCTCCGTGGCCTCGTCGCCCCCATCGTCGAAGCCGTTCACGCCCTCGCCCCCGATCAAACCTTCGCCGCCACCGACGCCCTCTACGATCTCACCCTCGACCTCCTCGCCCAAGATTTTCTCGGTCCGCGTTCGCGCCACCCCCTCATTGCCTCCGGCTGGGCGCACCTCCTCCCCAAATTCGCCCGCCACATCGCCGCCGACCCGCGCGCCATCGTCGGCGCAATCACCAACGCCCTCTACAACATCTCCACCACGCCCGGCGCCCGCCCCGGCGAATGGATGCGCGACATGCTCGCCCTCGCCGATCATTGCCCCGACTCCGAAACCCTCCTCAAAGTTGGTCAAATACTTTCTTGGAAATCGGGACTGGCCCATTACCGCGCCGCCGCCCTCGACCTCTGCGAAACGTTACCCCCCGCAGTGGCTCGCCTCACTCTCGGCTTCCCCGCCGATTCATCCCAACCCCTCGACTCCGTCCTTCGCCGCCTCCGCGCCCACCCGTGGCATCGCCCCACGCTCCACCCTTCACGCTCCACGCCCGAACTTGGCATCGTCGCCCGCCTCGGCGCCTTTCGCGGCTTCGGCGGACTCTTCATCGCCCCGCCGCTCGTCTTCACCTCTGGCGATCACTTCATCGTCACCGACGGCGAAGGATCGTGGCTGCTCACCGCCGACGCCTTCGGCGCAACCTTTCACCGCACCGACGCTCAACCCTCGACCGGCAAAACAAAATCACCGTTCACCATCCATCGTTCCGGCGAAGTGAGCGGGCCAAACGGTAAGCAGCAGTTTCCCGAACTCACCCAATACACCAGCGCCGCCGCCAACGAAACCACACTGGCCGTCACCATCCCCCACTCGCACTCCGTGCATTTGATCGCGGCAACGGATTCGGAACGCGGATAACGCAGATCAAATGGATGGGCGCAGATTATCTTCTCAAATCAAACCGCGTTCATCCGCCCTATCTGCGTCATCTGCGTTCCCCCGAGTCTATTGCCCACAGGAGCCCCTCATGCGTTTCACCCACATGATCACCGCCGTTGACCTGCACGCCTGCGGCGAACATGGCCGCGTCATCACCGGCGGCGTGCTCGACGTGCCCGGCAGAACAATGTTCGAGAAGATGAAACACTTCGAACAGCACCACGATCACATCCGCCTGCGCATGTTGCGCGAGCCGCGCGGCTATCCTCCCGCCTGCTGCAATCTCATCCTGCCGCCCACTCGCCCCGATTGCGACGCCGGATTCATCATCATGGAGCAGGTCGAATATCCGCCCATGTCGGGCTCGAACACCATCTGCACCGTGACGGCGCTTCTCGAAACCGGCATGTTGCCCATGAAGGAGCCCGTCACCGATCTCAACCTCGACACCCCCGCCGGACTCATTTCGGTGCGCGCCGAGTGCCGCAACGGCAAAGTGACTCAAGTGACCTTCCGAAACGTTCCGGCCTTCGCCGTTCATCTCGATGCCAAAGTCGAAGTGCCGCAGTTGGGAACCGTGGCTGTGGACGTGGCTTGGGGCGGCATGTTTTTCGTCATCGCCGACGCCGCGCCGTTTGGCCTGCGCCTCACGCCCGACGAAGGCCGCGACATCACCCGCATCAGCGCGATGATCAATGCCGCAACGCAAGAGCAATTGCCCGTCGTTCACCCGCAGAACCCGGAGATCGTCGGCCCCACCATCGCCCAGCTTTCCGGCCCCCCGTCGCGCCCGGATGCCCACCGCAAAAACGCCGTCACCATCGCCACCGGCAAACTCGATTGGAACAAGCCCGCTACGTGGACGGGCGCGCTCGATCGTTCCCCATGCGGCACAGGCACATGCGCCAAGATGGCGACTCTGTATGCCAAAGGCCAGCTTGGCCTGCAGCAAGATTTTCGGCACGAAGGAATCTTGGGCACGATCTTCACTGGCCGCCTCGTCGAAGAGACTCGAGTCGGCCCGCACAGAGCCGTCGCGCCCACCCTCAGCGGCACAGCGTGGATCACTGGCATCGCCCAATACGTCCTCGATCCTGAAGACCCTTTCCCCAACGGCTTCACCGTCGGCGACATCTGGTGATCGCGAGTTGGAACGCAGATGAACGCTGATAAAACTGATCTCATGCCAACCATCACCCATCTCCGCGAGCAATGGCAAGCCCACTGGCCCGCCGCCCTCGCCATCTGGAGCAAGTTCACCAAACTGCGCGACCCGCTGTGGTGCTTCTCGCCCGACGACGCCAAACGCGAGGGCCTCGCCACGTCGTTCGCCATGATCCGCCTCGACGATCAATCGGTCGTCATCGGCCTGCACTTGATCGCCGATGAGAAACTCGAACCGTTCGCCCTCGAAATCCTCGCCCACGAGATCGGCCACCACGTGTATGCTCCCGCCGACCTCACCGATCACGGGCGCATGATCGCCCGCATGAGACGCGGCCTGCCCACCAAAGAACACCTCGCCCCGTTCATCGCCAACCTTTACACCGACTTGCTGATCAACGACCGCCTTCAGCGCGGCGCTAACCTCAAGATCGCCGATGTGTACAAAACCATCGGCTCCGACTCGACGGATCGCATGTGGACGTTTTACATGCGCATCTATGAAATTCTGTGGAGCCTCACCAAAGGCACATTGGCGAAAGGAGCCATTGACGAGCAACTCGAGGGCGACGCCCATCTCGGCGCGCGGCTCGTTCGCGCCTATGCCCGCGACTGGCTCGACGGCTCGGGCCGATTCGCCGCGTTGTGTCTGCCGTATCTCCTCGAAAACGAAGGCGAGCAGATTCAGCAATTGCTCAAAGGCTGGCGCGACACCGAGCACGCCGGGCGCAACGGCTCGCCCGCCGGCCTCACCGAGATCGACGACGACGAGATCGGCGGCGCAATGCACCCCTCGCTCGATCCGGAGTTGTCGGGGTTGGACGAGGAGCCCGGCGATCCGAGTCGGCGCCCCACCGAGTCGGGCGCGTCACGCCCCGGCGGCCAGCATCGAGAGCCGTTCGAGTACGGCCAACTCTTGCGGGCGATGGGGATCGATTTGAGCGATCACGAAATCACTGCCCGATATTACAAAGAGAGATCGACTCCCTACCTGATTCGATTCCCGGCCCGCGAGACTCCCGAATCGACCGAACCCCTGCCCGAAGGACTCGAACCGTGGGACATCGGCTCGCCGCTGGAAGCCGCCGACTGGACGGAGAGCGTGATGATCAGCCCGCGCATCATTCCGGGCATGACCACCGTTCAGCGCGTGTATGGCACAACAGAGGGGACGCTTCCGAAACGCGAGCCGCTCGATTTGGATTTGTATATCGATTGCTCCGGCTCGATGCCCAACCCGCAAGTGAACGTGTCGTATCTCGCGCTGGCTGGCACGATTGTGACTCTCTCGGCTCTGCGCGCGGGGGCGCGGGTGCAGGCCACGCTGTGGAGCGGGGCGGGGCAGTTCGACACCACAGGCGGCTTCATCACCGATGAGAAGCGATTGCTCGCCATCATCACCGGATACATCGCCGGGGCGACCGCCTTTCCCATTCACATTTTGCGCGACACATTCGCCGAACGCAAGCCGTCGGATCGCCCCGCGCACATTTTGATCATCTCCGACGACGGCGTGACGACGATGTTCGATAAAGACGAGAAAGGCAACAGCGGCTGGGATGTTTCGCGGACGGCGTTGGAGAAAGCGCGCGGCGGCGGCACGATGGCCTTGAATCTGTGGAACGACATCGAGAAGATTCCTGAACTTGTTCGAGCGCAGAGCGAAGGCTGGAACGTGCGCCGCGTGCGAACGTGGGATGAGTTGATAGAATTTGCGCGGTGGTTCAGCAAATTGAAATACGGAGAGAAAGATTCGTCAACGGATTGAACGGATTCAGCGGATTTGATTCAAACATGATCCGTTCAATCCGCTGAATTCGTTGATGAAAGACGCCATGAACGCCGAAGGCCCGCCCCTCGAATCCCTCACCCGCCGATTGGCCGAGTGCCCGCCGGAATTTCTCGACGAACCGCGCATCGGCAAAAAGGGGCGGGTGAGCGTTGCGGCGGTCGTCGGCGATCTGCTCGTCGAGCTCGGCGGGGGGCCGCTCGCGCCCTCGCAGGCCGATGCCTTCGAGCCGGGCGAGGGCAACAAAGATCGCAACCGTTTGCGGCTGATCCTCATCGCCTGCTGGATGTTGCACGATTCGTGGTTTCGCGAGCGGCGCGCGTTTGCCCACTCTGCGCTTCGGCTGCTTTCCACCGGCCTCAACGAATCCGCCGAACTGACTCCGGCGAGCAAATTCATCGCCGACTCCGACCGCCGCGAGGAACTTGCGCGCCTCTGCCTCGGAGCGCTCGGTTTGCGCCCCGCCGGAGAATCCGAAGCGCAAGCGCAGGATCGACTCGCCACCCTCAACACCGCCGAACGCCAGCGCGTGATCCGCGCCGCGCGCGAAGCCGAAGCCCGCGCTCAGCAAATCCGCGAAGCGATGGCCCGCAAAGCCGCCGAAGAGGCGGCGGATAAATGGGGCAGAGAGTGAGAAGAACTCCAAACTTCAAATCTCAAACTCCCAAATTTGAAGCTTGGAATTTGAAATTTGTGGTTTGAAGTTAACCTATGACTGACTCTGACCGCTTCCCTCTCCTCACCGACGAAGGTCGCCGTCTATTGCGCCGGTTGCGCGAACACCCGCGCGCGCCGAAGTACACCGCGCAGTGCGGCAACCGCCTCACCGCCGACTACCTCCGCCGCGTGCGCGCCTTCGAATCCGAACTGCGCGCCTCGCCGCGCGGATGGCCGCCCGGCGCGCTTCCCCACTGGCTCGATGATTTCGTCGAAATGTGTTTCCGCGACGTGCCCTTCTATCGCCGCTATGGCGATCGTCCCCTGCAGTTCGCCGACCTCCCCACCACCACTCGCGCCGACCTCAGCCGCGAAATCTGGTCATTCGTTCCCGACTCGCAGCCGCTCGACGATCTCATTTGGTACGCCACTTCGGGCGCCACCGGCCACCCGCTCACCATCCTCTCCCATCCGGTCGCGGGCGCGTGCTACACCCCGTTGCTCAAACTCGCCCTCACCCGTCACAAAGTCGAACTCACCAGCGGCGCGGGGCAAGTGGCCTGCATCCTCGTCGGCTGGCAGAAACGCGCATACACCTATCCCTCGATTACTCCGCAACAAAACGACGCCGGGCACATCAAACTCAACCTGCATCCCGACGACTGGCGGCGTCCCGACGACCGCGCCCCCTTCCTCGACGACTGCAACCCCGAAATCTACACCGGCGATCCCATCGCCTTCGCCGAACTCCTGCAACTCCCACTGCGCTCGCGCCCGCGCGCGCTCATCTCAACCGCCATGATGCTCCTGCCCGAACTTCGCCGCCGACTCGAATCGCACTTCGGTTGTCCCGTCGTCGATGTTTATTCGATGAACGAAACCGGCCCCGTTGCCGTCCGTGATCCCGATATGGAAACTTGGACTCTGCTCCAGCCCGGCCTCTTTGTTGAGATACTTGATTCTGATGGCAACCCCTGCCCCATAGGGCGTCGAGGCGAAGTAACTCTCACCGGCGGCTTCAATCCGTTTCTTCCACTCCTCCGTTACCGAACCAACGACTTCGCCGCGCTCGACTATCGCGGCGATCAGCCTGTGCTCATCGGCCTCGAAGGCCGCCGCCCCGTCCTCTTCCGCTCCGCCGACGGTCACGCCATCAGCACCCTCGATGTGACCGCCGCGCTCAAACCTTTTGCCCTCCCGCAATTCGCCCTCCATCAATTCGCCGATGGCGCACTGCATCTCCGACTCCGTAACGGCGCAGCCGCCGACGACTCGCAACTGCGCGCCGCCCTCACACCCCTCTTCGGCGTAACACAAACACTCACCATCGAACACGTTGACTCCTTCGGCGACAAAACCCTCAACTACACCACCGACCTCTCCCCAACCACCCAACCACCTAACCCATGACCACCGGCTTCCTCTGGGGCAAATTCATGCCCCTCCATCGCGGGCACATGCACCTCATCGAGTCCGCGCGAGCGCGAGTCGATCGCCTCACCGTGCTCCTCTGCTCCGTCCGCAGTCAGCCCATCCCCGGCGAAGTTCGTTACCGCTGGCTGTGCCAGTTGTATCCCGATCTCGACATTCAACACTGCGCCGAAGAACTGCCGCAGTACCCCAGCGAGCATCCCGACTATTGGAGTCTGTGGCTTCCGATCATTCGCTGCCACTGCCCGGTCATTGATTTCGTGTTCACCTCCGAAACTTACGGCGATGAGTTTGCGCGGCTGCTCGGCGCAAAGCACCTCTGCGTTGATCTCAACCGCGACAGGTTTCCCGTCTCCGGCACAGCCGTCCGCGCCGATCCAGCGCGGCATTCCGAATTCCTGCCGCCCCTCGTGCGAACCTACTTCAGCAATTCCAACTCGCCCCTCAACCTTTGACGTTTTGAAGTTTGAGATTTGAAGTTTGAGATTTGAAGTTTGAGATTTGAAGTTTGAGATTTGAAGTTTGGAACTTGGAGTTACCCCTTGCTCATCGTCGTTTGGCGTGTTACCGAAGTTTGCGATCTGGGTTGTGACTTTTGCGCGTACAGCCGAATGCTTCCGCGTTCGCGCGCAGTGGCCAACCCCGACGATGTTCTGCGCTTCGGCGCGGTGTTGGGCGACTATTCGGCGAAGTTCGGGCGCGCAGTGCTGGTGAGTTGGCTGGGCGGCGAGCCTCTGCGATGGAAGCCGGCGTTCGATGTCTCTCGCGTTTTCCGAGTCGAGTTTGGGTTGAGAGTGAGCGCGACGACGAACGGAACCGCGCTCGAGTCGGAGTCCGTTCGGCGGTGTGTGGCGGAGGATTTCGATCCGTTGACGGTGAGCGTTGATGGGGTGGGGCCGGGGCACGATCGGTGGCGGCGAACGACGGGGCTGTATGCCCAACTTGAGAAAAACGTTCGGCGACTTGGCGAGTTGAAACTCGAACGCGGACGCAGCCCGCGCCTCCGAGTCAATACAATACTGATGCGCGATAACATCCATGATTTTGAATCGCTGTGCCGGGCGGTGGCCGGGTGGGGCGCCGACGAACTGACCTTCAACGCGCTCGGTGGGCGCGACCGCCCGGAGTTTTACGCGGAGCATTGCCTGCGCCCCGAAGACGTCGCGCAGTTTCGCCAATCGCTGCCGGGTGTGCGCGAGCGCATGGCGCGATTGGGGCTGACGATACTCGGCAGTGAGCGATACTTGGATCGCCTCGAAGCGTTTGCGCGCGGGGAGGCGTTGCCCGTTGCCGATTGCCGGCCCGGGCAAACATTTTTGTTCGTGGATGAGCGCGGCATGGTTTCGCCGTGCAGTTATACTGTGGAGGGCTACGGCGCGCCTCTCGACGAACTGCGCACCGCCGATGATGTGCATCGCCTGCCGGAACGATTCGCCGCGAGTCGGCGCGCGATGCTTGCGCCGTGTTTCGATTGCCCCAGCACGCAAGTGTTCGGCAAGTTCGCGCACTGCGAAACTGCGAAATGAACGAAGGCCCGCCCCTCGAATCGCTCACCCGCCGACTGGCCGAATGCCCCGCCGATTTTTTGGCCGAGCCGCGCATCGGCCCGGCCGGCGCGGTGATCGTGGCCGCCGTCGTCGCCGATCTTCTGCGCGATCTCGGCGGTGTGCCGACTCTCGATCAACTCGCGTCTTTCGTCTCGCGAGACTCGAAACGCGACCGCAACCGACTGCGTCTCACGCTCATTGCCTGCTGGCTTCTGCACGACGCGCGCTCTCAACTTTCTGCGAAACGATCTGGCCGAATTGGCGAGCCTCGCCCAAGCCGAGAAGTTCATCGCCGACGCCGACCGCCGCGAAGAGATTGCGCGCCTCTGCTTCAGAGCGCTCGGCCTGCGCCCGGCGGGCGAAACCGAAGCGCAGGCGCAGGATCGACTCGCTACGCTGAACAGCGCCGAACGCCAGCGCGTGATCCGCGCCGCGCGCGAAGCCGAAGCCCGCGCCAGCGAGATACGGCGCAAAATGGCCGAAGAGGCCGCGCGCCAAGCCGAAATGAAAGCGATGCGCGAATGACCGACGATCTTCACCATCGCTTTCCGCTGATCGACGAGCGCGGCCGGCGTTTGCTGTTGCGGCTCGAAGAGCATCCCCGCGCGCCGCGATACACCCATCGCGGATTCAACCGCCTCACGCCCGCTGGCTTGCGCCGCGCCGCCGACTTTGCCGCCGCGCTCGACTCATCGCCGCCGCGATGGGAGCATGAAAGACCGCCGGACTGGTTGGCCGAATTTGTTGCTCACTGTTTTCGCCACGTGCCCCTCTATCGCCGTTGGGGGCCGCCTCCGCCGCGCTTTACCGATCTCCCCACCACCGACCGCTCCGATCTCAACCGCGAGCCGTGGTCATTCGTCCCCGACACTCAGCCGCTCGACGATCTGATCATCTACAACACTTCCGGCGTCACCGGCCACCCCCTCAGCATTCTCACTCATCCCGACACACTCGCGCTGTACATTCCACTCTTGCGCGCCGCGCTCGCCGCGCGAAACGTGGCTCTCGAAGGCGGGCCGGATCGAATCGCCATCGCCCTCGTGTGCGATCAAAAGCAAACGTACACTTACGCCGCCGTCATGCCCGCGCTCGATCAAGCGGGCTTCGTCAAACTCAACCTCAACCCCGCCGAGTGGCGCGAGGCCGGCGATCGCGCCAAGTTCCTCGACGACCTCGATCCCGAAATCTACACCGGCGACCCGATCTCATTCGCCGAACTTGCGCGCCTGCCCATCACTGCGCGGCCCAAAGCGCTCGTCTCAACGGCGATGGTTCTCACCCCCGGCCTGCGCGCCCAACTCGAAACGCGCTTCGATTGCCCCGCGCTCGATCTGTATTCGATGAATGAATCCGGGCCGATTGCAGTGGCGGCTCCCACAGGGGATCGATGGATCCCGTTGCAGCCGCGCCTCTACATCGAAATCCTCGATCCCGATGGGGCGCCGACTCCGCCCGGCGCGCGCGGCGAGATCGTCTTGAGTGGCGGTTTCAATCCGTTTCTGCCATTGCTCCGCTATCGCACCGGCGATCACGCCGCGCTCGAAATCATCGGCGGCCAACCCGCGCTGATCGGACTCGAAGGCCGCGCGCCGGTCGTCTTCCGCGCCGCCGATGGCCGCCCGCTCAACAACATTGACATCTCCATTGCGCTTCGGCCTTTGGCTATCGCGCAATTCAATTTGCATCAATTTGCCGATGGCTCACTGCGGCTGCGTTGGCGCAGTGCGGGCGCAGAGGAAAGCGAAGTGCGCGAGGCTCTGCTCGCGCACTTCGGCGCAACTCAGGCGCTACTGATCGAAAGTGTGAATGCGTTCGAGGGCAAAGCCCTCAACTACACCAGCGATCTATGAGCGCTGGCGGCGCGGGTTCGATGTCAGCGCCTGAAAGACTGCCGTCGAGAGAAGGGCTTGGCCGGTTTGGGGCGGTTCGAGGGCGATTGGTGTGAGGGCAGATCGGCGGCCAACCGCGAGACATAGGGCTGGGCGTGGGCATGGTTGCCCACTCTCGGCTGAGGCGCGGGTTTTTGTTTTGGCGCGCGAGAGCGGGCATAGTCGGGGCGGTTGGGTGGCGGCAAAGCGGACGCGGCTTTGGGTTGTCTGTAATCGAATCCCGGCACCGTGCAACGCTCCAGTTGCGTTCCGAGCACGCGCTCGATGGTTTTCACCATATCGGCGTCTTCGTCGATCACGAGCGTGAAAGCATCGCCGGTTTTGGCCGCGCGGCCGGTGCGGCCAATGCGATGGATGTAAGCCTCAGCAGTGTCGGGCATATCGTAGTTGATCACATGCGAGATGCTCGATACGTCGATGCCGCGCGCGGCGATGTCGGTGGCAACCATGACTTGAAACTTGCCCGAGCGGAAACCGTCGAGCGCGGCCTGCCGTTTGTTCTGCGACAGATTGCCTTGCAGGGAGGTGGCGCTGTGGCCGGCGCGTTTCAGTTGATCGCCCAGCCGTTTGGCGCGGTGTTTGGTGCGGGTGAACACCAGCACCGAGTCGGTGTCGGTGTGATGCAGTAATTCAAGGAGGAGCGCGGTTTTGAGATGCGAGGCGACCGGGTACAGCGCGTGCGAGACTGTGGTGGCTGGAGCAGAGTCGCCAATTTGCACGTGAACAGGATTGCCCAACACGTCGCGCGCCAACCGGCGCACGTCGTCGGGCATGGTGGCCGAAAAGAACAACGTTTGCCGCCGGGCCGGGACATGCTTGATAATCTTCCGCACTTCGGGAAGGAAGCCCATATCAAACATGCGGTCGGCCTCGTCGAGCACCAGCGTCTCCACATGTGAGAGATTGATCTGCCCCTGATTGAGATGGTCGAGCAAACGGCCGGGGCAGGCCACCACGATTTCGACGCCGTTCCGCAGAGTCTGAGTTTGGGTGGTCATGCTGACTCCGCCGTACACGGTGGCGCTGCGCAAACGAGTGTGCCGCCCCAGTTGGCCGATGGCAATGTGAATCTGTTCGGCCAGTTCGCGCGTGGGCGTGACGATGAGAGCGCGCACGCGGCCTCGCGCGCCGTTGAGCAAATGTTGCAGAATGGGCAGAACAAATGCGGCAGTTTTGCCGGTGCCGGTTTGGGCCAGCCCCAAAACATCGTGGCCGCCAAGTATGGGCGGGATCGCCTGCTCTTGAATCGGGGTGGGCGTGCTGTAGCCGAGTTCCCGGATACCGGCGAGGAGGCGCGGATCAAATTGGAAAGAATCGAAACTCATATTGAAAACCTATCACTCGGCCATTGGCCGAAAAAGAAAATTGCCGCCAGTCCACAAGCGGGTCTGGCGGCAATCAACGCACAAAACACTACAACTGGATGCCCGCATTGTATCACACGTTTGCCCGATTTGGAGATCAATTGACACCCTTGCAGTCGCGCCTGCTTGCCCGTAGCGCCACCGGCCTTCGTCACGCGCGCGGGCGAGAGTTTGGCATACGTGATCGGGGCAGGCGGGCAGGGTCAACTGAACAAATCCTTCACATCCTCCCGCGTCAGCGACTTGAAGAAACTGGCTTCGGTAGTGATGAGACTCCTGACCAGCGCGCGCTTCCTTTCCTGCAACTGCAAAATCTTTTCCTCCACCGTGTCGCGGGCGATAATCTTGTAGACGAAGACAGGTTTGTTCTGGCCGATGCGATGGGCGCGGTCGCTCGCCTGCATTTCGACGGCGGGATTCCACCACGGGTCGAGGTGGATGACGTAGTCGGCGGCAGTCAGGTTCAGTCCCGTGCCGCCCGCTTTCAAGCTGATGAGGAAGAACGGATAGTGGGGGTCGTTTTGGAATTGGTCAACACGCGATTGCCGATTCTGAGTCTGCCCGTCGAGATAGACGTACTTGATCTTGCGCCCGTCCAATTCGCGGCGGACAAGTTTGAGCGTCTCGACGAATTGCGAGAAGACCAGCGCCTTGTGATTTTCGGCCTGCAACGTTTCCAGCGTTTCGAGCAACACTTCGAACTTGGGCGCGTCGCCCCGATAGTTTTTCTCCACTAACGCGGGATGGATGGCGATTTGCCGCAGGCGCAACAAGCCTTCGAGGATCTTGAAGCGCGCGTCGTTGATGCCTTCGCTCTCGATCAGGCCGAGCAGTTCGGCGCGGTACCGTTCGCGGGTTTGGACGTACAACTTCTTCTGCGCGGCGCCCATGTCGGTGTAGACGATGCGCTCGGTGCGCGGCGGCAGTTCGGGCGCGACCTGTTCCTTCGTGCGGCGCAGGATGAAGGGATAGACCAGTTTGCGAAGAGTCTTGGCCGCGTCTTCGTCGCCGCGCGCTTCGATGGGATTGGCGAACGCGCTCTTGAAGTAGTCCCTGTTGCCGAGCAAGCCAGGATTCAAGAACGCGAACTGCGACCACAACTCGAAGGTATTGTTCTCGACGGGCGTGCCTGTCATCACCAGGCGGCGATCCGCTTTCAACAGGCGCGCGGCTTTGGCGCTCTTCGCCAGCGGATTCTTGATGGCTTGCGACTCATCGAGGATCACGTAATTGAATTTGTGCTCGCGCAGCAATTCCACGTCGCGCAGCATTGTGCCGTAGGTGGTGAGGATCACATCGTAGTCGTTGAAGATGGAAGTGTCCTTGTTGCGGAAGTTGCCCATGTATTCGAGGAAGCGCAGATTGGGCGTGAACTTTTCGGATTCTCTTTGCCAGTTGGCGATTAAACTTTTCGGGACGACGAGTAACGATGTGAGTTTTGTTTCGGCCCGCTCCTTCAACGATTGGAGAAAGGCTAACACCTGGACGGTTTTGCCGAGTCCCATATCGTCTGCGAGGACACCGCCGAAGTTGTATTCGCGCAAAAAGTGGAGCCAGTCGAAGCCATGTTTTTGGTAGGGGCGCAGTTCGCCAGTGAAACCCTCGGGGAGGGCGCGTGGCTCGATGCGCTCGAAATGGCGGAAACGCTCGCGGCGCTGGGCCAGTTCGGGGGGAGTCTGAATTGAGGCGTTGTCTTCGAGCAGGGAATCGAGCAGGGGCAGGTGAACGTCTGCGAGGCGGAATCCATCCTCGGTTTCTTCCGCCAGATTCCAGAGATGCTTGTACTTCTCCAGCCATTCGTCGGAGATTTGCCCCACCGAGCCGTCGGCGAGTTTGACGTAACGCTCGCCGCGCTTGAGGGCTTTGCGGACGTCGCGGAAGGAAATTTGCTGGTCGCCGAATGCGACGATGGTTTGCAGGTCGAACCAATCAATGCCTGAGGTGATGCTGACGCGCAGGGTAGGCGTGGCGCGGTTGATCTTGCCGAGTTTGAGATTCTCCTCGCCGTAGATCTCGAAGCCTGCCTGCGTGAGGAGCGGAATCGAATGGAGCAGAAAGTTGAAAGGATGGGCGCGGGCGCGTAGTTCGAGTGTGCCGTAGGGACGATTGACGCCCGCGCGTTTGAGGCGATAGATGGGATCGGTGAGGAGTTGATAGAAGTGCTGTTCGCGCTCAAGTTGACGATGGAGGCGAAGCAAGTCCCACGAGTCGGGGGCGGTTTTGACGGCGAAGGCTTCGCCCTTGCCGAGCGGGAGTTCGTGTTCGCCGTAGCCGAAGCGCAGGTCGGCGCGCAAAGTTTTATCTTTGTCATCGTCGCGCAGGTAGAGGCGCGGAACGGGCTCGGCGTGAACGTCATTCCAGTGGACGAGTCCGCTTTTGATGGGCAGCGATTGCGCGATGAGCGGGAAGTATTGCTCGCGGAAAAGTTCGACCTGTCCGTTGGGGATTTCGATGGGGAAAGCGGAGATGACTTCCAGGGCGCGGCTGTTTTCGATTTGCGCGAGTGTGTCGTCCATCAGAACCCAGACGGGGTTGTTCGTGACGGCTTCAATTTTCTTGCGAATGTGGGCAAAGGTTCCGTTTTGCTCGAAGCCTGCCCACAGGCTGAGTTTGGACTCGTCCGCTTGCAGGTCAATTTGGAGTTCAATCGGATCGGGGTGAATCTTCAGCCGGCGTTCCACTTTGGGCGGGTAGTCTGTCTTTCCAAGAAAAATGGGAATGCCCGCCTTGGCGACCATGACGAGGAAATTGGCTAAATGGGCGCCGGCGTTGCCGTATATTCGCGAGACGCCGCGAATGATGTCAATGAACGAAATGGCTTCGTAATCGAGATTGAGACAGCCCTTTGGGTTGAGCGTTTGAAAATAGGGCTCGTTTACTTTGATCCAGTTGGTCGTGGTTTCGAGCAGGCGGTTGACGCGCTCGGGATCGAAGCCCTCCACTTCCTGGAGCGGGCTCCAGTCGTTTTCGCGAATGACGCAGGGCGACAGCGCATAACCATGTTGGTAGCCCATGTAGCTGTAGTGACTGTATCGGCTGCGCGAGAGGACAACGGCAACGGCGTAGCGGTTCAGGCGGTTTCCGCCCGCCGATTTGCGAGGCAGGAGGGCGAGCGTTTCACCGAGTTTCTTCTGCCAGTTGATGCTTGTCCGCGCCTGGGGAACGGGAGCCGCCACTTCCTCCTCATCCTCGTCGTTATCCTCCTCTTCCTTCAAATAATCCTTCAGCTCTAACACGGAGGCGACCATGTGTTTGCAGAACTTACCATCGTCGGCATAGGGACAATCGCAGGAGAAGCGCAGTTGGCCATTGTCATTCAACTTGATGGTGACTTCGTATTCACCTGAATTGCCCTCCACCGAGCAAAGGGCTTCGTTATCGTTGACGAGTTCCACATTCCAGACGTGGCCGCGTCTGTGGTATTCGCGTCCGCGCTGGATGGACTGCCGGTCGGCGTAATGGGAAAGGGGGAAGTCTTCGAGGAGTTGGGAGGTGAAGATGGGCATGGTCACGCACAGTTTGCCGCGGAGTTCGCAGAGTTCGTAAAGCCTCTCGGCTTTTCTCTGCGGTCTTTGCGCTCTCGGCGGTAAAAAAGAAGAGCGCAGTTTATGGTCGTGGGCAGTATACTATGAAGCGGCTCAATCTAAACTGCCGAATGCGCAAGACACTGCTCGCGCTCTTCGGCGCAACTCAAGTGATAGTGATCGAAAGCGTGAGCGCGCTGGAGGGTAAAGCGATCAACCACACAAGCGAGGCGAACCTATGATGACTTTGCATTCTCTCGCCCTGCCCGGAAAGCAGAAGCCGTACATCATGGCTCATCGCGGCAACCGCGCGGCTTGCCCCGAGAACACATTGGCCGCTTTTCGGCGCGCGTTGGCCGATGGCGCCGACATCCTCGAAACCGATCTGCATCTCACGCGCGATGGTGTCTTCGTTTGCATTCACGATGGCACGGTTGACCGCACGACAAGCGGGCGCGGCGCAGTTGGCGAAATGACACTGGCCGAGCTCAAGGCTCTCAGCGCCTCCTATGGCCGCGTCGAGTTTGCCGACGAACGAATGCCCACGCTGGCCGAGACTGCCGCGCTCCTCCCGCCCGACATTGCATTGGCACTCGAACTCAAGACCGATGATTTTCTCAAGCCCGATGCGTGTCGGCAGCTCGTGGACGAATTGGATCGATACGGCATCCGGTCGCGCACGGTGATCGTGTCGTTCAACCTTCAGCGCTCGTTGGCCGTGCGCGCCGTCGCCCCCGATATTCCCATTGGCTTCATCACCCTTTCCAACCCATTGCCAACAGTGGATGCGCAGCTGCTCGGCCCCTATTGGCCTCTTCTGTTGATCAACCCGTTTTATGTGTGGTGGGCGCACGCGCGCGGGTCGGTGGTTTGCGCCCTCGACCCCACACCCGACTCGCGGCTGTGGCTGTATCGCCTGCTCGGCTGTGACGCCGTACTCACCGACGATCCGGCAACCACTTGCCGCGCTCTCAAGCGATAGCGAGGACACGATGCGATTCTTGGCTTTGGGCGACTCATACACCATCGGCGAGGCGGTGTTGCCCGCCGAACGATGGCCGATGCAATTGGCGGCCATGCTCCGCGAGAGAAGCGTTGCTATCGATGATCCGCAGATCATCGCCACCACCGGATGGACAACCGATGAGCTCTCCGCCGGGATCGACGCCGCGGACTCGAAAGGAACATTCGATCTCGCCTCGCTCCTCATCGGCGTCAACAATCAATATCGGGGACGCGACACGGAAGAATACCGCCAGCAATTCGCCGCCCTCCTTCGACGCGCCATCGCCTTTGCCGGTGGGACTCCGACTCGAGTCATCGTCCTCTCCATCCCCGATTGGGGCATGACGCCGTTTGCGGCGGGACACGACCGCGCCGCCGTCGCCGCCGCGATTGACGCCTTCAACGCCATCAACCGCGAAGAGACGGCCCGGCTCGGCGCGCGATACGTTGACGTGACGCCGATCTCACGCATCGCCGATCCCTCATTGATCGCCAGCGACGGACTGCATCCTTCGGGCAAAATGTACACCGAGTGGGCGCGGCTGGCCCTGCCAGCGGCCATCGCCGCCTTGCGATAACCTGCGCGAAATAAAAAGCGCGAAACCTCTTCGGCTCCGCGCTCTTGCTAACAGCCAATCGCCAACGGCTAATCGCTCATTGTTTCATCTGCCGTACCACCAGCACCACCTTGCCCTGAATGCGCACGTTCTTCGGATCGGCGTAAATGGGTTGCATGGTTGGGTTGGCCGGTTGCAAACGCACTCGGCCGTTCTCAAGATAGAAGTGCTTGAGCGTCGTCTCTTCCCGGTCGGCCAGCCACACGGCCACCATTTCGCCGTTGCGCGCCTGTTCTTGCTTCTTCATTACCACAATATCGCCGTCGTTCACCATCGCGTCAATCATTGAATCTCCACGCACTTGAAGCGCGAACAATGCATCGAGTGGGTCCTTCACCAACGTGCGGGTGATTTCGATGGCCTCATCGGGGGCGAACGATGTGGCCGCGCTGGGCACGGGGACGGGTTGCGCGGCGAAGATGCGCCCGGCCAGCGGAATGCGGATGACATTGCCCACTGCATCGGAGACGGCCTCCACTGCCTCGGACAGCCTCAGCCCGCGCGACACTTTTAGATCGCGAGTGAGGTATCCATCCTTTTCTAATTTGTTGAGGTTGTAGTTGACGACCGAAGTAGATGAAATGCCCACCGCCTCACCAATCTCACGGATAGTGGGGGGGTAGCCGTTCGAGCGCTGGAAGTTGCGGATGAATTCGATGATGCCCTTCTGCCGCTCCGAGAGTTTGCCTTTTGCCATGTGCGCCTCCAATCCGCTTAAGTTTCTGCAGTTTGCTCTCCAGATTATATGCGAACGTAAGTTCTAAGTCAATTGGCAAACTTTAAGTTTATGAACTTGACATATAGGACGGAAGTGCTAAAATTAGAACTAGTGTTCTAATTATGAAAGGAGCAAAAACTATGCCAGAAAATGCGCTGTTTGCGTCGATTGTGGAGAGGCTGGCGAATGATCCGCAAGTCCAACTCTCGAATTGGTTTGGCTTCCCGTGCGCCAAACTCGATGGCAAACCCTTCGCCGCGCTGTATAACGAAAGCATTGTGCTGAAACTCGGCCAGTCGAGAGTGCAGAAGATGCTCAAGGCGAAGGAGGGCAAGAAGTTCGATCCATCGGGGATGGGCAGACCGATGAAAGAGTGGGTGGTGATCGAGCCGCCCGAGTCGGTGGCGCGGGAGAGGTGGCTGGCTCTGGCCGAAGAGGCCAAAGTATTCGTGGCCTCGCTTTCGTGAGTTTGCCGAAGGAGGATGGCATGACCGAATCAAAATCTGCCAAACGCCGCGATAAGACTCGCGTGCTGGCTCTCGTCGGAACACGGAAGGGCGCTTTCATTTTTGAGAGCAACCGCGCGCGCAAAAAATGGGCAAGGGGCGGGCCGCACTTCAATGGGTGGGGCGTGCACCATCTTTCGTTCGACAAACGCTCCGGCGCGATCTTCGCCGCGCTCAATCATGATGTGTACGGCGCAAACGTCCACCGCTCGCTCGATCTCGGCGCGACGTGGCAAATGGCCGACGGCCCCTCGTTTCCGAAAGACTCGGGACTCAACGTGGCGCGGGTGTGGCGAGTGGAGCCGGGGCACTCGGCGCGGCCCGATGAAGTGTGGGCGGGCGTGGATCCGGGGTCCCTGTTCAAGAGCAGTGACGGCGGCCACACCTGGACTCCGATCGAGTCGCTCAACAAGCACCCCACGCGATCCGAATGGAATCCCGGCGCGGGCGGCCTCATCCTCCATTGCATCTTGCCGCACCCCGCCGATCCGAATCGATTGCACATTGCCATCTCGGCGGCGGGCGTGTTCCGCACCGATGATGGCGGGCAAACGTGGCTGCCGAAGAATCGCGGCACGCAGGCGTGCTTCATGCCCGAAGGCAAGCAGTGGCCCGACGTGGGGCAGTGTGTGCATCATCTCGTGATGAGTCCGACAAACCCGGATTTGCTCTTCCAGCAAAACCATTGCGGTGTGTACCGCACCGACAACGGCGGCGACGATTGGACGAGCCTTGCCGAGGGCCTGCCCGCGAAGTTCGGGTTTGCGATGGGCATTCACCCGCGTGAGGAGCAAACGATATACGTTGCGCCGGATATGAGCGACGAGTTCCGGCACGCGCCCGATGGCGCATTTGCGGTGTGGCGGTCGCGCAACGGCGGGCGCGACTGGGAACGCTTGTCTCGCGGGCTGCCGTCGCAGGGCGCGTACCTCAATGTTCTGCGCGAAGGGATGGCGACCGACTCGTGCGACCCTGCCGGAGTATATGTGGGCACGAGCACAGGCCAACTTTTCTTCAGCCGTGATGAGGGCGACACGTGGACTCTGTTGGCCGATTATTTGCCGCCGATCTATTCGGTGGCGACGGCGGTGATTGACGGATAACGGCGGCGCAATGGTCACGCGATGCGAATGGGCCGGGAGCGATCCGGCAATGATCGAATATCACGACAACGTGTGGGGCGCGCCGGAGCACGATGACCGGATGCTGTTCGAGTTTCTTCTGCTCGAAGGCGCGCAAGCCGGGCTGAATTGGGCGACGATTCTGAAGAAGCGCGAGAACTATCGCAAAGCATATCACAACTTCGATGCGGCGAAGATTGCCCGCTATACGCCGACGGATGTGGCGCGGTTGTTGGCCGATCCCGGCATCGTGCGCAACCGGCTCAAAGTGGCGGCCTCCATCACCAACGCGCAGTGTTTTCTCGAAACGCAGGCAGAGTTCGGCTCGTTCGACGCCTACGTTTGGCAATTCGTCGGCGGCAAACCGAAGGTGAATGGCTTTCGCTCACTGAAGGAGATTCCGCCGACAACAGAAGAGTCCGACGCGATGAGCAAAGATTTGCGGAGGCGCGGTTTCAAGTTTGTGGGCTCCACCATTTGCTATGCCTTCATGCAGGCGACGGGCATGGTCAACGATCACACGATAGACTGCTTTCGATGGAAACAAGAGTAGGGGGCGAAGGAGGTTGTAATGGACACCTATTCATACAACACGCGCTCGGCCGAGCCGAGCCTGTGGAGCATTTGGAGGCGGGCGGCCACGCGGTTGTGGGACGACTTCCGCACCCGGCGCGGGCTGATCTTCGGATTGATTTTGGTGATCGCGCTCGGCGCGTTCGAGGTCTTCAACTTCTCGACCACCGATTACGCCCTCACCGACTTGCTCGGCGATCTTCGGTTCGCCGGATTGCGTTGGGCCACCATCCTTGCTGTGGCCTTCTGCGGCATCGACTTCGCCGGGCTGGCGCGGCTGTTCACGCCCGAGCGCGGCGCTCGCGGGCACACTGTCGAAACGTGGTATCTCATCGGCGCGTGGTTTCTCGGCGCGACGATGAACGCGATGATGACTTGGTGGGCGGTGTCGTTGGCAATGGTCACCGGCACGCACAACGTGGGCAACGAGATTCTCAGCCGCGAGCAGCTGCTGGCCTATGTGCCGGTGTTCGTGGCCGCGCTGGTGTGGCTCACGCGCATCCTCATCATCGGCACGTTCAGCGTGGCCGGCGACCGCCTCTTCTCGCAAGCCGAAGCGGTGTTGCTCGAAGTGCGAAACGAAGCGGCGAGAGCGCGCCCTGCGCCTGCCCCTTCGCCGCGCCCGGCGGCCCAGCCCGCTCAGTCGGCGCGAGTGATCGGCGGCGGACACAACGACGATGACTTCGACGAACCTTCGTATCTGCGGAACGACTCGCGCCCGCGCCCGGTGGCGGCGACGACTCCGCCGCCGGCCGCTTCCTTCCGCCCGGCCACTCGCCCCGCGCCCAAACCGTCGTATCAACCGGCGCAGTCCATGGCCGCGCGGCAATCGGATTCGGGCAACGGCAAAGCCTAATCATACTGACGCATGTACACCTATTCGACTCTCCCAACACCTGTGCGACTCATCCCGCTCACGATTCTGCTGTTTACTTTTTTCGTGGGCGGGGCGGTGGCGCGGGCGATGATCGCGGCAGAGTTGCCGCCCGTTTCGCCTCCCGCGGGATCGGCGGCCCCATCGATCTCGCCGTTGTTCACGCCCGAAGTGCAGTATTGGGCCGACGAGATCGCGCGATGGTCGGAGGCGCACAGTCTCGATCCGAATCTTGTGGCGACGGTGATGCAGATCGAATCGTGCGGGAACCCGGAGGCAGTGTCGTCGTCGGGCGCGCAAGGGCTGTTTCAAGTGATGCCGTTTCACTTTGCCGAAGGTGAGGCCATGCGCGACCCCGACACCAACGCCCAACAAGGCCTCGACTATTTAGCGCGCGGGCTGGCGCTGGCGAACAATCAGCCGGGGCTGGCTTTGGCCGGATACAACGGCGGCCATTCGCAGATTACAAAAGTGTGGGGCAATTGGCCGGCGGAGACGAAGCGATACTACTATTGGGGAAGCGGTATCTACGCCGAGGTGAGCGCGGGCGGCGACTCAAGCCCCACGCTGAACGAATGGTTGAATGCGGGCGGGGCGAGTCTGTGCGAGAAAGCGAAGAAGCAGTTGGCAATCAGCGATTAGCGGTCAGCGGTCGGTTGTTTGACTCATCGCTGACCGCTGAATGCTGTTCGCTATTTGTGACCCAACAGCGCCACCGCCGCTTTCACTCCCGGGTCGCTCTCGAAGGTGAAGGCGTCCCACTCGGCGAAGGCCTCCACGTCGGGATGAATGCCATCCTTCTCCCAATCGGCGTGTGAGTTGAGCGGATCGAATCGCTCTTCGGCAATCCACACCCGCGAGCCGTCGTCGAACGAGTAACCGTGCAGGGTTTCCACGTTGCCGAGCGTGGTTTGCCCCACCAATTGCGCGCGGCCAGTATCCTTCAACGCTCCCGAAAAAATTTCGCCGAAGCTCACCGTGTCCGTGCCGATGAGAATCACCATCGGCGCGGTTTGCGAGTTGTGAACGGGATCGGCGGCCACTTCCAATGGCCGCGAGTTATGGCGGCTCACGAAATTTCCTAACGCGCCCGAAACAAAATAACTCAGGATCGGCTCCACCACCGTGCTCGACCCGCCGCCGTTCATTCGGTTGTCGAGGATCACGCCGTTGAGCGGGCCGAAGTCTTCGAGCGCCTGCCGCACTTGGCCGGGCACGGTCTCGTCGTAAAAGGTGGGGATGAAAATGTAGCCGATGCGCGAGCCGTCGGCGGTGGGCACCAGCCGGGCATCGATGGGCAGGGAGGCCGTGATCCGATAACGCACGAACGTCATCTGGCGCGGCTCTTGGCCCGGCGATTGAACGGTGAGCACGACAGCGGTGCATTCGGGGCCGCGCACGCGATGCGGATACGCTGTGCCGTCTTCCACAATCGGCAAGCCGTCCACGGCGAGAATGCTATCGTGCGCCTTCAGTCCGCCGTGCTCCGCCGATGAATCAGGGAAGACGGCCAGCACAGTCACTCGCCCTCTATCGGGCAAGGGCTGAACGAGAATGCCGACCCCGACGTAATCGTTCGTTCCGGCCAGCTCGGCCTCCGAGGCGGCCACTTGCAGAGGCGACTCGAAGTGCGAGTGTTCGTCGCCCAACTCGGATACGAGATGCTCCATCTCGATATAAAACGTCTCCGTGTCCAACCCGCCTTCCACTTTGGCCCGATACGCGGCGACGATGCCCGGCCAATCGAGCCCGTTGAAGTCGGGATACAAATACACGTCGTTGATGGTGCTGGTGAGTTCGTCGAAGACGTGCAACTGCGTGTCGGTGGAGATGACCGGATTGGTTTCGAGCGAGGGCGTAGGTTCGGCAACAGTGGTGGCCGGGGGAACGGTGGCCAACGGGCGGCCTTCGCACGACGGGGGAACGTACACCGAATCGGTGATGGGCGCGTCGGGCGAGGGGGTGGCTGACTCCACCGGGGAGGCCGTCTCCGATGGACTCGCGACCGGAACCGGAGTCGCGGTGGGCGGCTCGAAAGCCTGCATCACGGTGTTGCATGAGATCGAAAAAGCTAAGAGGATGATCAGCGCGACTCGTTTTGAGTTCACAGTTGCTCAGTTCTACGGGCCGCCGCCCGTCCACGGCGTGGTGGGCGTGCGCCCGCTGGGATCGTAAACGTACACTGTGACCCCGACATCGGCCCACTCGTACAGCCAGCGCGAATCTTTGGGCGAGAGATTCACGCACCCGTGCGATTGCTGAAAGCCGAACTTGTCGTGCCAATACGTGCCGTGAAAGGAGATGCCCTGATCGAAGTAAAGCACCCACGGCACGTCTTCGAGGTAGTAGTAATCGGATTTGTCGGCGGCGAACGCGCCGCTCATTTTGGTGTTGTCGAGTTTGCTGTAGATTTGGTAGAGGCCGGGGCGTGTGGGCCACGCGCCGAGTCCGCTCGACACGAGCGAGGCGTACACCAGCCGCTCGTCTTCGTACACAGCCATCGTCTGCTCGTAAAGATTCACGGCGATCCATTTGCCGCTCACACCTTCGGGCGGCGGCTGAACTTCGACGATGCCGAGGTTGCGCTGTTCCACCCATTGGTCGCGCCCGACGAGAAACCAATCGTATTTGCCCGCGTGCTCTTTGCCGTAAATCTGCACAATGTCGTATCGTTTGAGCGGCGCGGCGTCGGTGTTCACTGCGCCGTTCGGCGTGAGGCGCGGTTTGAACGGGCGCACGACCCACGCGAAGGGGCGCTCCGGTTGCGCGGCGAGGCGGATGCCCTGATAGTCGGAGGGGCCGACGAGGGAAAGATCGCCGCGCCGCACGTATTCGCCGTTGTTGATGCGGATGAATTCTTCGCCGTTGTATTCCACTGCGCGCCCGATGCTGACGTAAATGAAGCCTTTGCCCAGCGCGCGCTTGACGGCTCCGGCGGCGGAATCTTCGGGCGCGGCAAACACGGGGGTATCGGGCGTGGTGACTTTGGCATAGGCGTGAACGAGCAGTGGCGAGAGCGGCTCGATGGGCAGGGTGGCCAATGGAGGCAGTTCGGCGGGCAAGTCGTAGAGGCGGCGGCGCTCGGCGTATGCGCCGGGGCCGTAGGGCGGGCACTCGCCGCGATGAGCAATTTGGTAATCGGCGGCGCAGAGGTCGCCGGAGTGAGCGAAGGCGGCGGGGGTGCTGAAGAAGAGACCGAGCAGAATGGCGCAGAGAGTGATTCGATGCACGGAGAAATTATACACTTCCGGTTCTGTGCCCCCACCCCGGCCCTCCCCCGTGGCGACGGGGGAGGGAGCGATCAGCGGTAACCCGCCTCTTTCACCATTGCGTCGATCTCGTCGTCGGTGGGTTCGACGACGATGAGTCGGCGTTTGCCCTCGCCAACGACGACGGTGGGTGTGCTGCGAAAGCCGCCGTTGATGAAGATGACGAATCGCTCCGCGTCCGCGTTGTGATCGATATTCACTTCGCGGAAGGGGACGCCGAGTCGAGTCAAATGCTCGCGCGTGCGTTCGGTGTCATCGCAATCGGTCGCACCGAAGATAATGATGGGTTGAGTCATGCCGCTTTGGCCTCTTCCATTTCCTCTTCGCGCTTCTTGGCCGCCTTCGCCCGCTCCTCGTGGTTGAGCACGCGCTTGCGGATGCGAATGCTCTGCGGCGTCACTTCGAGCAATTCATCCTCGGCAATATATTCGATGCACTCGTCGAGGCTCATCTTGCGCGCCGGGGTGAGGCTCACCAGTTTTTCGGCGGCGGCGGCGCGCACGTTGGTCAGTTGTTTCTTTTTGGCAATGTTCACGGTGAGATCGCCGGGGCGCTGGTGTTGGCCGATGACCATGCCCTCGTACACTTCCGTGCCAGGCTCGATGAACAAATAGCCGCGCTCTTCGGCGTTGCGAATGGCGTAGGCCGTCGCCGAGCCGGTTTCCATCGAGACCAGCGAGCCTTGCGAGCGTTCAGGGATCGCCCCGGCCATCGGCAGGTAATCGTGGAACAGGGTGTTCATCACGCCCATGCCCTGCGTGGCGGTGAGAAATTGCTGGCGGAACCCCAGCAGGCCGCGGGTGGGGACGAGATAGGTAAGATAAACGGATCCGTCGCCGCCGTTGTTCATGTTGATCATTTGCCCGCGCCGGTTGCCGAGCATTTCGATCACCGTGCCCAAGTGGGACTCGGCCACCTCGATGTGAACCTCCTCGAACGGCTCGAGCGTTTCCCCCGCTTCGCCCCTACGGAATATAACCTCTGGTTTTGAAACCTGGAATTCATATCCCTCGCGGCGCATGGTTTCGATGAGGATGCCCAGATGCAGTTCGCCGCGGCCGGAGACGAGGAAAGAATCGGCTTTGTCGGTTTCTTCGACGCGCAGGGCGACGTTGTTCTTGAGCTCGGCGAAGAGACGCTCGCGGATTTTGCGCGACGTGCCCCACGTGCCTTCGCGCCCGGCGAAGGGCGAGGTGTTCACGCCGAAGGTCATGCGCACGGTGGGCGCTTCCACGCGAATCGGCGGCAGGGAGACGGGGGTTTCGGGATCGGCCATCGTGTCGCCGATGTTGATGTCTTCGATTCCGGCGAGGGCGATGATCTCGCCCGCCTCCGCACCCTCCACTTCGGTGCGCTGTAATCCCTGAAAGACGAAAAGGTATCGCGCTTTCGTCATCGTCACTTGCCCGTGCACGTCGATGCGGGCGATGGCCTGCCCGGCCGTGATGCGCCCGGCGAAGATGCGTCCGACGGCGATGATGCCTTTGTAGTCGTCGTACGATTGGTTGGCCACGAGCATTTGCAGCGGCGCGTCGGCGTCCACGCGGGGCGGGGGGATGTGTTGGAGGATGGCCTCGAACAATGGCTGGTAGTCGGGGCCGAGGTCGGGCGCGAGGCCGGCTTGCTGAGTCAGCGCGTTGGTGTAAACGATGGGGAAGTTGGCCTGCTCGTCGCTCGCGCCGAGTTCGATGAAGAGGTCGAAGGTTTTGTTGAGCGTGTCTTCGGGCGCGGCGTCTTTGCGATCGACTTTGTTGATGACGACGATGGCTTTGTGGCCCATCTCCAACGCTTTGCGGAGGACGAAGCGGGTCTGCGGCATGGGGCCTTCGGCGGCGTCCACCACCAACAGCACTCCGTCCACCATGTTCATCACCCGCTCCACCTCGCCGCCGAAATCGGCATGACCGGGCGTGTCCATAATGTTGATCTTGATTCCGTTGTACACGACGGCGGTATTCTTGGCGAGGATGGTCATGCCGCGCTCGCGTTCGAGGTCGTTGGAATCCATCACCCTTTCGGCGATCTGCTGGTTGTTGCGGAAGGTGTGCGCCTGCCGGAGCAGGCCGTCCACGAGAGTCGTCTTGCCGTGATCAACGTGAGCGATGATAGCGATGTTGCGGAGGTTGGTTCGTTCTTGCATAGCGGTCAGCAATCAGCGATCAGCACTCAGTGGCGGGCGTTTGGCTGGGCGCTGAACGCCGATGGCTGACTGCTGAAAACAAAAACCCCGGCAAGGTTGCAGGCCGAGGTTGGGCACAACGTTACTGCGAGGGAGATAATACCACGAAGGGGGAGGGGCGTAAAGTTCGGCCTTGATCAAAAACTCTCTCTGCGTATAATCCCCGTTGCTCCCTCACAAGGACGAATCGAAAACTGTAACCCCGCCCGGCCCGCGTTGACCGACGACGGACGCCGGGCTTTTTGTTGACTCGCCTCGCGCAGAGACCGCACCCTTCGACTGCGCGGCGGGGCGTTCTGAGCGAAACGCAGTGAAGTCGAAGAACGCCCGCCGCTTCGCTCAGGGTGCTTGCGTGAGGTGGGCCTTGGAGAAAACTTCGCAATGCCACGCCGCTTCGCTCAGGGTGCTTGCGCGAGGTGGGCCTTGGAGAAAACTTCGCAATGCCACGCCGCAATCTCGCTCAACTCTATCGTGACGAATTCAAAGACTACAACGCCGGAAATCTCCGGCAGGATTTGCTGGCCGGGCTGACGGTGGCCGCGGTGGCCCTGCCGTTGGCGCTGGCCTTCGGCGTCGCTTCGGGCGCGACAGCGGCGGCGGGACTGGTGACGGCGATCATCGCCGGGCTCGTCATCGGCGGGTTGTCGGGCGCGCCGTATCAAATCTCTGGCCCCACCGGGGCGATGAGCGCGGTGCTGATCATCCTCGCCCAAAAGTATGGCCTCACCGGAATCTGGGTGGCCGGTGTGCTCTCGGGCGTTTTGATTCTGATCATCGGCCTCTTTCGATTGGGGCGCTTCATCGCTTTCATCCCCGCCCCGGTCGTCACCGGATTCACGTCGGGCATCGCGCTGATCATTTTCATCGGGCAGATCGATAACTTTCTCGGCGTCAAAACCGAAGGGGCCGAGTCGGCGGCCATGAAGTTGATCGGTTATTTTCGCGGCGGTTTCGCGCCCGATGGGCATGCCGTCGTGCTGGGACTGATCGTGATTGCCACGATGATCTTCTGGCCGAAGAAATGGAACGCGCGGTTCCCGGCCTCACTGCTCGGCATTATCATTGCCACGGCGGTCGGGATGATTACGAATTGGCCGGTGGCGATCATCGGCTCGATTCCGCAGACGCTCATTCTCGACGAGCGGCTCACCTTCGCCGCGATCCCGTGGCCGAATTTGCAGGACTTCCTTTTGCCGACGATCACCATCACGGCATTGGGCGCGGTGGAGAGTTTGCTGTGCGGCGCGGTGGTCAGCAACATGACCGGCATCCGGTTGCAGGCCAACCAAGAGTTGGTGGCGCAGGGCGTGGGTAACATTTTGATTCCGTTCTTCGGCGGAGTCCCGGCGACAGCGGCCATTGCCCGTTCCAGTGTTGGGATCAAAAGCGGCGGGCAGACTCGGCTGGTGAGCATCATTCATGCGCTGGCCTTGCTGGCTTCGATGTTCATTCTCGCGCCGGTCATGTCGCGCATCCCGCTGGCGGCGCTGGCCGGAGTGCTGATGATGACGGCGGTGCGGATGAATGAGTGGGAGGCCATCGGCTACATTTTCCGGCATCGGCTGAAGACGGCCATGATCACCTTTGGCATTACCATGCTGGCGACGATCACCCTCGATCTCACACAGGCCATTGCCATTGGGGCGTTCCTTTCGGGCGCGGTGTTTCTGAATCAGATTGCGAGCATTGCCATTGATGTGCAGGAAGTTGACCCGGAGAAATTGCGGCAGAGGGGGATTGAGAACGCGGGGCGGTGCCGGCACGTGCGGGTGGCTTATGTGACCGGGCCGCTGTTCTTTGCCGCCACCGGAAATTTTAACGAGGCCTTCGCCCGGTTGGAGGACACGCACGCGCTGATTCTTTCGATGCGCGGCGTGCCGTTGATCGACACGTCGGGGATGCAGGCCATGCTGGCTCTGTGCGAGCGGTTGAAGCATCGCGGGGCGACTCTGATGCTGGCCGGGGTGCACGACGATGTGCGGCGGATGATGGAGCGCGGCGGGCTGGCCGAGTCCATTGGGGCAGAGAACTTCTTTTGGAGCGCCGATCAGGCGATTGTGGCGGCGGAGAAGAATCGCTGTAGTTTTTGCGGCAACGGCCGGTGAAATTGGTTGACGGTTTTTTTTGCGGGGTGTAAAATGCCGCCTCAATAGGATGCACAAGGTTCTTGCCAGCCACACCATAAACGCCTGAGCGAAGTCTGCTCAGGCATTTTTAGTGGGCGAGAAGAACGCTGGCGCCTAAACACTTTGCTGGCAACAGGAGGCCTGGTTCAATGTCTGATCGTATTGTTGGCACCGTAAAGTGGTTCAATGCCACCAAGGGGTACGGCTTCATCGCCCAGGATGGCGGCGAAGACGTATTTGTCCACTTCTCGGCCATCCAAATGGAGGGCTACCGAAAGTTGAAAGAAGGGCAAGAGGTGGAGTTTTCTATCGAGAAAGGGCCGAAAGGTTTGCAGGCGGCGAACGTCACGCTCAAGTAAGTTCACATTACCAACCCCAAGCCCCCGCCAGAATCCGGCGGGGGTTTTTTGTTACCCTCAAGAGTCAGGGTGGGGGCTCCATTGCCAACACTAACAGCCCTCGCGTGAGATCGCTGGCATAGATGCACAGCATCGGTTGGCCGCCGAGATCGCACTCGCGCACCCGCACACCGTAGATCGAGTCGTAGAGATCACTGCCAAAGACGCCTTCCGTCTTTTCCGGGCGAGTGGCCTTGAAGGCATACGGCTCCACCACCGGTCTTTCGGGGTCGCTCACATCATAGCGAAAGACGCGCACGCCGTCGCTGTACCAGCCCACGAAAAGAAGGTCGCCGACGACGAGCAAATTGTGCGGCGACGAAAACGGCTGGTCGAGCGAGATCGCCAGCGCCTCTTTAGGGTTCGAGAGATCGCGGATGTCGTAAAGGCGCAGTTGACTCCGCTCCCCGTCGTAATCCACCTCATCTTCGACGAAAAGAAACTTGCCGTCGGTGGTGGGGAAGGTGTGATGAATCTGCAACCCTTCGGGCGCGATACTGCCCGCCGGATTCAGGGGCGCCGCCTCCGCGCCCGATTCGATTTCACTGCGATCCAAAATGATCGCGCCGCCCGACCAATAAGCCACGTACACTCTATCGCCGACGATGGTGGTGTCGTGAACGAAGCGATCGGTGTTGGCATCGGGCAGAGTGTAGTGATTGATCTCGCGCACCTGATCGAGATCGCGGATGTCGAGCAAGCGCAGGTCGTTCGTTTCGATGGACGAAACGTAGATGAATGCGCCGTTGCCGTTTTCGTCGCGGCTCACTTCGGTAGTGTGCGAATCGCACCATCGGTCGGCAGAGCCGGTGTTTTCGCTGGTGTAGTTTTCGAGCAATATCGGGTTGGCCGGATCGGTCACTTCCACGATAGCCACGCCGCACAGTTTGATCATCGGCTCCATCGAAAGAATGATGAACTGCCGACTGCCCTGACGAAATGTTTTGACATCGGCGGTGTAGGTGAAGTCGTTCCACTGCCACGCGCCGACGATGAATGGCCGCGCCGGTTCGGTGACATCGGCGATGAAAAAGGCGGCCTCGTCGCCGAGCGATTGCACGGCGTACACGTGCCCGCCCGTCTCGAACAGATCGATCTCGCCGTTGAAGCAGAAGCCGCTGGGCAGATAGGCCACTTCGACGATCTTCTCGGCAGGGAGCCCGAACGGAGATTCGGAACAGCGCGTGGGCAGAGGATCGATTCGTTCGAGGCCGAGCCGGAAGGGTGTGGCGGTGAGGCGCGGGGCGGGTTCGGTGGCGGCGGCGCCGGGCCGCGGGGTGGGGCGGGGTGGCGGCGTCGCCGACGGATCGCCCATCAGCGCGCGCGTCACCGTGTTGCAGGCGAGGAGTGGAATCATTGCCATGATCAGAATCAAACGTTTCATGGTTTTGTTATACTCGCTTCGCCAACAATCAACAAGAGGAATTGAGGAACATGACCGATTTTAGATTTTCAACGCCGCTCGAAGTTCGCTATTCAGATTTGGACGCGCAGGGGCATCTCAATCATGCCAAGTATTTTTCGTTCATGGAGCAGGCGCGGTTCAAATATATTTTGGCGCTCGGCCTGTGGAGCGACACCGATGATTTCAATGCGGTGGGGCAGATTGTGGCCGAGGCGGCGTGCGCTTACAAGCGCCCGGTGATGCTGGGGCAAGTGGTGGAGGTGGGCGTGCGCGTGTCGCGGGTGGGCAACAAAAGCATGATCATGGAATACGAAATGAGGGTGGAGGGCGAAGAAGTGGCGGCCGGGCGCACCGTGCAAGTGGCCTACGACTATTCGGCGGGGCAGTCGATTCCGATTCCGCCCGAATGGCGAACGAAGATAGAGGCGTTCGAGGGGGAATAAAACTGCCAAAAGTTTTAACCGCGCTAGCCAGCCGCGCCGCGCAATGGTAGCATCGCCGCCGTTCACGGAGGAGTGGCATCGCATGAAGCGCGCACAGATTTTGCGGATCGGGTTGTTTCAGTTGGCGGCGGGGGCGGCCTCGGTAATTTTTCTCGGCATCGTCAATCGCGTGATGCGCGTGGAGCTGGGCATCGATCTGCTCACCGTGAGCGTGTTGGTGGGCGGCGGGCATTATCTCGGCGCGCTCGTCGCCGTTCCCTTCGGGCACTACTCGGACACGCATCGACTCGGCGGATACCGCCGCACGGTGTATGCGCTGGCCGGCGCGGCGCTCACCGCCCTCGCCCTCGCCGCCTCTCCGTTCGTAGCCGTGTGGCTTTCGCAGAATCAGACTCTGCTCGGCGCCGCGCTCGGCTTTCTCTTTTTCTTCGCCGAAGGCCTCTCCACTTACATCGCCGGAACAGCCTACCTCGCCCTCATCGCCGATCTCACCACCGACTCGGAGCGCGGGCAAGTGACCGGCGTGGCCTGGACGATGCTGATGGTGGGCATCATCGCCACCGGCGTCGGCGCGGGCATTGCGCTGAGGAACTATTCATTCGACTCGCTTGTGACTCTGACTCTGATCGGCGGGATCGTTGCAATGACTCTTTCACTCGCCGCGCTGATCGGGCAGGAACGGCGGGAAGCCGCCGCCGCGTCGCGGCCCGCGCGCCCACCCGCCCCTCCCCCTCTCGCCGATGCGCTTCGGATGCTCACCGCGAATGCCTCATCGCGATGGTTCGGCGCATTCCTCCTCTTGAGCCTGTTTTCGTATTTCATGCAGGATGCCATCCTCGAACCGTTCGGCGGCGAAGTGTTCGGCCTCGACGCGGCCAGCACGACTCGATTCAATGCCTACATGGGTGTGGGAGTTGTGGCCGCCATGCTGGCCGGGGGCCTGTGGCTCATCCCTCGTTTCGGCAAGCCGCGCGTCACTGCGTTGGGGTGCTGGCTGCAGGGCGCGGCCTTTGCCTTGCTGGCCTATGCCAGCCTCAGCGGCCTCGCCTCGTGGCTGCCGCTGGCCATTCTGTTTCTCGGACTCGGCGCGGGCTTCTTCACCGTCGGCGGCGTCTCGCTGATGATGGACATGACCTTCGCCAAACACACCGGCCTTTTCGTGGGCGCGTGGACTCTGCTACAGGCGATAGCCAAAGGCCCGGCGGCCATTGTGGGCGGCGCACTGCAAACAGCGCTGGCGCGTTCGGGCGCAGAGGCGGCGCAGGCCTACGCCGGAGTGTTTGCCTTCGAGGGCGCGGGCATCCTTCTCTCCATCTATTTGCTCTCGCGCGTCGGCGTGCAGGCCTTTCGGCGGCAGGCCGAGTCGTTTGGCGAAGTGCTGGCGCAGGCCGCAGAATAGAATCTTGCGATACAATTGCTCCATCGTCGAGCGTTGAGTTGCGGCGCTCACGGCCCGTGCCCGCGAGCCCGCGCAACGGAGGGCCAGCCGATGGACATCGTTTTTTACAACACCCTCACCCGCTCAAAAGAAAAGTTCGAGCCGCTCGCGCCCGGCCAAGCCAAGATGTACGCCTGCGGCCCCACCGTGTACCGCCACGTGCACATCGGTAACCTGCGCACGTGGCTGCTCTCCGATCTCGTCCGCCGTGTGCTCGAATACAACGACTACCGCGTCACCGAAGTGATGAACATCACCGACATGGGGCACATGGCCGAAGACGATTCGCTCACCGTGGCCCCCGGCGAAGACAAAGTGCTGGCCGCCGCCGCCGCCGAGCAAAAGACCCCGAAAGAAATCGCCGACTACTACACCGCCGACTTCTTCGACGCGCTCACGGCGATGAACATCCGCCCCGCGCATCATTACCCCAAAGCCACCGACCACATTCCTCAAATGCTGGCCCTCATCGAAACCCTCGAAAGCAAAGGGCTGGCCTACGAAAAGAGTGGCGCCGTATTCTTCGACGTGTCCAAGTTCCCCGGCTACGGCAAACTCTCCGGCCACGCCCTCGGCGACCTCAAAGCCGGAATCCATCGCGTCGAGATCGATGAAACCAAAGATGACCCCAACGACTTCCTCCTCTGGCGCACTGCCCATGAGCATCGCCTCGTGAAATGGGATTCGAAATGGGGCCCCGGCTTCCCCGGCTGGCACATCGAATGCTCGGCCATGTCTATGCACTACCTCGGCCCGCAGCTCGATCTTCACATCGGCGGCGAAGATTTGGTCTTCCCGCATCACGAAGGCGAGATCGCCCAAAGCGAAGGCGCCACCGGCCAACCCTTTGCCCGCTATTGGATGCACGGCGCGCACCTTCTCGCCGAGGGCCGCAAAATGTCGCGCTCGGTGGGCAACGTCATTCGCCTCACTCACCTGCAAGAGCGGGGCATCGAGCCGCTGGCCTTCCGCCTTCACTGCCTTGGCCTCTACTATCGCGGCCACATGAACATCACGTGGGATGCGCTCAAAGCCGCGCAAGCCTCGCTCGAACGCCTCCGCCGCTACCTCGCCGAATGGAACGCCGATCAAGTGACGGTGGAAATGCCCAACCGCCATTTGCTCGACTATCGCGCCCGCTTCCATCAACTCATCAACGACGATCTCTCCTTCCCGCAAGTCATCCCCATGATCTGGGAAATGGCGAAAAACGATCTGCCTCCAGCGGCGAAAGCATTGCTCCTCCTCGAATGGGATTCCGTATTGGGCCTCCGATTGGCGGAAGCCGCCGCCGCACCCGCCCCCGAACTCACCCCCGAACAGCGCTCCCTGCTCGACCGCCGCGCCGCCGCCCGCGCCGCCAAAGACTGGGCCGAATCTGACCGCCTGCGCGACGATCTGGCCGCGCTCGGCATCATCGTTCAAGATGGCAGAGAAAAGCAGGAATGGACGAAAACCAAATGATGGATGATGAATGCGGAATGCGGAATCCCTCGACTCATATTCCGCCTTCATCCTTCCGCGTTCTGCAATGATTCCTCACGACTATCACACCCACACCAACTTCTCCTGCGATGGCAAGGCCACAATGGCCGAAATGTGTCGCAGCGCCATTGAGCGCGGCGTGCCGGAGATCGGCTTTACCGAACACTACGACTTGCACCCCGGCGACGAATACCGTGATTGGTTCCGGCTCGAACCGTGGGCAGCTGAGATCGAGAAGTGCCGCGCCGTATTCGGCGGCCAACTCACCGTCCGCGCCGGGATCGAGATCGGCGAGCCGCACACCTTTCACGCTGAGGCGCAGGCGATGCTCGCCCGCTACCCTTTCGATTACGTGCTGGGCTCGCTTCATTGGGTTGGCTCCGCAACGATCTTCGACAAAAGCTTTTTCCACCGCCCGGCTAAAGAGGCATTCCAGTTGTACTTCGAGGAACTCGAGCGCATGACACGAGTCGATGGCTTCGACGTGTTGAGTCACTTCGACGTGCCGGTGCGCACCGCGTTCGACGTGTACGGTCGTTACGATCCGAAAGATCACGAAGACTGCATCCGCCCGGTGTTGAGGAACTGCATCGAACGCGGCATCGCCCTCGACATCAATACTCGCGCGCTCGATATTGCCGCCAACGTTCTCACCCCCGGCCTCGACATCCTGCGCTGGTACGTTGAAATGGGCGGCGAGCGCATCACTCTCGGCTCCGACGCCCACCGGCCTCAGCGCATCGGCAACGGCATCCCGCGCGCCATCGAAGTTGCTAAAGAAGCCGGATTGAAATATGTGATGCAGTTCGAGAGGCGGCAAGCCAAAACGTTGCCGTTGTGACCCCACTCGAAAGGACTCGCCCATGCCCTCCACAGCCATCGGCCCCATTCCCGGCCACCTCGCCACACCAGCCACCCCCGGCCCATGGCCCGCGCTCATCGTCGTCCAAGAGTGGTGGGGACTCGATCAGCAAACCAAAAACATCGCCGACCGATTCGCCGGTGTGGGCTACCTCGCCTTCGCGCCCGATCTGTACGAGGGCGAGCTCGCTCAATTGGGCGACGGCGAAAAGGCCATGTCGCTCGTGCAGAAGTATGGGCCGATAGCGCCGCCCAAACTGCACGCTATTTATAAAGCCCTCCGCCAGCGGCTCGGCTGCACCGGCAAAGTGGGTAGTGTGGGTTTCTGCTTCGGCGGGCGTATATCACTCAGCCTCGCCATCCTCGAACCCGGCCTCAACGCCGTGCGCACCTTCTACGGTGGCGGTATGCAAACGCTCTTCGATCAACTGGGAAGCATCCACTGCCCGGTGCTCGGCCTCTTCGGCGATCAAGATCAATCGATCCCGGTGGGCACGGTAGAGCAATTCGAGCAACTGCTCACCCGACTCAACATCCCGCACGAGATCAAAATCTACCCCAAGTCCGGGCACGCCTTCTTTTGGGACACCGACCCCAAAGCCTACAAACCCACCGCCGCCGCCGATGCGTGGGATCGCGTAACGAAGTTCTTCAAGACCAACTTGAATTAACCGCGAAGGCGCGGAGCACGCGAAGGCGGCCAACAGAACCTTCGCGCTCTTTGCGCCTTTGCGGTGAGACCCGTTGACGATTTGTGAAGTGCGCCGACTCGGACTCGTTCCCTACCGCGAAGCGTGGGAACTGCAACAGCGCCTCGCCGCCGAACGCGCCGCCGACTCGATCCCCGACACCCTGCTCCTGCTCGAACATCCGCACACCTACACCTTCGGGCGTTCGGGGCATTCGGAGAATCTGCTGTGGGCCGAATCGGAGTTGGCGCGGCGCGGAGCGACGGTGGAGTGGGTGGATCGCGGCGGCGACGTGACCTATCACGGGCCGGGGCAATTGGTCGGCTACCCGATCATGAAACTCGGAGTCCCGGCTGGCGACGAGGGCCGCATCCCGCAAGCCGATTACATCGGTTACGTCCGGCGGATCGAAGAAGCGCTCATCCGCACGGTCGCTCGCTTCGGCATCGTCGCCGGGCAGATTAGCAAACTCACCGGCGTGTGGGTTCAGCCCGACGCCGCCTCGCGCTGCCCGCACTGCCCGCCCTCGGCGCGGCTCGCCCCGTCGAAGATCGCCGCCATCGGAATCAAAGTGGATGCGCGTGGAATCAGCCAGCACGGCTTTGCCCTCAACGTCAACCCCGATATGAATTACTTTGACGGCATCATCGCTTGCGGCATCCGCGATCACGGCGTCGTATCGCTGGCCGATCTTCTGCTCGATGTCCCGACGATGGAAACAGTGATGGAGAGGGTGGCGGCTGAATTCGGAAAAGTATTTGGGCGGGAGATGGTGGAGAGGGCAGTAATCAGTAATTGGTGACTGTTGCGCGCCATTCGCTACCCGCCATTCGTCATTTTCCATTCCCCAGAATCCCCTCAATCCTCCCCATCACCTCCGGTGTGAGTTTCGAGACCACGTCGAGGGCCTTCAAGTTTTCGTGAACTTGCGAAACGCGGCTGGCGCCGGTGATCACCGTGCTCACGTTGGGATTCTTGAGACACCAGGCGATAGCCATCTGCGCCATCGTGCAGCCGAGATCGTCGGCCACCGTTTTCAACTTTCGCGCCGCCTCGATCCTCTGCGGCAAGAGGACTTCTTCTTTGATCCACTCGAAACCTTTCAGCGCGGCGCGACTGTCGGCGGGGACGCCATCGTTGTACTTTCCGGTGAGCAGGCCGCTTGCCAACGGACTCCAAATCGTCGCTCCCATCCCGATCTCTTTGTACAACCGGGCGTATTCTTTTTCTACCCGATCCCGATGGAACAGGTGATACTGTGGCTGTTCCATTTGCGGCTTGCGCAAGTGATGTTCGTCGGCGATGTGCCACGCGGCCATAATGTCTCCGGCGCTCCATTCCGAGGTGCCCCAATACACAGCCTTGCCCTGCCGGAGGATGTCCTCCATCGCCCACACCACTTCTTCGACGGGCGTTTCGGGATCAGGTCGGTGGCAGAAGACGAGATCGACGTAATCCATCTGCAATCGCTTGAGCGAGCCGTCGATGGCTTGCATGAGATACTTGCGATTGAGCGTATTCTTTTCGTTGGGGCCGTTGTTCAGCCCCCAATAAAATTTTGTGGAGACGATGTAACTGGCTCGCCGCCAGCCCGTCTTCTTCAACACGTCACCCATGATCTCTTCCGACTTGCCGCTGGCATACGATTCGGCGTTGTCGAAAAAGTTTACTCCGGCGTCGTAGGCGGCCTTCATGCACTCCGCCGCTGCGCCTTCGCCCAATTGATTGTGGAAGGACACCCACGATCCGAAAGATAGTTCGCTGACTTTGAGACCAGCACTGCCCAAACGTCGATAGTTCATTGTTGTGTTCTCCCGTGAAAGATGCGATGATTATATCCCGCGCCAAAAACATAGAGGAGATGCCGATGACCAACTTCACCGCCGTCGGGCGACCGACACCGCTGGCCGATGGCCGCGCCAAAGTGACCGGCGCAACCCGCTTCACGTCCGATCTGCAACTGCCGGGAATGTTGCACGCTCGATTCGTCACCAGCATTTACGCGCACGCCAATCTGCGCCGCATCGACTCCTCGGCGGCGATGGCTGTGCCGGGTGTGGCGGCGGTGCTCACGGCCAAAGACCTGCCCGATATTGCCCCCTCCTCTCGAAGCCGATTGCTGTTGGCGCGAGGGCGAGTCGTCTTTATGGGCCAACCGGTGGCGATGGTGCTGGCGATGAACGAAGCCGCCGCCGAAGATGGCGCGCAAAAAGTGGTGGTGGATTACGAGCCACTGCCCGCCGCGATCACGATGGACGATTCGTTGACCGAGAACGCGCCGTTGGTGTGGTCGGAGGGCGCGCCCGGCGGGTCGGAGGAGGCAGGCGCGCACGGCGGCGATGTGGGCGGAGAGTCGGCGACCCAACGGAAAAAAGGGAACATCGCGGGTGAGGCTTCGTTCAAGCGGGGCGATGTCGCCGCCGGTTTTGCCGAAGCGGATGTGATCATCGAAGGGACGTTTACGACTCCGATGGTGCATCAGAGCGCGGTCGAACCTCGCGGCGTGATTGCCGCGCCCACGACAGATTCGCAATGGGCTTATGGAAACGCCCCCCCTCTATCCTCCCCGCTCGCGGGGGGGACAGAGAGGGGGGGCATGAGCATTTGGGCCTGCACGCAGAACCCGTTTGGCGTGCGCCGCGAAGTGGCCGAAGTGTTGGGCGTGCCCGAGACGAGCGTGCGGGTGCAGGGCATGGCGGTGGGCGGCGGGTTCGGAAGCAAGTTCGGGTTGTACGAGCCGCTGGTTGCGGTGGCGGCGCGCGCGGTGAATCGCCCGGTGTCAGGTCGAACAGTCCGTTGGGGCCTAACGCGCGATAGCGCCGCCACCAACGGTGGAACCAGGCCGGTGAGCGCCCCAGAAGGTGACAGACGGCTTCGACCGAGTGACCAGCA
>Ga0194120_10001141_pt1 | contig 49348 bp, 34 predicted proteins | sample TA2MahCa65mmetaG_FD_148642 | JGI IMG/M metagenome (GOLD analysis project Ga0194120, IMG submission 148642) | Freshwater microbial communities from Lake Tanganyika, Tanzania - TA2015019 Mahale Deep Cast 65m | ecosystem: Environmental > Aquatic > Freshwater > Lake | place: Tanzania: Lake... | reverse complement strand
CTTACGTCCTCGCTTCCTCGGTCGGCGCACTGCGAGTGCGCCTCGGTCGGTCGCTGCGGGCGCGCTCGCGATCTGCCGGCATGCTCTTCGACCTCGCAACAGACGAGATTTGGCTACACCCCCTAACCGTGAGCGACATCTTCGTGCCCCAGAAGGCGGCGGCGCCCGGGTGATTCACACGCGCGCGGCGACCCATGCGGCCACCTGCTCGGTCGTCAGGCTGCCGTCCAGGTCCGGCGTGCACGCCCGCTCGACCACGCTTTGCGCGCAGGCCGCCTCCACCGCGTCGGCCGCCTGCGTCAGCCCCTGGTCCCGCAACAGCATCCCGAGCGACAGGATCGCCGCCAGCGGATTGGCCTTGCCGGTACCGACGATGTCGGGCGCAGACCCGTGCACAGGTTCGTACAGCGCCACCCGTCCGGGATGCGTCGAGGCCGAGGGCGCCAGGCCCAGACCCCCCACCAGCGCCGCGGCGAGGTCGCTCAGGATGTCGCCGATCATGTTGTCGCCGACCACCACGTCGAACTCGTGCGGGTGGGTGGTCATGCGCATCGCTGCCACGTCGGCATAGAGCGTGGTCGCCTGCACGTCGGGGTACTGCGGGGCCATCGCCTTGAGCGACTTGCGCCACAGACCGTGCGCCGACTCGATGGCGTTGGCCTTGTCGCACAGCACCAGCTTGTGGCGCCGGGTACGCGCAAGCTCAAAGGCATAGCGAAGCAGCCGGTCGCAGCCCTTGCGGGTGGACAACATCGTGTTTTGCGCCACTTCGTCTTCGGTGTCGGGCTTGAACGAGCCGCCGATGCCCACGTATACGCTTTCGGTGTTCTCGCGCACGATCGCCATGTCCACGCCGCCGGCCTGCACGCCCTTGAGCGGGCACAGCCGCGCGTCGACCAGTCGCACTGGGCGCAGGTTGACGTACAAGTCGAGCCGCTGGCGCAGTCCCAGCAAGATGTCCTTGGCGTGCACGTTGCTCGGCACGCGCGGATCGCCAAAGGCGCCGAGCAAGATGGCGTCGAAGTTGTCGCGCAGGCTTGCAAACTCGGCTTGCGGCAGCGTCTCGCCTGTCTTGAGGTAGCGCTCGGCGCCGAGGTCGAACCATTGGGTTGTGAATCCGCCGCCGAAGCGAGCCTGTACGGCGTCCAACACCTGGACCGCGGCGCGGATGACTTCCGGGCCGATGCCGTCGCCGGGTACGAGCGCGATGCGGGTGAACTGTGGCATCCAGGCGGGCATGGGTCTCCTTGGCGTCGACGGGGCCAACGCTGTGCGGGCGCGGGCGTGGCACTCACCGCAGGTAGTAGGTAAAGCCGAGGCCGCCGCCAAAGTCGCCGCGGGCGATCGCGATATCGAGCGACGAACTGCCGCCAGTCAGCGGATTGGGTCGTGTGCCGTTGTAGGCCAGGGTCGGGCCGAACGCACCCGCAATGGCGAACTGCGGGTTGAAGAAGTACTCGGCGCGGATCGGAATCTCGAACGCCAAGCCGACTCGGGTGTCGGTCGCCACGCCGCTCGCGTTGGTCCGGCCGATGCCTGCGAGCGCGCGCAAGCCGATGGTCAAGTTGACCTGCGGGGCGCGCACGACGTTGTACAACACGCCGGCCGAGAGGAAGCCGCCGAACTCGAACGGCGCCGTGGCGGGCACGTGCAGGGCAAAGCCGAACACGGCCTCCACGCCAACGTTGCCGTACCACCAGCGGCCGCACAGGCCAGAAGCGCGGATGTCGGGCTGTGCCGCGCTGGACGTGCCGGCCAAGCCTTGGTCGATCGGCAGGATCTGGCGGCTGCCTACAGCCGTCAGGGTCTCTTCGAAACCAATGCCCCAATTGCCGTCGACGTCATGGGCGTGCGCGGCGGTGGCGATTCCCCAGGCGACCAGGCCCGCCAATGCCGGTGCAAGCGTCCTCACGCGGCGCTCCGCTGCACCAGCGTGCGCATGCCTGGCGCGTCGGTGACGGCGCCGGTCAGAGCGCCCTCGTCTTGGTACCCGACAATCGCAACGCGCTCGGCTCCCTGGTGCAGGATGCGCCCGACTTCTTCCAGTTTGGCCACCATGCCCCCCTGAACGGCGCCGCTCCGAATCAAGCCGGGCAGTTCGGTGTCCTGCAGGTACGGCAGGTGGGTCCGGGGGTCTTCGAGGTTGCGAAACACGCCGGGAACGCCGGTGACCAGCACCACCTCTTCGATGCGCAGCGCCGGCACGAGCGCCGTGACCAGGGTGTCGGCGTTCAGGTTCAGCAATTTGCCGCTGGCATCCGCGACCAGGGAAGACAGCACAGGTAGCAGGCCGCTCGCCCACAGCGCCTCGACCGGTTGCGCGCGCACGCGATCGACGTCGGCGACCCAACCGAAGTCCACCGGTTCCGCCTCGCCTGGCACGGCCCTGGGCGGTCGCTTTCGGCCGACGACGATCCCGGCCGCCGCGGCGGGCAAGGGCAAGGCATCGACTCCGGCGCCCAGCAGCGCACCCATCAGGTCGGTGGCGACCTCGCCGCACATGGCCATCGCCACGGCGCGCAGCATCGCCGCGTCCGTCACACGCCTGCCGCCGTGCATGACGCTGGCAATCCCGAGCCGCTCGGCGAGCGCAGTGATCTGCGGCCCCGCGCCGTGGACGATCGCGACCTTGGCGCCCATGCGCACGACGGCCGCAACGTCGCGCGCGAGGCGTTCGCGGTCGGCGGCCACCTTGACGGTCTCGCCGCCTACCTTGACCAGGATTCTGCGATGCGCGAGGCCGTGCATGGTTACGGCCATTGCGCTGGCGCGACCAGGCCCTGGTACTCGTCGCAGCCGAGCATGAGGTTGAGGGCGTGGACGGCTTGGCCCGCGCCGCCCTTGACCAGGTTGTCGATGGCGCAGTGGGCGAGCACGGTGCGGCGACCGCGGTCCGTGCGCTCGTCGACGCTGACCGCGACCTCGGCAAACATCGAGCCCGCGACGGCGTTGACTTCAGGCAGGCGGTCGCGCAGTACGCGGATCAGCCGTTCAGCGGCAAACTGCTGCCCCGGCAATGCCTTGATGGCGTCAGGATCGACGGTTGCGTCGACCTCGAACCAGCACGTCGCCAAGATGCCGCGCACCAGCGGCGCCGACACCGGCACGAAATCCAGCGCAAACTCCCGGGCGCCCGCCAGGCGCAGCGTCTGTTCGATCTCTGGCGTGTGTTGGTGGGTCAGGGGCTTGTAGGCCCGCATCGTCTGTGCGCGCAGCGGGTGGTGGGTGCCGAGCGCCGGATTGGCGCCCGACCCCGACGAACCGGTCATGGCCGTCACTCGAACGCGGCCCTGGAGCAGCCCGGCCTTGGCGAAGGGCAAGAGCGCCAAGGTGATGGCGGTGGCGAAACAGCCAGGCGAGGCCACCCGGCGGGCCGTGCGCAGGGCGTCGCGGTGCAACTCGGGCATCCCGTACACGAACGTGCCCAGGCGCTCAGGCAAGGGGTGGTCCACTTCATAGTAGTGCCGGTACGCCGCCGCGTCGGTCAAGCGATAGTCGCCGCTCAGGTCCACGACCGCCTTGCCGAGATCGACATAGCGCGCGACGACCTGGGCCGATACCTTGTGCGGCAGCCCTACGCACACCAATTCCGCGTCGGCGGCGACGGCCTCAGGCTCCGCGTCTTCGATGCGCAGATCGGTCAGGCCGTCCAGCGAAAGATGCACTTGGCCCAGTCGCTTGCCCAGGTTGTCCTTGGCGACCAATCGCGTGACCTGGACCGAAGGGTGCACCAGCAGGTGGCGCAACAGCTCCGCGCCGCCATACCCGGTGGCGCCCACCACGGCCACCCGGCACGGCCGGGACAGCGCGGACACGTTGGAGACGTCGGACATCGCGGGAACCTCTCGGGCCACCGAGTGCTACAACCCAGCCAAGGCCTCTGCGGCCGCCTTGTGCCCGGGGACCAGCGCCAGCGCCTGTTCGAAACACGCCCGCGCCTGGTCGCGCTGGTTGCGCATCAGGCGGCAGCGACCCATGCCCACCTGCGCATCGGCGCGCAGATCGGCGGGCACGCTCTGGGCCGACTTGCGGGCCACAAGGTCGAAAAGCCGCATCGCCCGATCCACCTCGCCCAGTGCCAGACACACCCGGGCACTGCCGAGCGTGGCCTCGTCGTCGCCGGGCGCGGACTCCATCGCTTTCTTGAAGCGGTCGCGCGCGCCCTGCAGGTCGGCTTGCCGCTCGTGCAGGAGCGCCGCCCGTGACAAGTGCAGCGCCACTTTGGCCTTGTCGCTGGCGTGGTGGCTGGCGAGCCAGTCGTGCAGGTCTCCAGCCAGTCGGACATCACCTGTCAGTTCGAGCAGCGGGGCCAGGGAGCCGTTGAGGTCCGGGTCGTTGCCGTTCAGCTCCCAGGCCCGGCGCAGGTGGGCAGCCGCCTCTTGCGGCTTGCCCAGCGTCATCAGGACCGCGGCGAGTTCGCGCATGATCCCGACAATCTCCAGACCGCGAGCCAACTGCAGCGTGCGCTTGTCGTCCGGATCCTCCAGGTGGGCCAGCCATTGCTTGAGCGACTCGGCCAGCGCTTCGTGCGACTGCCGTTGCGCGTACAGGTCGCAAAGCTTGCGCCGGAATTCCCAGCGGCGCGGGTCGAGGCTGACCAGGCGTTGCAACTCGCGAAGGCCCTTCCCGGCATTGTTCAGCGGCCCGAGGTACAGGTCGGCGAGCTGCTGATGGATGGCGATGAGCGCCTGCGGGTCGTCGGTCTCGCGCACCACCTGTTCCAGGCCGGCCGCCGCCTCGGCTGGGTCGCCGCTGTGCGACTTGACCATGGCCAGCACCTGCCTGGTGGCCGGATCCTTGGGCGCGAGCTTCTGCAGTTCGGCCACGACGGGCTTGGCGCGCGCGTCGTCGTCGAGCTCAGTCAACAGCACCCGTGCCAACTGGGCAAGATGCGCCACCCGGGCTTCGCGGGCCTTCTCGTGGACCAACCGCAGTTCCATGGCGTTTGCCCACGACGACCAGTTGCGCAGCGCCTCCGAAGTCTTGACGAGTTCGTCGAGGACGGCGGCGTTGTGCGCGTCGTCGGCCAAGGCCGTTTCGAGCGCCGCGCACGCACCGGCCGCATCGTCGAGGTCGCGGTGGGCGTGGGCGAGCTTGCGCAGGGCGAGCGTGCGCGTCGGCCCCTTGGGCAGGGCGTCGGCGCGCGCCTGCAGGATCGGCACCAACTGCCGCGGCCTGCCGTGCAGGTGGCGCTCCAACCACACGAACGCCTCGTCACACGCCCCGCATGCCTCAAAGGCCCGGCCGTACAGTGCCGCCATGCGCTCCTCAGAGTCGGCGCCCGCGTGCTGCAGCCGCGCGGCCTCGCACAGCAGTTCGGCGCGGGAGCGCTGGTCCTGTGTCACTTCGGCGAGGCTCGCCAGGGCATCGGCAAGGCGCGCGCCCAAGCCGGCCTCGCGCAGGATCTCGACCTGGGCCAGGCGGCTGCCGGCGTCGGCCGGGTCCAATCTGGCGAGCCGTGCGTAGGCATCGAGCGCAGCCTCCTGGTCCTGGGCGGCGCGGGCCAGTTCCGCCGCGCGGCCGAGCAACGCGCGCTGCACGTCAATCTCGACCACCATGGCCGCCCGATCCAGCAGCAGGGCCACCAAGTCGCTGAACCGCTTCTGGTCGTCGAGCAGCGCGTCGAGCAGGTCGAAGGCATCGCCGAGGTTGGGCGACGCCTGCAACGCCTCGCGCAACCGGCGCTCTGCTGCGGCCAGGTCGCCACGCCGCTTGTCGAGCGCCGCGGCCCGCGCCAGCACTTGCGCGCGATCGTCTGGCCGCAGTGGCGTGGTCAGCACCTGCGCGTAGACCTTGGCAAGCATGTCGTCGTGCTCTTGCGGCCGGGCAATCTTCTCGATCGCCTCGAGCGTGGTCAGGCGCGGATCGGCCTGCATCGCCGCCCACAGACTGCGCAGCGCATCGTCGGAGTGGCTGAGTTGCTCGGACTGCAACTGCGCAAGCATTTGCGCGATCTCGGCGCGAGCCGCGGCTGTCTTGGCGCGATCCATGCGCTTCTTGAGGACGCGCTCAAGGCCCGGCCAGTTCTTGGCCGTGCGATAGTGCCGGTCGAGCAGGCCAAGCGTCTCGTCGCCGAGCACCGGGTTGTCGGCCAGCCGTTCTGCCAGGGCCAGCGCTTCCTCGTGCCCCGCATCGGCCGCGAGCACATCCTGGACCAGCCGCAGCGCCTCGCGCGGTCGGCCCAGGCCGTCGAGCTTGAGCGCCGCCAGTTCGATGCGCAGCGTGGGCTTGTCGGCGGCATCTGCGAACACGAGCGCCTTTTCCAGCGCGGCGGCCAGGCGAGCTGGGTCATTGGCCAAACGGCGAAGGGCCAGCGTACCGTCGCGGGCGTCGGCGTCGTCCGGGCGTTGGTCCCAGAGGGCATCCCACAGGTCGGCGCCGCGATCCGCCAGGCCTGCATCGCCGGCCGCCTGCGCGGCGTAGCCCACGACGGAGGCGGCCTGGTCCTCGGCCACGTCGCCGCACGCAACCAGTTCCGCAATGCGGTCGATCCAGTCCTCGACCAACTGACCCTGCGTCGCCACCAAGTGGGCCTCGACCAGCACGTCGAGCAGCTCCGCTTGCGGCAGCTCGCGATCGACAGCAACGTCGAAAAGCGTGGCCAGCGCACCCACGGGGTCGCCGTCGGCGGCCGACTGCTGGGCAAGGCCGCGGCGCGCCGCCAGACGGTCTGCGCCCGTTGCGGTGTCGGCGAGGCGGCGACGCAACTCCAGTGCTTGCGCCGGCCGCTGAGCCGCGTGCAGGGCTGGCGCGATGTCTGCCACTGCGCGCTTGAGCCACGTGCCATCCAACTCGGCGACGGGTGCCAGAGCCAGCGCGCGCTCGGCCGCGCCGGCAGCGATGGCCTGGACGAGGGCCTTGGACCACGGCTCCGCCAGCTCGGCCTTGCGCGCCAGCTCGGCAGCCCGGAGCCACAGCTCGGCGGCGGCAGCCTCGCTCGCTGGTCGCACGCGGCTGGCGGCGGCGTCCAGTTCCCCCACCGCCAAACTGGTCTGCCCTTGGCGATCACGCAGTTCGGCCCGCAGCAGGTGCACGTCGACTGCGGTATCGTCGCCGGCAAGGGAGCAGTCGCACGCAGCAAGGGCGCGGTCCAACGCGTTGGCCGCCAGCCATGCCTGCGCCGCGCGGAACGACAGCACCGGCGCTTCGTCCGCCTCGGCCACCTCGGCCAACGCTGCGCACAGTTCTGCCACCGCCCCGTGGTCGTCCGCATCGTCCGCCAACTGCAACCGCAGGCGAAGCACGGCTTCGTTGTCTGGTGCAATCGCGCGGGCACGATCGAGGGCTTGCGCCGCCCCCGGCGCATCGTTGCGTTCACCCGTGCGCATGTCGGCCAGTTCGAGCAACGCGGCCACGGCGCCATCGACGTCGCCCTCGGCGGCCGATTGCTCGGCGCGCGCCCACAGCAAGCCGTCCAGGTCGGCCCAATCGCCGGCTTGGCGTGCGCGCGCCTCAAGCCAGGCCGCGGCGGCCACCGAGCGCGTGGCGGCGATGCGCGCCAACTGCACCGCTGTCGGCGCCACGTCCACCACTGCTTCGACCGCAGCGAACGCGGCATCGGCCTGGTCAGGGTGCGCCTCGGCGACCTGCAGCGCCGCCCGCACGCCCTCGTCCGCCGTGGCGGTGTCCGACACCAGCAGGGCCGCCAACGCGAGAAGCGCAGCCGGTCGGTCGGCCGGGCTCGCCGTCGCCGCGACGTCGCGCGCGTGGGCTACATGGGCCTCCACGGGCGCATCGGCCCAACCGGCCAGGGCTTCGCCGCGCGCCGCCAAGGCGGCCGTATGCCCTGGGGCGTCGGCCAGCACCTGTTGGGCGAGCGCCCACTGCGCTTCGCGATCCCCCGCTGCCGCTGCGCGGTCTGCGAGTCGCAGCAACACCGCCGCCTTGCGATCGCGGTTCGCCAACTCGGCTGCCGCCAGTTGCAGGTACTCGCCGGCTTCGCGGGCCTGATCGCATCGATCAGCGAGTTCCACGATGGCCTCGACGTCGGCGTCGGTCCAGCCCGATCCCTCCTGCACGCCCAGATCGAGCAACTCGTACCACTTGGCGAGCGCGGCACCGGTCTCTCCCAACTGGCCCAGCAGGCAGGCGGACCGACGGCGCCCTTCGACGCGCGCCGCGCGATCCAGGCCCGCGCTGCCCAGTTGGAGTCGAGCCGCCAGTTCGCGCTCGGGGTCCCCGCTGCGTTCCGCCCGATCGGCGGCAAGCAACCATGCCTGTTGTTGCCACGAAGCCCAGGGCTCACCGTCGACGCCCGTCAGGGCCTCGATCGCGTCCTGCACGGCGACGTCGGCCAGCCCAAGGCCGGTCAACTCAGCCGCTGCCTGCGCCAGCGCCTCGCCAGGGCCGTGCAGCAACTGTACGAGGCCGATCCATCGACCGGCCAGGGCGTGGCGTTCGTCATCGCCCAAACCCTCAATGCCCGTCCACGCCGCGTGCAGGTGCAGGGCCAGCGCCTCATCGTCGCCGATCTCCGACAACACCGCGTCCATCGCGTTGAACAGCGCCGCGCTGCCGGCAAACTCGGCCAGGCCATCGGCGAGGATCGAGCGCGCCATTGCCGGATCGTCGCCTGCCTGCGCCAACCCGGCCGCGCGCAGGCGCAGGCCCACGCGGTCGTCGCGGTCGGGGTGGTCCGCGACCAGTGCCAGCACGGCTGCCGCGGCACTCAGGAGGTCGCCCCCCGATTCGCACAGGTCGGCCAGGCCCGCGTTGGCGGCCACGCGCGTGTCCGTATCGCCGAGGGCGACCGCCTGTGCAAAGGACTCGCGTGCCTCGGTGGTCGAGTCGGCGTCTGCGGCAAGCTGCGCGCGCTCCAGCCAGATGGCGCTCGCCTCGCTCGGGCCGGCGGCGCGGGCGATGCGCAGGGTCAGCAGCGCCAAGCGTGCCTTGACGTCGCCGCTCTGGGCGGCCAGGTGGTCGAGTTGGCCCATCGCGTCGGCGTCGGCGGGGTCGTCGCGCAGCACGCCTTCGAGCAGGCTCCGCACGGCGTCCAACATTGCCCCGTCGCCCAGGGCCCGCAGGCCGGCGCGGCGCAGCGCCAGGCGATCGGCCGGCAGCGACCGCGACGACGCAGCCGACTCGAACGCGGCGGCGACCGCGACGCTCGACAGGCCGGCGGCGAGTGCGCCCGCGGCGACCGGGGACATTGCGGCGAGGCGCGGGCCGAGGTCACCGCCCAATCCCGAGGCCCGACTCAGGCAATCCAACGCGGCCAAGGCATCGCCAAGGGCGGTCTCGCGGACCTGCGCCTGCCGCTCGAGCAGCACGATCCGGGCTGCGTCGTCCGTGGCAAGGTCCACCAGCGCGCCCAGCAGTTGATCGACGCGATCGCTTTCCCCGCGGGCATCGGCGATGGGTTCCAGGCGCTCGAGCAGCTCCCGCGCAAGCGCGCTGTCCGCGTCGCCCAGGGCTGGCAGCAGGGCAAAGCATGCGGCGATCGCCTCGTCGTCCGCCGGATCGTCGTCCAGGATCGCCAGCCAGCGCCCGGCCGCGTCGAGCGCGCGGTTGGCACCACACCGCGACAGCGTCTCGGCCAGTTCACGGCGCGCCGCGCCGAGGTCGGCCACCGCGATGGGCGAGCCGTCGATGGCGCCCGCCAAGGCCTCAGCCAGGGCTTGATCGTCGCCAAGGACCCGGGCCAACGCCAGTTGCCGCTGTCGCAGCGCGACCTCGGCGGGCAGCGCAACAGCAGCCGATTGCGCAAGCTGCCAAGCGGCCCGGGCGTCTGCGGCCGAGGCGCGCTCGATACGGCGCAGCCAGGCGGCAGCTCGCTCGGCGTCCGTTCCCAGCGTCGTCAGGGCCGCCGCCGCGTCTTCTGCCTGCTGCCAGTCGCCCACCGCGGCGTGCGCCCGCTCGGCCAGGGCCCAAGGCGCCGCGTCGCTTGGTTGCAGGGCTCGCCAGGTCGCGCAGGCCTCGACGACCTGGGCGTGGTCGCCGCGCGCTTCGGCCAACTGGGCGAGCTTGGCCAGCACGGCGGGCCGAGCGGCATCGGGTACCGCGACGAAAACGCCACTGGCGTCGAGTCCAGCCATGCCCCGCAGCAGCCGCTGCAAGCGATCCTGCGCGCCAATCCGCCCGGCCAGGGCGTCGAGACGGTCGAAAAGGTCAGTGCGCTCGGGGGCGTCCGCCACGGCGTGGAACAGCGCGTCGAACGCTTGGCGCGGCGACCCATCGGCCACGGCGTCGGCCACCGCAACCAACCCCGAGATGCGCGCGTCGCTGCGTCGCGGCGCATGCAGAGCGATCAATTCGCGGCAGCGCAACGCCTCTTCGGTCCGGCCGTGGCGTTCGAACACCGGTTGCAGGCGCTCTGCGATGCGCGAGCCGAATTCGGGCACGTCGAGCTGGCCCGCAGCGATGGAGACAAGGGCTTCTTCCGCTTCGGTCAGGCCGTCGACCTCAGCCAGGCTCGTGACCACCGGCCAGACGGCGGCCAGCAGGTCCGCCTCGTCCAACGCCGACGACAACTCGGCCCGCTCCAAGGCATACCGCGCCCGGGATTCGCGTCCGGTGGCCTGCAACGTCAGGACTTCGTCGAGGACCAGAGCCAATGCGGTTGCATCGCCGCCCGCGCGGAGCGTTGCCACCAGGCCGGCCCACGCCGCCGTGTCGTCTGCCGTCGCCGCCACCGCCTTGCGATACAGCGACTCGGCCGCGGCGGCATCGCCCAGCCGGTCCAATGCCCACTCTGCTGCGCGCACCCAGGCGGCGCTGGCCGGACTGGCGTCGCCATCGGCGAGGCTCGCCTCAGCCAGGGCCTGTGCGGCCGCAACGGCGCCTTGCCATTGTCCGGCCTCGACACATGCGGTTTCCTGCCATTCGAGCAGTTGCCTCCTGGTCGCCCCATCGGCAGGACCGCAGCACGCAAGTCCACAGACGGCGATGCGCGCCACCGTGGGCCACAAGGTCTCGCCTTGCGCGAGTTCGCTGCACGCCCGCACGCACCGGTCGAGCAGCGCCTGGCGGGCCGTCGCCAGCAGGTCGCCGTCGCCGGTAGCGAGCGCGAGCACGTCCGCAATCGACTCCCAGCCCAAGGACGGGTCTGCGACCTCGGGGTCCTGGACCAGGCCGATCTGGCGGTCCAGCGCCTGGACCAGCATCGCCGCGTCGCGCTCCGCCACCGCCTCTTCGGCAAGGCTGCGCGCCATGGCGTCGGCATCGCTCAACTCTCCAGAGGCGACCATCAGGTCGACCAGCGCGAGGCGCGCTGCCTGCGATTCTGCGCCTTCCGCGACCTCGAGCCACGCCTCCAGGGCCAGGCGTTCGGCGCCGCGCAGCCCGGCCTCGTGGGCGTACTTGCGCAGTTGGTCGCACAGTTGACCGCGCTCCGCTGGCCCCAGCAGTTCCTGGGTAGAAGCCGAGGCAGGCTCGGCCACTGCGGACAAGCACGCCGCCACGGCGTCGGAAAGCGCAAGGGCGGCCCGCTCCGTCTCGCCCAACTCATCGTGCAGCACGGTCGCCGCGGCGCGCCACCAGGCGAAACGGCGAACGCCCTCGGTCTGGGTCGCGATGTCCAGCGCGCGTTCGGCAAAAAGGCCGAGCCCCTCGCGATCGTCGCCGCACGCCACGCGCAATGCGTCGAGATCGCCCACGCCGATGGCGGCCTCGACATGGATTTCGCGGGTCCGCGGATCGTCGGGGGCCAGTTGCCGGGCTTGCTGGGCGGTCGCCAGCGCGGCTGCCATGTCCATGCCGACATTGAGTTGGGTGTCGGCGAGCAGGGTCAACAGCCTGGCCTTTCGTGCCGCGCCAGTTTCCCGATCCGCCAGCCGCTGCAGGACCGCCTGCAGTTGTGCCCCGTCGTCCGCGGTCGACCAGCAGCGCACCACACCGTCCACCGCGACGTCGCTCTCGGGCGCGTCGCTCAGGATGAGGGCGTACAGTCGGCCCGCGAGGCGCTTGCCGTCGCTGCGTGTTTCCGCGAGCACTGCGGCCTCGTGCAACTGGGTGGCAAGGTTGGCCTGGGGCGGCGACGCGCTGGAAAGCGCAGGCGTTGGGCCCGCCGCATCGCCGGCCGGCAACTGCGCGGCCGTGTCGACCGCCCGGGTCAGGGCGCCAAGCACCGTGGGCACAGGCGTGCCCAGGTCGATGGCCGCGCCGCCCACAACCGAGCCGATCTCGTCGAGCAGCGACGCCAGCACCGCGCCCGAATCGCCGGTGGCGCGCGCCGCACGGCGCAATCGCAATTGCGCCTCGACCAAGCTTGGCTGGGCGTCCAGGGCCGAACGCCACGCGTCGATGGCCGCCGCGGGCTGGCCGAGGTCGTCGGCGAGCACATTGCCCATGCGCAGCAGGATCGCCGCCTTGGCCGAGCCGCCCTGACCCGCGGCGCGCTTGAGCAGCGCCACCAGCTCGGAGAAGCGCCCCGACTCCTGCAAGTGGCCGTCGACGATCGACAGAGCGGCAGCGTGGTCCGGGTCGAGGTCCAGAATTTGTCGGGCGAATTGAGCGGTTGCGCCGTCGTCCTTGCACCGGGCGTCGTCTGTGCACAGCGCGACCAGTTGCTCCAATGTCGCGATGGCGGCGCTCTTGGTCCGCGGGTCGAGGGCCGCCTTGGCCAACTGCGCGCGGGCCGTGCGTTCGAGCGTGTCGCGTACCGCGTGCCAGCGACCTTGCGCCTCGTGCAATGTGCGCAGAGCGGTCAGGGCGCCCCCGTGGTCCGGTTGGACCGTGAGCACGCGTTGATACGCCTCGACCGCGCGATCGGGCGATTCGAGCGGTCCCTCGCACAACTGCGCCATCTCCAGCGCTATCCGCACTGTTTCGCGCCCCTCCGTCGCCCCAAGGCGCTGGCTCAGGGCGACCAGCAGCCGCTTGTGATCGCCGGTCTGGCGGTAGTAGCGCTCAAAGAAGTCAAGCGCCTCCCCGTCCTGTGGCGTCAGCGTCCGCACCCGGCGGTAGTGGCGCTCTGCGTTGCCCCAGTCATCCGCCGCCGCCGCAAGCGACGCCAAGCCCAGGCAGGCCACGGCCTCCCCCTGGCGGTCGCGGTCGCGAACGGCTTGCAGGCGCATGGCCTCCAACTGGCCGCCGGGGTCCTCGCCGGCGAGCCGCTTGGCACCTTCCAGCCGGGCAGCGACGGTCTGGTCGTCTGGCACGGCCTCGTGCAGGACCTCGAGGGCGACTCGCGCGGCTGCCGGCGCGGTGCGGTCGATTCCTGGGATGTTGACCAACTCATCGGCGTGCTGCAGCCGTGTCGGCAGCGCATCGCCCGCAGCCAGCGAGCACGCCAGCGCGCGGGTCAACTCGACCTGGTCGCCTAGCGCCCGCGCCACCTCGACCCACAGCGGCGCTGCGGCTGCGAGATCCGCGCCGGAATCGACGGCATCGGCCAGGACCGCCGCGGCGTCGTCCAGCGGTTCATCGCCGGCCAACAGCAGTTCAGCATAGGCGAGCAGACTGTTCGCGCGCTCGGCTTCTTCGCATTCGGCCAGCGCCAACCGCTGTGCAGTCAGGGCTTCCTGGCGAGCCTCGACCTGGGCCTCGGCCGTCTGCCGCAGTTCAGCGGCCTCTGCGTGGTCCGGTCGCGCGGCGGTCAGGCGATCCAGGCACACCAGCGCTGCGCGGCCGTGGCCTTGGACAATGTGGCCCCGGGCCGCGTCGAGCAAGGCCTCGGCGGCGGTCGGCCCTTCGGCCGCGAGCGCTGCGACGGCGTCCACGATGTGGCCGTACCGGAAAAGTCGCTGAAACGCCGGGTCATCTGCCGTCAGTCGCGCCAACGCCTGGCCGACCTCGACCGTTGGAAACAGGCGGAACGACTCGCGATACAGGCCGGTGGCGCGGCTGGCATCGGCCCGGGCCGCCAACCCCGCCGCTGCCTGTAAGATCGCTGCCCGCAGCCGCGGGTGCGGCTCGCGCGCAGACAACTGCAGCAACGTGTCGGTCGCCCACTCTGCCGTGCTGGCGTCGTCCTGGAGGGCCGCGGCGACTTGCTCGACATCGCCCAGTTCCGGCAGGGCAGTACCGTCGTTTGCCGTGGACTGCCCTGCCGCGATCATCGGAACCTCGGAAACGTGTCGAGCCTCCGGCGCCAGCCGCGCGACGTTCAGGGCCGCGCAGGCAGGGCGAGGGCGTTTCAGGCGCGACGAAGACCTAGTGCGGTCGCTCGCGCGCGCAGGGCGCGGCCGGGTGCGGACCCCGGCGCTGCGCGGGTCCGAGTGTAGGGGCGAACGCGCACGATGCCAAGCGGGCCAACGGCTTGGTTAGGGACTGGAAAATAATAGGTCGATGACTCTCGCATGAGGACGGAGCCGCGAGTCGGACCTGTGGTCCGCGAGCTGGCGACCCACCGAGCAAGCAAACGGGCCCGGGAAATGATTAAGTGAATTATTCCCGGGACCTTACCGCGCGAAGTCGTCCTGCAACCGCACCACGTCGTCCAGTTCGGGGGTGCTGACTTCGACCAGCCGCACGTCGCCATGCGGTGCGCAGAACCGATGCACGGTCCCTGGGGCGATATGCCACGACTGGCCGGGGCTGAGGTCGACAACCTGGTCGGGGCCTGGGCCGATTTCGAGCGACAGCGTGCCTTCGAGCACGCAGATCGACTCTTCCTTGTGGCGGTGGTATTGCCGGCTCAACCGCAACCCCTTGCGGATGATCAGGAATTTCCCAGCATAGCGGCTGGCCTCGGCCCAGATTTCCTCGTGGCCCCAGGGTTTGTCTACGATGCGCACGGTCGCAATCCTTGCAGCGCCCCGCTGCGGGGTCGGCGAGGGTAGCTCAGCTTGGCCGTTGGCGGAAGAATTGGGCGGGCAATCAGCAGCCTCAGCCGGCCGGGTCCACGGGCGCGCAGGCGGTCGTCGCTGGCCGCGGCTTTTCCGGCCCGCTCAACGTCGCCCAGACGCCACGCTCACAACGCCAGATCGCGGCGACCCGCGGCGGGTGGCGTTGCATTCGGTGACGGCTGCCCCTGCCGGTTCTCCGCGACGCGACCGCCCGCCCATGCGGCCAAGGCGTGCACCGCGATCGCCAACGCCAACGCCCATGCCGCCTGAGGGCCCAAGCGCGCGGGCGCCCACGCAACGGGTGCTCCCGCGCCCGGTGCGCTGCCCTCGAAACGCTGCACGAGTGCAGTGGCGTCCGCCCACGCCAGCGCGACCAGATGCGCCACTGCGAACAACGCCCATAGCGACGCGATCCATTGCCGGCGCAGCGCCAAGCCCAACCCGGGCACCACGACGCCGGCCACCAGGCGAGGCCACGCCAGCGCGACCTTCACGAAGTCGGTTCCTTGGCGTTTTGGAGCACGACGCGCTCCAGCCCGTCGCGGCGCACCCGCAAGTGGCCGTGGTGGGTCATCGCGAACTCGGTCCCGACCTTGTGCAATCGGACCGTCACGGGTAGGCCATACACCCTGGTCGCCGTGCGCAACTGGACCCGCTGCCGCGCCAGCACCGGCACGCGCTTGCGCTGGTCGTCGAGCTTGACCAGCAGCGGCGACAGGTCATAGCGAAACACGTGCTTGAGGCCGACCAGGCCCTGTTGGTGCAGGATCGGCAGGCCGTCGTGCTTGAGCCGCTCTTTGATCGTCAGGTGGTGGACGACGCTGGTGTTGCCGAGGGCGGCGTTCAGCGGATCGGGCGCGAGCTTGCGGGTGAGCGTGATCGTCTCGCGGGCGAGCGCAAAATCACTGTGGTTGGGGTCCATGCGCGCCTGCAGGCTCAGGTGGGCGACGCGATCGGCATAGCCGTGCTTGACCCGCCGCGCCAGCCAGTCGCGGCCGAGCTCCTTGATGCGGTCTTTGGCGGCGTACACCAGGGCCCCAATCCCGCATGCCGCGAGCAGCGAAAACGTGGTGCTTGCCGCCGTGGCGTTGTTGAAAAGCCAGATCTGTCCCACGAAATAGAATACCGAGGCCACCATGGCCATCGCCGCAGCAATCCAGTTGCGCAGCCGTTGGTCGAGCATGTAGGCGCGTGCGTCCAGAAAAAGTGCTTGCTGGAAGTGCTTTTTCAGCAGGGCGCCGCGCTGCACGAAACCTTCGACGTCTGCGGGCTTGCGCGGATCGGCAAAGCGCATGGCGTGGCGCTTGCGGTGGGCGATCTCCCTGCCCATGACGGCGTGGATGGTCGCCTGCACGCGATCGGCCCCGGGGCCGGCGAGCGCAGGATCGATCCGACCGGTCCTGGCGCGCAGCGGCCCAAGGGTCCTGACGACCTTGGTCACCAGCATCAACAGTTGGTTGGAGATGAATTCATCGGCCAGGCCCAGCTCCCGCAACAGCGGTTCGTCAGCGTGGGAGCGCAGTTGGTTAAGGTTGTCGCGCGCCCGCACGGCGCCAGCGGTGGCCCGCTCGATGGCGGCCACCAGTTCATCGGCCTCTCGGTCGCCGACCAGGCGGTCACGTTTGCGAATCGCGAGCAATTTTGCGCCGATGGTCTCGGTCGCCAGTTTGAGCTCGTGCGCAGCCGCGAGCGCCAGCCTGCGCAACTGCTCGACCGGCAGCCCCACCTGACGGTTGCCGGGCATTAGTACGGGGCTCATCAGCCTGGACCGCACCGTGAAGTGGTCCCACGGGTGGTGCGCCAACCAGATCGCGTCGGGGACGGTGATGTCGAAGGTGATGTCCCAGGTGTGATCTTCACCCACAGGCGCGATCGGCACCGTCGCCACCCACTCGATGCGCGACCGATCGTGCACGGCCACGCGCAGTCCCGGTTCTGGAGCGCCCGAGTTTGCGGCGACCGCTGACGGCGTGGACCGCGTGCGGGGCGCGACCTGAGCCAGCGTCTCGGCGACGGCACCGGCTACGTTTGCAATCATCCTGCCGCCATGTGGCATCTGCCCGGACCCCCTTGGCCGGCAAGCGTACCGTTTTTTGGCGGCGGTGCCAGAATGGCGCGCGGCCATCTCGCGTGTTACATACTGCATCCGGCCAGTGGGGCCACAATCCGTTGCGGTGCAGGCTTGCCCGACCGCCGTGGGCACTTTGGGCCAGAGGTGCCTCGTGTCGTTGGTCGCAACTGGCTGCGTCGCCGCCTGACCCCGCGCCGCCGCCACCGGTCCACACCCCCACGCTTGACAGTCGCCAAATGTCGAGCGAGCGTGTGCCGGCCAGTCCTGGCAACCGCGAGAACCTGCATGCCTGCGCGATCGTCGATTCTCTTCCTGGCCACGGTGGCCGGCCTGTTGGGCGCTCTTCCGGCACCAGCGCAGTCGGGCGATGACGGTCCCTCGCGCTATCGCGCCACCGTCTCGTTCAATCCGCTGTTGCTCCTGGAGCCGATCTTCGAGGCGACCGCGGAGTTCCGCGTGTTGCCGATGGTCGGCGTGGCAGTCATTGGCGGCGGGGGCAAGCGCACCGAGACCGTCAACACTGGCTTTGGAAACGCGACCACCACGAGCAACCTCATCCTGGCCGGCGCTCAGGGGTCGTACTATCTCAGCGGCAACTTTGACGACGGCATCCACGGTGGCATCGAGATCCTGTACGCCCGCAAGCAGATCGAGTCGGCGGCCGGCACGGTGTCGTCGGTGGCGCCAAAGTCGAGCACATCGCTCGGCGTTTTCGGCGGCTACAAGCTCAGTTGGCCGTTGTCCCGGCAAGTGGGTTTGACCGGCCTGTTACAGGCGGGCTACGGCTGGGTGGTGCAGTCCAGCAGCCAAGCGACGGTGGACAGCAAGGCAGAGCCCTTCCTCAACGTGCAGGCGGGCGCCAGTTTCTGATCCGGGGGCTGCAGCAGCCCTGCTACCTCGGCGCTGGCGGGGCGGAATCCGTTGGGGCGACAGGCGGATCGGCGGGCTTGCCGGCGATGGCGGCGGCGGGGTTGATGACGCCATCGCGGTACTCTTCGAAGGTGTCGTTGTGGGCGGCCTTCTCGGCTTGGTCGCACGCCATCTTGCCGATCGTGATTCCCAGCGCATCTCTTTGGGCGCACACGTCGGCCAACAAAGGCCTTGCGTGTCCGGGTTCTCCGACCAACCGCGTCAGTTCGCCGAGCAGGTAGGCCCACTCGAGGCGGGTGCGCGCCGACTTGGGTGGATCCTCGCGCAGCGCCTGGGCCAGCAGCACCGTGATGTCGCGCCGCACCGACGCAATCTCGCGTTCGACGTTCGCGTCGCTGCCGCCGCGCGGACGCCGGCGCTTGAGCACGTACGACTGGAAAACCAGGGCGCCGATGCGTTCGCGCAGGGGCGCGCCGCGGCGCTGGAGCAACTGCACATGGTGGCGGTAGGCCCACGCCGGGTCCTCGGCGGCGCGGCGGGCCGTGGCGGCCAGGTTGGCCTTGACCCACGCCTCGGTGGCGGCGTCGACGGGCCGCGAAAAATCGCTTGTCCACGACGCATAGCCACACTTGGGGCACGCGACGACGAGGTTGGTGTAGGCCTGGGTCGGAATCTCCAGGTCGGTGTACAGCTTGGGCGAAGTCTTGCCGTCGGTGCCGATCGGGAAAGTCGCCGTGCCGTCGATGGGGCATGCGTGCGAATCGCGGCCGTCGTGGCCGGGCGGTTCGGTGCCGATGGCGGGCAGGGCCAACGTCCAGACCAGCGTCGAGGCGACAATCGTGCGGGGCGGGCGCATGGCGGCTATGGCGACCGGACCGCGCACCCTCGCGCGGCGCGCCAAGCGTACCCCGGGCGCTGGCGCTTTCAAGATTTCACCGGCTTGCCCTGGCGCCGCGATCACGCGGGGGGCAGCACCTGCTCCACGGTGCGGCCGGGACCGTCTGCCGCGAAAAGCAGCCAAATCGCGTGAATCGGAATCAGCGCGCGGGCGCGCAGCGGCCACTCGACCGCGACCACAGCCTCCGGGTCGTGCAGCGCGTCGGAGAGCCCAGCCGCCTCGGCCTCGGCGTGCGAGCCGATGCGGTAGAGGTCGGCGTGGACGAGCGGCAATTCGCCGCCTCGGTAGTGGTTGACCAGCGCGAAGGTCGGGCTGCCCACGGCCTCGCCAGGGATGCCAAGGCCCTCGGCCAAGCCGCGCACGAAGGTCGTCTTCCCGGCGCCCAGGTCTCCGACCAGCGCCACGACGTCGCCTGGGCCGAGTTGGCGCGCAACGTAGCGGCCGAGCCGGTGCATCGCGTCGGCGTCTTCGATCGGCTCGGTCGGCAAGTCCAGCACGGCGCCCCTCACAGCCACTCCACCTTGTCGATGGTGAGCACGCGCTTGCCGCGCGGGGTGACGATCGCAACCTCGTCGCCCTCTTCCTTGCCGAGCAGGCCGCGCGCCGTGGGCGCCTTGATCGAGATCTGGCCCGCCGACAGCTCCGCCTCGTGCTCACCCACGATCTGGAAGCGGCTGGTCTCCTCGGTTGCGACGTCGGTGACGGTGACCGTGGCGCCGAAGGTGACGCGCGCGCCCGACAGCTTCTTGGGGTCGATCACCTCGGCGTCGGCGATGACCGATTCCAGGAACTGCATCTGGCCGGCGATGTGACCTTGGCGTTCCTTGGCGGCGTGATACTCTGCGTTTTCACGCAGATCGCCGTGGGCACGGGCCTCTTCGATGTCGCGCACGTTTTTGGGCCGCTCGACCTCGCGCAGGTGCCTGAGTTGCGCGTGCAGCTTGGCGAGACCGGCGGGCGTGATCGGAATTCCAGCCATGGTAGCTCCTCGGTCGCCTGGACCGACAGACACATAGAATTATTGAAAAAGTCAGGAGCGCGCCAAATGGCCGTCAGCGTCCAGTGCGTAGTTGGGTGGGAGGACGGGCGCCAGGGCCTCGACCCACGGTTCCAGGGGCAAGCGGTGTTCGAGCGCCAGTTCGTAGGCCAGGGCCTTGACCCGTTGGCTTTCCGCCTGGTCAATCATGCGGCCGGCGAAGTGTTCGGCGATCTGGTCGGGCGGATAGCCGGCGAGGCCGTCCAGCGCATAAAAGCGAATCTCGTTGGAGCGCGACTGCAAGAGCCCGATCAGGGCGTCGCGAACGCGGTCGTGGCGAAAGTCCCTAAGATTGCTTACGACTTCGCGCAGCCGATCCAGGCCCTGGTGGTAGCCTGGGTCGCAGTCGGCGATGGCCTTGAGCAAGGTGTCGACGGCCACATCGTCGCCGGCGAGGTCGCGAAGCGCCCGCAGGGGGAAGTACACGGCATCTTTGGCGAAGATGAACTGTTGCAGCGGCTCGACGGCCGACGGGCCCCACAGGGCAATCTTCTCGTAGGTGTACTGCTTCTCCTGCTCGTCGACGGTTGGCCCGCTGACGCGCAGGGTGAACCGTTCGAGCAGCGCCGCTAGCGCCGCGGGCGTGCCCATGCGCACCAGGTCGTCGATGGCCTCCAATCGCTGCTCGCGCTGGCGGTACTGGTCCATCAGGATGCGCTTGAGTTTGTCGATCTGCTTCTGCGGATCGTTGCCGCCTGTGAAAAAATCAAAAAATCCCATGGGTGAATTCCGTCCGATCACATCGGTCGCCCGAGGAGCGCAATTATAGTGTGGCGCACCGGCCGGCGGCTACACGTCGCTGGCACCGCGGCGGTTGCGCACCAGGATGACCGCGACGCATACCGCCGCGAGCAGCGCGGACCCGAGCAGCATGACGAGGATCGGCCCGATCGCGCCGCCGGTCGACGCATACGACTTGCCGATGACCAGCTCCTGGACCACTGAACCAGCCGATCCGAGGCCAGAAATGATGCCTGCGGCCCGCACGGCACCTCGGCCCTTGCCGATGTCCATGGCCCCCGCGCCGGTCAGCAGGGCGTCGGGTCCAAACAGCGCAAAGCCGACCAGGCCGATGCATGTCGCGAACGCGGTGACACTGCTGGCGCCCACGGTCAACAGCAGGGCCGTCGCGCCGACCAGGCCGATCAGCATGACGAAGCTGATCAAGGCGCGCCGCCCGCCAAAGAACCGGTCCGACAGATAGCCGGTGGCGATGACGCCGGCGATGCCGCACAAGTCGAACGCCGTCGACACGTAGCCCGCGTCGTCGCCGTTCAGTTGAAAGTTGTTGCTGAGCACATACGGCGCCCAGGACCACAGCGCGTAGCGAATGAACTTCATGCCGAAGTACGCGCCGCCGACCAGGACCACGCTCGTCCACACCTGTGCGTCCCAGCGAATTCCGCTCCGGTCACTGGCCGCCGAGGTGTCCGACATCTCGTCGGTGACGATGGCCGGCAATCCGACGTCTCGCGGTTCGTCGGCTTGGTTGAACCAGAACACGGCGATCACTGCGCACAGCGCGACGGCGCCAGACCAGAAGCTCCAGGAAAGGCCGAAATGGGCCAGCGAAAAAGCCGCCAGGGCGTTGGCCGCGACGCCACCGACCTGGAAATTGGTGGACCATAGCCCCATGACGCGGCCGCGCTCCGGACGGCGGAACCACTGCGCCATGACGCCCAGGTTGTTCGACCAGCCGGTGGCCTGCGCGAGACCGTTGACGACCATCACCGCCCCAAACGCCCAGGCCGCCGTCACTGCGCCAAAGAGCAGGGCAGTCGCTGACGATATCGCCATTCCAGCCAACAACATCCGCCGCGGCCCGAATCGCGGCCCTATCGCCCCGGACGCGAATTGGCCGAGCGTGTAGGCGATCAAGTAGGCGGCACCGATCTGGCCGAGCAGGTCGGCGTCGAAGCCGTTGGCCCTGCCCAGGTCGGCCTTGGCGATCGAAAACGGCTTGCGGCAGAAATAGAACCCGACGTACGACAGCCATGTCGCCGCGAACACACGATAGCGCCACTGCCGCTGTGCGGCCGACAGGTCGGAAAACGGCCCGCGCATGGCGTGCGAAGCGATGGCGGTCGGCACGGGCAGGCTCCGCGAGTGGTGGGCGCCGGTGGGCGGTCGGTGCGCCGCTATCGACCAGCGGGCCAATTGTCCTTCGGGCCAGGGCAAAAAATGCAAAGGGCCCGACCGGTCGGGTCAGGCCCCTGCTTTGAACATCACAGTTTCACTGTAGCGCACATCACGGCGACGCGGGGACCGTTTCACGAAATCGCCTTGCGTCTTGGATGGTTCGGGTGGAGATGACGGGGATCGAACCCGTGACCCCCTGAATGCCATTCAGGTACTCTCCCAGCTGAGCTACACCCCCGAAAAGAAACGTGCAACGCGCCTGCGTGACCCGGTCGTCGTGCCCACCTGGCGAGGGCGGCACTGCGGGCTGGCGAGGGCGGGCGCTGCGGGGCACGGACCGTTGATGCGGGCATCGGCCAAAAGCCGTTAGCCAAGGGCCGGATCACGTCGCATGCGCGGTCTGGACAGCCGCGCAGGCCGTCCGTGGGCGCAAAAGTATAGAGGCGCAACCTCCGGCGTCAACCCCCGGCCTGGCCAACGCGCGACGACGCAGCCAAGCGAACCCGACCGCCACGGCGATCTGCATGTCGTCGCACATCGCCCTTGAACAGGCTGCGGTTTTGCTGCACAATCCGCGCCGCCAACACGTGGGTCGGGTTGGTTTCACGGCGCAGGAGGCGCCGGTGGCTGCGTCAGTCCGGGCGACCGTTTTCGCAACTGCTTCGTTTTCTTGGGCGATCGCCAATTTGGCGCTGCCCGCGCAACGAGGCAGCGAGCAGCTCAACCCCACTACGCCGAGCCGCACGCAAGGGAGGAAATTCACCCCGAATGGTCGCACCGAACATCCCCAACCGGCAGCAAGACGACGCCCGCGCACGCGAACCGCGCGTCAACCACCGCATCCGCGTGCCAGAAGTGCGCCTCGTCGGCCTGGACGGCGACCAGTTGGGCGTGGTCCCCATTGAAGAGGCCATGCGCATGGCGCAGGAGGCCGGCGTCGACTTGGTAGAGGTCGCTGCGGCCGCCCGCCCGCCGGTGTGCAAGCTGATGGACTATGGCAAGTTCAAGTACTTGCAAAAGAAGAAGGCGGCAGAGGCCAAACGCTCCTCGACACACATCGAGGTCAAGGAGGTCAAGTTCCGGCCCAAGACCGACGACCACGACTTCCAGACCAAGATGAACCAGGCGCGGCGCTTCTTGCAGGACGGCGATCGCGTCAAGGTCACGGTCATGTTCCGCGGTCGCGAGATCGCGTATGCGCGGATGCAGCAAGAACGGTTGATGGAGATCGCGAACGCGCTGGCCGACGTTTCGGCCGTCGACGTCTTGCCCAAGGTCGAGGGCCGCAACATGTCGATGATGCTCAACCCCAAGCGCGGCGGCGCCCATGCAAAGCCCGCCGAGGCCCCGCCGCCGACCCCGCCGGCAGCGCCATCGCCGCCGCCGGCACCTACCGGGCCGACCGTGACCACGCGGCGTTCCGGCGGGTCCATTACGTAGCAAGATCGCGGGTCGGTTGCGTGGCAACGCCGCCACGGTGCCACGCTGACACCCAGACATGCTGGACTGAATCACGACGGCGCCGCCGTGACAAGCGGCCGGCGGATCGTTCGACCCTTTCTTTCACGCAGGCGCGGCCAAGAAATCGCGCCTGATCGTCATGCCCATCGGGGCTACCTGGAGGATACGATGCCCAAGCAGAAGACCCGCCGCGCTGCGGCCAAGCGCTTCAAGATCATGGCCAACGGTCGGATCAAGTGCGGAAAAGCGGGCAAGCGCCACTTGCTCAGCGGCAAGACAACCAAGCGCAAGCGCCAGATGCGCGAGCCCGGCGTCGTGCCTGCCGGTCTGCAGAAGATGGTGCACGAACAACTGCCCTACGGTTGAGCCGCTCCGGTCGCCGAAAGGCAGTGGCCAGCGGCGCCAGGCCGCGGCCACCCTCGTGTTCGCCAAGCCCTTGGCAACCGCTCGCGAACGCTGTAATCTCTGCGACCTCGCCGGTCCAGGCTGGCGAGCCATCGCGGCCGGCAAGCGAAATCCAGCCTGAAAAACATCGGGTTGGAGTTCAGCCACGCAAGCTGCATACCGATCGGGCCGCGCGCCCCGTCGGTGTCGGCCAGGCAGTGCCGGTCTGCCAGTGCCGGTCTGCCAGTGCCGTTCTGGCACAGTCGTTCTGGCACAGTCGTTCTGGCACAGTCGGCCAGGCCGAAAGCCACATGATATTCATGGAAATCGCCGCGCAACTAACAGCCGGCGCGTTTTGTCAGCAGTTGACCAAAGCGCGACCAGCGGCGTAGGCGATGGAGTCCGCACGGGCGTTCTGGGTTCAAGCCAGGCGCGCCGTCGCGGCATCGGAGTTCGAAATGCCACGCGTCAAGGGCGGGACCAAGACCCGCGCCCGTCACAAGAAAGTCCTCAAGATGGCCAAGGGCATGCGCGCTGCGCGGTCGCGGCTTTTCCGCACCGCCCGCGAGCAGGTCTACCGCGGCCTGAAACTGGCATTCCGCGAGCGTCGCCGCAAGAAGCGCGAGTTCCGCGCCCTGTGGATCGTCCGCATCAACGCCGCGGTGCGTTCCCTGGGCAGCAAATACTCGGTCTTCGTCGGCTGGCTGAACAAGTCGGGCGTGCAGCTCGATCGCAAGGCTCTGGCCGACCTCGCGCTGACCGATCTCGAGGCATTCAAGGTCGTTTTCAACCAGATCAAGCAGGCGGCCGCCAGCAAGTAGCTGTAGGCCAACGCGCGGGGTGTCGCCAGGGCGCGGGCCCTCACCCCAGCGGTCGGTCGCATGGTGCGACGCGATCGCAGACCAAAGGCAGTTTCTTGCGTCCCGCCGTCGCACGCTGGCGCACAACCCGCGGACCTCGCCGCCACGCCGCCCGCCCGGAGTTCCCGGAAGCGGTCCAGGCGCAACCAGTGCCGCATTGATTGGACAGGAGCCATACCATGACCAAGGCCGACATCATCGAAGCTGTGTATCAGAAGCTGGGCGGATACTCCAAGCGCGAGGCCGCCGAACTCGTCGAGCGCGTGTTTGACACGCTCAAGGACACTTTGTCCAAGCAGGAGAAGGTCAAGATCTCCGGCTTCGGCAACTTCGTCGTGCGCGAGAAGAAGGCGCGCATGGGTCGCAACCCGCAGACCCGCCAGCCGATCGAGATCTCGGCGCGCCGCGTGCTGACCTTCAAGCCCTCGCAAGTGCTCAAGAGCCAGTTGAACGGCAAGTAGCCCCTGCCGGCGACAAACGCCACCGCGACCCGGCAGTCCCGCGCTGCCGGGTCGCGGTCGTTTTGCGAGCCGCGGCCGTCCGCCGCGAGAGGGCATTGCAGAAGGTCGATTGGATCCCTGGGAACGACCGCCGGGTTGAAACCCGCTGCAGCCATTGCGCTGTCCGCCCGTGCGGATGGCAGCCCGTGCTGGCGCGCCCGTTGTTTGGCGGCCTCGCGATGCGCAGGGCCCGCGGGTCCAATCTGGATGGTCACGCGCGCTCGACGGGGCTTGCGAGCGAGTCGCGGCAACAGGGTCCGCTGCCAGTGGTGGAAGCGCCAGGGGCAAGCACAGCGTCAGACACAGGGCGCAGCATCGGGCCTGGCACAGGGCGCGGTACGGCGTCCGATGCAGGGCCATGCCCAGCGACTCAGGCGAACCCGGCAGGTTCCCAGTTCCGGCGAATTCGGCTACGCTCGCACGGTCCCCGCGCGTGCATCCATGCCCAGCAAACCCGCAGTCCCACCCGCTACCGCCGTGCGTCCCGCCGTTCCCCTCGACCAGTGGCCCGAAAAGACGCTATTGCGCATCGGCGAGTTGGCCAACTTGCTCGGCGTCGAGACCCACGTCGTTCGCTTCTGGACGGCGGAGTTCGGCTCGGTGCGCCCAGAGCGCAGTTCCACCAATCGCCTTCTGTACGGGCGCGCCGCGGCAGAACGGCTGTTTCGCATCCGAACGCTGCTTTATGAAAAGGGCATGACGATCGCGGGGGCGCGCAAGGCGTTGGCGGCACCGCCCGACCCCGCGAGAGCCGAGCCGATCGATGCCGACTACCGGGTGCGGCTGGAAGCCCAGGCCGCAGAAGCCGGCCGTGCAGTCGAGCGATTGCACACGGCCCTGCGGGCGGCCGAGGCCCGCGAGCATGCAGCGCGCGCTGGCGAGGCGGAGGCGCGCGTCCAGTTGGCGGCCCGTGCGGCCCTGGCCCCGACCGTCGATGTCGCGCCGCTGCAAGCGCTGACGGAGCGGATCCGTGCGGCAGCCAGGCACTGGCGCAACGGCGCACCGGGATGATTGCGGCGGGCCCCGCCGAACCGTGATCGCGCGGCGATCGGTTTCCCATTTTGCAACACCCTGATTTCTCAACGAACCGATCCTGCAGGCCGCGATCGGACCGATAGCCAACGCCGTCGCGTTATGTCATCCTCGCCCCGCCGTCTGCCGTTGCGCACGCGGTGAGCACGCAACGATGGAAGAACGCGATTTGCCGACGGCCGCCCCGACGGCCCACCAGCGCCCCGATGTCGCCTCGGCCCGCCACGACGCGGAACGAGAGGCGCGCGCCGAAGAGATCTGCTCGCGGTTGCTGATTGAGCGGTGGGTCCCCAAGCGAGCCTACCGCGACCTCTTGCTCGACGACGATCTGCGCGCGGCGGTAGCCCGCCGGCTGGGCATGGTCGGGTTGGAGTTGGTGGAGTCGTTCACGTCCGATTGGTTCGCCGTACGGCTCAAGCGGTCGATCGAGGGCGACATCTCGTTCGACTGGGCTACCAACGCTCGGCTGCCGCGCGGTGCCGTCGCGCTGCTCGTGGTGCTGTGGGCCAAGCTGGTCCTGCCCAAGCGCCTCGACCCCACCGAGACCGCCGTGCCGTCCCTGCCAGACGCAAGCACTGGCGCGACGCCGGGCCGACCCGAGCCCAGCCCAGCGCCAGCGATCGGCCGCGATCAGCTCTACGCCGAGTTCGGGCGCAAGTTCGGCAAGACGGCGTTTGCGCGGTATGTCGGCCAGCTCAAGTCCGCCGGCTTCGTGCGCGAGGATCGCGCCGGCAACCTGCGCGAGGGGCCGCTGCTCGACCTGCTCGTCGACGGCGTGCAGATGGCCCAGAAGTTGCGCGATTCGGTGCTGTGGGACGTGCTTGACAAGGGCGTGGCCGATGTGGCCGAGGGTGCGGACGAGGCCGGCGACACCGACAGCGACGAGTTTGGCGAATAGGGCGGCGCAAAGCCGTTCCAGGGGCGACGATAGCGCGCGATGTTCACGTTCAAGTGGTTGGAATTGATGAACTGGGACTACTGGTCCCACGTCCGGATGCCGCTCGACGAGCAAGTCGTGCTCATCGCCGGGCCCAACGGCAGCGGCAAGACGACCGTGCTCGACGCGGTGCGCGTGCTGCTGGGCGCACGCAAGCTGTCGACCTCGCGCAAGATGCCGCAGTATCTGCGCGACGACACCGGTGTCGCCATCGTCAAGGCGGTGGTGACCAACCCGCTGCGCAAGGGCACCGGCAAGCGGCCATTCTCGCCGCGCGGCGTTTTTGACGACCAAGCGACCATCGCCTGCGTGTTGGAGCGCAAGCAGGGCCAGTGGCAACGGCGCTACCACATATTGGCCGGAGACGCGCCAATCGAGACCCTCAAGGTAGCCGCCCACGGCATGGGTCCAGAGGAATACGCAAAGGCGCTGGAAGAGGCCCAGGTGCCGCGCACCTTGCTCAAGGTGTTGGCGTTGGAGCAGGGCGAGACCCACAAGCTGGCGCAGCGCACGCCCGAGCAACTGCTGGAATACGTCTTGGAGTTGCAGGGAGACAAGCAAGTGCTCGAGCGCTACGCCGAGGCGCGCAGCGAGTATCTGGCCGGTCAGCGCGACCTCGAGGACATGGAGCGCCGCCTGCAAGTGCAGGCCCTGCACGTGGACGTGCTGCGGCGCGACGCCGATCAGTACAAGGAGGTGAGCGCACTCGAATCGCAGGAGCGCCAACTGCGCGACGTGTCGCTGCCGGCCGCGCGCCTCAAAGGTCTGTGCCGCGACACCGACGACGTACGCAGCGACCTGCGGCGCGCCGACTCCGTGCTCAAGGCGGCCGACGACGTGCTCGCCGGGTTTTCGGGCGAGGCCGATGCCTTGCGGTCCTCGGTTGCAGAACTGCGCGCCGGCATTGACGAAACCAAGCGCGGGTACCAAGCGCTGATGTCTGAAAAGGAGGGACTCGATGGCAAGCACCGCGACCTCAAGCGCCTGGAAACGGAACTCGAGGAACTGCGGGCCCAGGGCGCGCTCGACGTCGCCGGTGAGGCCGAGCGCCTGGCCGAGGAGCGGGCCCGCCTGGTTGCCGGGGAGTCGAGTACCAGGGCGGAAGTGGCGCGCGTCATCGCCCAAATCGCTGAATTGCGTGCGGAGCTTGGCCAATTGGAGGGCGGCGGTCGATCGCGGCGACCTCCACCTGAGGCGACCGCGGCCATGCTGCGCGAACTGCGGCGCGAAGGCATCGAGGCAGCGATCGTCGCCGACGTGATCGAGATCGTCGATCCCGAATGGCAGGTCGCCGTCGAATCGGTGTTGGGCAGCAGCCGCTTCACCATCCTGGTCGATGCGCAGGACGAACTTGCGGGTCGCAAAATGGGCCAGCGCCAGAAGTACCGCAACTACGTCACTGCCTGGGAGAGTCCGCGCCGCCACGCCGTCCGCCAGGGGTCGGCGCTTTCTGCGGTGCAGATCAGCGACGCCCGGCTGCCCGAGCAGATCGTGCACCAACTGGCCTCGGTCCAGTTGGTCCAAAGCGTCGAAGAGGGCCATCGCCTCGGCCGCCAGACCAGCATCACGCCCGACGGCTATCGGCAGGATTCCCGCGGCGGCATTTTTGCGGGCGTCACCGATCTGTATTGCGGCGCCTCGTCGGGTGGCCACCGCAAGGCCCAGGTCGAGTCAGAACTCGGGCGGCTGCGGCAACTGCGCGACAGCCTGGAAGCTTCGCTCGCGCCGACTTCAAGGCGCATCGCGCAGATCGACGAGTTGCTGGTCGCGGACAAGGTGCGCGGCAAGCTCCTGGCGCGCATTGGCGATCCTGAGGCGCTGCCGGGTCGGATCGCGGAACTCACCGACGCCCGGCGCGCGGCCTCCGAGCGGCTTTTCGCGTTGCTCAACCAGATCGACCTTGCCAACGTCGATGTCGTCGACCGCGAGCGCCGTATCTCACAACTGGAGTACCGCAACCGCGAGGCCATCCTGGAGCGCGACCGCGCGCGCACGCAGCTGGGGGCCTACACCGCCAAACTGCAGCGGTTGGAAGCCGAACGCAGCGAACTTGCGGCTACGGTGCCCGCCGAACTGCAAACGCCCGCCGCCCAGGAACTGCTCCCGCCCGAGTTGCAACTCATCGAACGCCTGAACCTCGTACGCGACCGCATCGCCCAGTTCGAAGGCAACCGCGATCCGCGCAGTGTCCACATCCATGAGCGCGCCGCGGCCGAGCTGGCCGAACACGAGCGCGCGATGGCCAGGCACCGCAACCAGTTGGCGCAGGGCAACGACGAACTTGCATTGGCTCGCCAGGCCTACCGCCGCGTCGTCCAGGAGACCATCCGCCGCTATCGCAACAACGTCTTGCGTCTTGGCGAGTTGTGTCGCGTCGAGGTGCAGGTCAAGGTGCCCAACGCCGAGGTGCTGCGCGACGACAATGGCGACCTGCTCGGCAAGGCGGGTCTGGAGATCCGCATCGGCTTTGACGGCAAGAAGCCGGTGGCGGTCGACGATCCCAAGCTGTCGGGCGGCCAGAGCGTGGTGTCGTCGCTCATCCTGCTGATGGCGCTGACCATGGAAGAAGGCGGCGATGCCACGGGGTTCTTCATCCTCGACGAGCCGTTTGCGCACCTGTCGGTCGAGCGCATCGACGAGGTGGCGCGCTTCCTGGGCGTGACGCGGGCGCAGTTCATCATCACCACGCCGACCACCCACAACCTGCTGGTGTACAACCCGGCGCGCCTGACGCTCAACCTACGCAAGAAGCCGGCGAGCGAGCGCCACGCGCCGGTGCCGACGTTCCTGCGGCGGTAGTCGATGCAGGCGTCGGCGCCGGTCAAGCCCTGGGTGCTGCTGACGGCAGCCGGGCTGTTGGCGGTGCAGGTGCTGGCCCGCCACGCGGGCGTCCTTGAGCCGGAATCCTGGCTCGTCGCCCACCTTGCCCTTGGTTGGTCCTGCCTCGCATTGCTGTTGCGCTGCGGTGACCCCGCTGCGTGGCAAAAGGGCCTCACACGGCGCAGCGCGTGGGTGATCGCCGGCACTGCGGCCGCGTTGTGCGGATTCTGGTACTTGGGCCGCATCGACGCGTGGGAGCGCTGGTGGCAGGCCCACGTCGCCGAGACTGGCTGGCTGCGGCCGGTGTGGGCGTTTGCGTACTTCTCGATCGCCGCGGCAGTGTTCCGGCTGGGCGTGCCGTGGCTCCTGGCGGGAAAGCTCGGGTTGTCGACGCGGGACCTTGGCTGGCGCAGGGGGCAGGGCGGTCGCCGCACCTGGCCCGTGTACGCCGCCCTCTACCTGGCGGTGGTCCCAGCGGTGTGGGTGGCCAGCGGCACTGCGGCCTTCCAGGCCAAGTACCCGTTGGCGCGGGCGCTCCTCGACGCGAACCAGACCTTGGCCGTCGGCGAGTTCGTCGCCTATCAGGCGTTGTACGTCCTGGTGTTCGTCAGCGGCGAGTGCTTCTGGCGCGGCTGGATCGCGTTTGGCCTGTACCGGGATTGGGGCGCCTACGCCGTGCCGTGGATGCTGGTGCCCTACGTCTGCGCGCATTTCGGCAAGCCACTGGCCGAGACGCTGGGCGCCATCGCGGCGGGAGCGGTCCTCGGCGCGCTGGCGTTGCGCCACGGCAGCGTCTGGCTGGGCGTGGCCCTGCACTATGCGGTCGCTCTGACCATGGACGTGTCCGCGGTCTGGCGCGCAGGCATTGGTTGGCGGTGGTGATCTTGGCGCGATCGCGCGCACCCTGATTCCATTCGTCATATCAAGGTGTTGAACAAAGCCCCCCTCCGTCTGAACGTACCCCACCTTTGTTCAGGATCATGGTTTTACAAGGGAAACCCGCGTCACGGCAGCTCTGGCATCCACCGCGAGCTGGAGCAGGCGATACTGTCCATGATATCAACGATCTGAACAAAGCCCCCCTCCGTTCTGGCCGCCGCCGGGCCTTTGGCGTACCCTGTGCCGCTCGCGGAGGTATCCCATGGTCACGCGCACCCTCGCCCTGGTCCTCGTCACGCTCGCAGCGACGGCCTGCGGGGGGGCGACGCCAAGTCCCGACGCCAGCGCCTCGGCAGGCGACGCAACGGCCGCGAAAGACGCCTCCGTAGCCGACGCCACCGGTGCCCAAGCCGCGGAAGCGGACGCCTTGGCCGACGCCGCGCAACCAGTGGACGACGCGGGCCCGGACTTTGGCCCCAAGCCCGACCTGCCGCCGCCGAGCGGCTGCAACACCGCGCTCGGGTGGATTCCCAAGGGGCTGCAACTGGTCCAGTGGGACGACGGCAAGGCCGGCAAGTCCTTGCCCGAGCAAGGCCTGACCGTGGTGGGCAAAAAGCTGGCCGACCAGCAGATGTGGGAGGCGGTGCGGTTCGACCTGGAAAAACCGGCGCGCGTGTGGGGGTTCTCGGTGCGATGGGCCGGAAACCCCCCGCCGGACGCCGCGGACCTCGTCGCCGGGTTGTATCCCGACTTTGGCAACAACGGCTTCGATTTCTGGCAGTTCCAAGCGTACTTCGAGGGCGCGCGCTGTGCCGCCGACGTGCAATCCGACCCAGCACCAAGCGCCAACGGCAGCGGCTGGCTGGATTACGCGCTGCCCGAGCCGATGACCTTCGACCAGCCGCAACTGGTGTACGTCGCGCACAAGCGGTCAGGGACGAATTCGCCCGCGTTCGCGCTGGACGCGACCATCGACAGCAATTGCGCCGACGCGCAGAAGTGCTGCGACACCTTCGCGCGCTGCCACTCGGCGTGGAACCTGCCGACCGTCAAGAACTTTACTGCGGGCGGTCAGTCGTATTTCAATTGGAACGGCCTGTCGTCGTCGCACCCCTCGGATTTCCTGGTGCGCTTGTGGGTCGAGCCGCTGCCGGCGCCGGGACCTGCGGACCTGGTGTTTGCGCCCATGCCGACGCCCGCCGACGACAAGGGTGAGCCCAAGAAACCCTCCAATCGCCACGCGTTTGCCGACTTCGACGGCGACGGCGACGACGACCTGTTGATGGCGGGTCCGCAACTTTGGCGCAACGACGGCGGCACCCTGGTCGATGCCACGGCGCAATCTGGTCTCCAAGGGGCCGTATCGGGCGGGGTGTGGGGCGACTTCGACAACGACGGATGCCCCGACCTGTTCACGTTCGTGGAGGGCTACACCGACCCAGACCGCCTGTGGAAGGGCGACTGCAAGGGCAAATTCGCCGACGTGACCACGGCTTCCGGCATCGACGGCAACCAAGCGTACAACGACTGCAAGGGCAAGGGGAAACACGCGCCCAGTGCCGGCGCGGCGTGGGGCGATTTCGACGCCGATGGCCTCTTGGACCTGTACGTGTCGCGGTTCCAGTGTTGGGACGACTACTCGCCGTACCAGGACACGGTGTTCCACAACCTGGGCGGCGGCAAGTTCGAAGACTGGACCGGCACCCACGGCTTTCCAGGCCCGCAGGGCTACAAGACGCCGAGCCGCGGCGCGCTGACCGTCGACGCCGACCGCGACGGCGACGTCGACGTGTTCGTCAACAACTACGTGCTGGTGCGCAACCTGTACTTTCGCAACGATGGCGCCGCCTTCACCGAAGACGGAGCTATGACCACGTTGTCGGGCAAGAAGACCAACTGGGGCGGCAACGCCTATTTCGGCCACAGCATTGGCGCGGCGTTTGGCGACTTGAACGGCGACGGCCTGCTCGATGCCGTGGTGGCCAATCTCGCCCATCCGCGCTTCTACAACTTCAGCAACAAGACCCAGGTGTTGCTGCAAGACAAACCGGGGCACTGGAACGACATCCAAGGCACCTTCGAGATTCCAATGGGCGATGCCGGGTTGCGCTACCAGGAGACGCACTCGGTTCCGGCGCTCGGCGATTTCGATCAAGACGGCGACCTCGATCTTGCTATCAGCGCGGTGTACGAGGGCCGGCCGACCGATTTCTACTGGGGCAACGGCGACGGCACTTTTGCGATCGATCGCGCGCACGCCGGCATCACCTCGCGCGGCGGCTGGGGACTGGCCACCGCTGACCTCGATAACGACGGAGACCTCGAGTTGATTGCGCAAAACGAGTTGCTTCGCAACCAACTGCCCGCAGCCAAGAAGGGTGGCTTCCTGCAAGTGCGCGCCGTAGGCGACGGCAAGAGCAACCGCATGGGCCTCGGTGCGTCGGTCGAGATCACCGCGGCCGGCAAGAAGCAGGTGCGCTACGTCCACGGCGGAGGTGGCCAGGGCGGCCAGGACAGCCCGACCTGCCACTTTGGGCTCGGCGCGGTCCAGACTGTCGACAGCATCGAAGTGCGCTGGATTGGCGGCGGCGTCAAGACCTATGCGGGGCCGTTCGAAGCCAACCAACGGCTGTGGATCCACGAGAGCGGCAAGGTCGCGAAGGGCTGGAAGCCGTCGCCGTGAGCATCAACCGGCTCGCGCTGTCTGCACGGCCCGGGCCCAGTTGCCCTTGAGGTGAGGCTGCCAGGCGGGGTCGGCGGCCGCCAACAACCGCACGGCCTCGTCGCGCTGGGCCGGCGTCATCAGGTGCCACGCCTCGGGGGTCATCTTGCCCTTTTCCCCGCCCTCGACGCGCACGGTGGCGTGGCGCTCGCTCAGCTCCTTGAGCACGTTGATCAGGTTGTCGCGTGCTCTTTGCACGACCTGCACCAGCACCGGTGCCGCGATCGAGCCCTCGGGCGCATGCACCGTCACGCGGGTGTGCAGGTTGGTCGAGCGCGGGTTGAGGTGGCCGTACCGGCTCATGGTCACTGTTGCGCCGTGGGCGCGGGCGACTTCGGCCAGGTCGCGGATGCGCATCTCGTAGGCGTAGTACGGCTGAAGGATCCAGCGGAATTGCTCGCGCAACTGATCCACGTCCATCGCGGCAGCAGCCGCGGGGTCGATGCAGCAGTTGATGTCGGTGCTCTCGCTGAACGGCTTGCCTTGGCCGGGGTCGCGGTGCTTGGCGTGCTGGCGGGCGATGTCGGCGAAGGCCTCGCGCAGCAGGCGCATGTCCTCGAGCCCGCGCTCGTCGTCGATGACCGTCGTCATGCCGTCGGCGTGCAGGAACCGTTCGCTGTGGTCTGCATACTCGAGCAGCCGGGCGAGCGGGCTGTGCGCATCGTCCAAGAAGCCGTCGAGTTCCGGAAAACGCGAATTGCCCGTCAGGTACAAGCCAAAGTCGCTCTGGCTGCGAAAGCCGCCGCTGCGCTCGCGGGCCTGCATCAGCCCCAACACCCGTTGCGCGACCTGGCGGTTTGGGCCCGCGGGCAGTCGCGTGTGGGCCACCAGCTCCAGTGTTTCGCGCGCTACCACCTCGGCGCCGTCGATGAGGCCGTTGGCCCACCCCGACGACAGCGTGCCATCCCGCACGGTCAGGGTGGTGGCGTCGCGCAGCAGGGCCAAAACAGCGGCCACCTGGTCGATCCAGTTGCCGCTGGCGCTGCGCACCAAGGGAATGAAGAAGCCAAAGCGGTGCTTGGGCCGCCGCAGCACGCGCAGTTCCAGGTCCACGACGGCGCCTGTCATGCCCCACAGGCCCTCGTGAGCGCGGACCTCAGCGGGCTCTTCGAGGCGCAGCAACTGCCGGCCGTCATACACCGTGACCCTGCGCGCCAGGTCGCTGGTGCGGAAGCGCGAAGGGCCCTGGGCTCCAGTGGCGTACACGGCGCCGAGCTGCGCGGAATCGACGGTCGTCAAGTCGACGGGGACGCAATAGTCGCTGTGCTCGTCGTTGCCGAAAAACTCGCGCAGCGCCCGGTTGATCTGCGCGAGCGTGACCCCGGCGCCGGCCTGGATGGTGTGACGATCCGGTCCCTCGCGGTGCATGTGCAGCCGGATGCGATCGCTGCGCACCACCTCGTCGGGGTTGCCATGCAGGTGCGCCTGGGTCGGCAGCACGTCGCCAGATGCATCCACCGCGAGGCCCATGGGTTGGATGCCAACGACCGGGTGCCCCGCGACGGCCGGGTGGGGCCGCCAGATCTCCAGTTCGAAGTTGGCAGTGGCGCTGGTCAGCGATCCGACCATCATCACCGCTTCGCCGCGACCGAGGCACGCGCGAGCTGTGGCGGCGATGTCGTCGGTGCGGTACACGCAGCGCGCGGGCACGGCGCGGCCGGCGTTGTCGCGCAGGGTCTCGTGCAGTTGCAGGGTTCGGGCACCGGGCATCGGCGCGGCGGTGGCCATGGCGTTGTTCCTCGCGGTGCAATGGGGCCAGTAGCAACGCCTACTGACCGACGCGTCCCATGGCCACTTGCCAGCGCGCGATCGCCAGCGCCTCGTCAAGTTCGATTTGCGCAACCTGCAACCTGGCCTGGTTGCGGGCCGCCTCGGTGTCGATGACCTCGACCAGCGACGTAGCGCCAGCAAGGTAGCGGGCGCGCGCGTGCTCATGGGCCTTGTCGGCCAGGGCGAAGAGCGTGTGGACGGGCGCACGGCGCCGGCGCACTTGCAGCCACACCTGTCGGGCGGCGTCGATCTCACCCCGAATCTGCAGCGCCGCGGCGTCGCGGCCGGCCTGGATCTGTCGAAGGTTGGCTCGCAATTCCGCGGCCTGCGGCACCTGCAACCACACGCCCGAAATCGGCAGGCTGGCCCCGGCGGTGGCGCTGAAATTGTAGACCAAGCGCTCGAATTCGGTACCCGCCACCGCCATCTGGCCGGCAACGAAAACGCTCGGCATCCACTGCAACGCGGTGGCGCGCAACTGCGCGCGGGCGGCCTCGAGCTCCGCTTCCGCGGCCCGCAGCTCTGGCCGCGCTTTGCCAGCTTCGGCTACCCAGGCATCGAGCGCAGCACTGCCCTCCAACTGGCCCTCGCTGACCGTGGCAGTCGGCGCCTGTGGCGGGCGCAGCGTCCCTTCAGCGGCGCGGTCCAGGCCCATGGAGAGCCCAAGCGCGAGCCGCGCATTGTGGATATCGTCGTGGGCGCGCATGCGCGCGACGTCGGCGGACTGCACATCGGCCTCGGCGCGCAGCAAATCGAGCATCGGCCGGACTTCGGCTCTGACGCGCGCCTGCACCAGGTCGCGGCGTCGCTGGGCCAGTTGGGCCGCATCCTCGGCCACTTCTGCCACGGCCTGGGCGGCAAGTGCCTGCAAGTAAGCGGTAGCCACCTGCACCCACAGGCGCTGGCGCAGGGTGTCCTCTTCCAAGGCTGCGGCGCGCGCAGTCGACCGGGCGGCGTCCAGCGCCGCGGCCGTTTGGCCGAAATCCCACACGGTCCAGCGCACATTGCCGGCGACCTGGAAGAAGGGATACAACTCGGGCGACGTGGTCACCGTGGTGGCGCTCGACCCAGTGGTGAACGAGCGCGGCACCGCCCCCGGCCGCTGCACAAAGTTGGCGGTCGTCACCGCTTGGATCACGTCGAGCGAAGCCGTGGGCAAGAGTGGCACTGCCGCCTGGTCGACGCGCGCGCGCAGCGCATCGGTGCGTGCTGCGGTCGCGCGCAGGGCCGGCAGCCGCTGCCGCGCCACCGCCCACGCCTCGTCCAATTCGAGGCCCGCAGCCGGCCTTGCCACCAGCCACAGCGCGGCGCAGAGCGCAAGCGGCGCCCGCGCACTTGCGATCCGCATCACGCGTCTGCCGTCCCCCGCACCTGCCACTGCGGCGGCGCCGCCGGCTCGCCGGGGTCGCGAAAGAGCGCAATACTGGTGGTCAGCCCGTGCAGCGCAGTGGCCTTGCCGGCCTTGCCAATCTCGCCGTTGCAGAAGAACCCGCCGAGCGGCACCCCGGGCAAGAGGGCCTCGAAGATGCGGCTTTCTTGGTTGGGGGCGCCGTATAGGTTCTCGCCGCGGCCAACGCACGAAAACACCAAGGCACCCTGTGGTTCGCCCTCGGTTTGTTGGGTGCGGTAGCGCTCGAGCACGCGGCGCAAGTCGGCCGCGCTGGTCTTGCCGTCGCGCACGTGGAACTGCACCACCTGCCACGGTTGCACCTTGGTGCCCAGCGACATCCAGCCCTTGGCCTGGTCCACTTCGGCAATCTGGCGCACCAGGAAGTCGCCGTGGCCGTATTCCACCCGGTCGGGTTCCATCTCGACGCCGACGAAAAGCGCGGCCTTGGCCAGTTCGAGGTCTTCGGCCGAGAGGTCCGCAGCCAGTCCGCGCAGGACGTCGAGCGGCGAGCGGCCATCGAGTTCCAGGATCACGTTGCCCTGCGAGCGCGTGACCAGCATCGGCGCACCGAGCGGTTTGCAGCCTTGGGCGACCACACCGTCGACCGCGAGGTTGCCGCGCAGCGCCACACCCACAGCGCCACGTTTGAACAGTCGCGGCCCCAGCCACAGCGCATGCGACCCGGGGCGGGTGCCGCCGCTCGCTGCGCCGCCGACCTTGACGCTGTCTGGAAACGCGGCATCGAGGCTGCGCAGAAGTCGCTCGATGCGCACCGAGAACGGCTCGGGCAGGACCACCACAGGCGTGGGTGCAATGTCCTCGGCAGGCGACATGCGCGGCGGCAGTCCCAGGCGCTGGCGCCAGGCCAAAGGGGCCCGCTCTGGCAAGGGCACGTCGGAGTCCTCGACATGGAACGGCCGCAGGTCCACGCCGGGCAGACATGCCAGGGTCATCGACAGGCCAGGCGTCCGCTCCACTTCCACCGCGGACCCGAGCACGCCGCCCCCCGAACAGCCGATCAGCAGCGCTCGCGGAAAGTGCGCGGCCACGGTCAGCGGCAGCTCGGCAAACTGTTCGGCGTGGTGCGGTGTGGCGAAAAGGACGACCAGATCCGGCTCGTGACCCGCCAGGCCGGCGCGCGCGAACTCGGCGGCCTCTCCAACGGCTTGGGCAGTCTCTGGGTGGCGGCTGAGGCCGGAACTGAAGCGCATCAGGGCGTGCAACTGCTTGGGGCGAGGACGTATTCCCGTTTCATGGGCACGCGCGCTCGACGGTCAGGTCGTCGAGGAGGACGCCGAGGCCTGCATTGGCGATACTATCCTTGGTGTTGAACGAGAAAACCAGTTCCAGGGTCTTGCCCTTGTACGCGGTCAGGTCTCCGGTGATCGACAGCCACTGCCCGGTGGTGAATCCGAGCGCGGACTTGTTCCACACCGCAAGAGGCTGCTGGACACCATCGACGACTGCGTAGATGTAGAGGTCGTCAAAGGACCCTGCGAGGCCGCCCTCCGTGTCCATGTACAGAGCCGACTTCAAGGTCAGCTTGGTGGCCGCTGCCGGCAGCACGACCTTGGGCGACTTGATGGTGCCGCTGTTGGAGCCGAAGTTGAAATTCTGCAGGGCCGGGTCGCCGTAGTACAGCACACCAGGCGGCGATTTGGGCCCAGGCGGGTTCTTGGGCGTCCCCCACTGCTGCCACCCTTTCCCCGGTCCACCGGAATTCGAGATCGTCCACCCCGTCAGCGGCCCGTCGAACGTCTCCTTCCACACCGTCGGCAGGCAGCAGCCGGCAACGCCTGTGCCGGTGTACTCACACTTCTTGGTGGTCGCGTTGCACTTGTCGATCGTGCACGTGTCGTCCTTGTCGTCGCAATCCTTGTCGGCCGCGCAACAGGTGTTCTGGAAGTTGCAGGTGCCGGCGTTGCAACTGTCGATGGTGCAGGCGTCGTTGTCGTTGCATTGGGCGCTGCTGGTGCAGCACTCGGCCACACCGCTGAACTTGCAGGTCTTGGCGGCGACGTTGCAGGTGTCGTAGGTGCATGTGTTGCTGTCGTTGCAGTCGCCGTCCTTGGCGCAGCAGTTGGCCACCTTGTTGAACACGCATTTGCCGCCGCTGCACTGGTCGGTGGTACACGCGTTGTTGTCGTTGCATTCGCTGGCCAGCGTGCAGCATTTGGAGCTGTAGGTGCACGCGCCTGCGACGCACTGACCCGTCGCGCAGGCCGCGGGCGTGTTGCAATTGCTGTCGGTCGTGCACGCCTTCGCCTTGCAACTCCAGGTGTGCTGCACGTCGTCGATCACCAAGCCGTACCCGCTGCCAGGCGATGCGGCGTTGTAGCCGATCTGCGCCGTCAACTTGATTTGCGCGGCTTGGCCGCCCCACGGGCTCAGATCCACCGTCAGCGGTTGGTACTTCTTGAGGGTGTTGTACACGCCGTTGGCGACCTGGGTTTCCTTGCCGGCCGCCACGATGTACACATACAGCGGCACCAGCGATGAACCGACGTAGTCGACCTTGTACTGCAGCGTCAGCGTGGTCGTCCCGCCCGTCGGCACCGTGAACTTGGGGCTCAGTACGTAGCCCGTCACCGAGCCAGCGTTGAGCTTGAGCTTTCCGGGATCGCCGTACAGCAGTGCGCCGGCCCCGGTATTCGCCCCGGCCGTGCTGCTCTGCGACCACGTCACCGGGTTGGTCGTCGGGTTGAACACCCAGCCTTGCATGTCGCCGAGGTCGTCGAAATCGCCCAGCACCTCCGCTTTCGGGGTGTCTGGCAGCGCCGTGAACTGGCACTTGCCGAGCAGGCAAGAATCGGCCGTGCACAACGAATTGTCATTGCATTCGACGACTTCAGTGCAACACTTGCCGTTCTGCTTGTGCACGCACTGGTTGCCGGCGCACACGTCGTCGGTGCACGGGTCAGCGTCGTCGCACTGCGCCTGCTTGGTGCAGCAATTCGGCACCTTCTGGTGGGCGCAGGTGCCGCCGGGCGACCCGCACGAATCCGTGGTGCACAGGTCCTTGTCGTCGCACTTGGCCAGATCGGCCGGGTACTTGCATCCGGCGACCTTGTCGCAGGTGTTCTGCGTGCACGCATCGTTGTCGTCGCAGGTCTTGGGCGTGCTGCCCGTGCAGACCTTGTTGGCGCACTTGTCCGTTTCGGTGCAGACATTGCTGTCGGTGCAGTCCGCCGTGTTGGCCAGGTACTGGCAGCCGCCCGCGGCCTTTTCGCACTTGTCGTCGGTGCAGGTATTGTTGTCGTTGCAGGTCATGGGCGTCGGCCCCGTCTTGCAGGCGCCGCCGTTGCACGCATCGCCCAATGTGCACGGATCGCCGTCGTTGCACGCCGCGGTGTTGTTCAGGTTCTGGCAAGCGCCGTTGGTGCAACTGTCGGTCGTGCACGGGTTGGCGTCGTCGCAGGTCTTGGTCGCGCCGCCCAGGCACTTGCCGATCGAACATTTGTCGTTGGTCGTGCACGCGTTGCCGTCTTCGCACGCCGCGAGGTTGTTGGTATTGGTGCAGCCGCCGCCGACCGCGTTGCACTTGTCGTCGGTGCACGGGTTGTTGTCGTCGCAGCCTTTGGCCTCGCCGAGGCAGACGCCCGAAACGCACTTGTCGTTGCTGGTGCAGACATTCTTGTCGTCGCAGGGGCCTTCAGCGGCGTCCTTGGCGCAGCCGGCCTTGGGGTCGCAGGTGTCCTTGGTGCAGACATCGCCGTCCTCGCACACCTTCGGCGTGCCCGTGCACTTCTCGTTCTCGCAATAGTCGCCGGTCGTGCACAGGTCGCCGTCTTCGCAGGCCCCAAAGGCTGGGCCGGTCACGCAGCCGAGCTTGGGGCTGCAGCTGTCGTTGGTGCACGCATTGCCGTCGTCGCACTCCTTCTTGGCGCCGACGCATTGGCCGATCGAGCACGTGTCGCCTTCCGTGCACTTGTCGCCGTCGTCGCAGTTGGCCGCGTTGAATTTGGTCGAGCAGCCCTTGTCGGGTGCGCAGCTGTTGACCGTACAGGCGTTGCCGTCATCGCACGACACGCCTTTGAGGTAGCCGCCCCCGCCCGGCTTGCACACGAAGAAGCTCTGGCCGGCGCCACAGGCATTCGCCGAGCACAATGCCGGCTTGCACAGCTTGGCGGGCGTGCAGGTCTGGCCGGCCGGGCAGTCCTCGGCGCTCAGACAGTCCACGCACAGACCTTGTTGGAAATCGCAAACTTTGTTGCACTCCTTGCTGGTGGTGCACGGCGGAGCTGGGTAGCACTGGTTGTTGATGCACGTGTGGTCGGCCCCGCAGTCGCCGGCTTGGTTGCACTCGACGCAGGCACCGGCGGTCTTGTTGCAGACCTTTCCAGAGGCCTTGCAATCCACGTCGCTCTTGCATGGAAGGGCGGCCACGCACTGCTTTGCAGCGCACACCTTGCCCGCGCCGCAGTCCTTGCTGACCAGGCATGGCACGCAGGCGTTGGTCTCGGGGTCGCAGACGCCCGCGCCGGCCGGGCACGCGTTCTTGGCGTCGCACGGCGGCGGTTGCTTGCCGCACGACGCGACCGGGGCGTGGGCGCATTTGCCTGAATTGCAGCTGTCGGCCGTACACGGGTCGGCGTCGTCGCAGTCGATGGCTTTCGCGCAGCCGCCCGCGGTGTCCTTGGCGTCGGCCGGGCTCGCGTCGGCCGTGCTTCCCGAGTCGCCGCCACCATCGCCGACAGACCCCGCATCGCCGGGGTCGCCGCCGTCCACGCCCGTTGCGCCGTCGGATTCGGGTTGCAGCGCGCCGTCCGCCGCCGCCGCGACTCCGTCACCGTCGCCGATCCGCAACACGAGGTCGCCTTGGTCGCCGTCTGGCACGAAGAAACCGCCGCCGCTACTGCCGCCGCCGACGCGGCTACTGCCGCCGCCGACGCCGCTACTGCCGCCGCCGACGCACGCGGTCGCCAGCACACTCGAGAGCGCTGCAAGCGCGAAACGTTCGATGACGATGCGGTTGGATTCCATGGCAGGTTCCGTGGCTTGGCCGGCCGGCATGTGTCGCGCGCGCAGGCTGGCCTAGGGACGTGCGGTCGTGGCCCAAGAGGGCGCCGGGCGCAGAGTGTAGCGTTTTGCAAGGCGTGCCGGCAATCGGAAAACGCCTGCCGCAGGGCGATTCAGCCGGCGCCGGTCAGGCTCGCCGCTGCCTGTGCGGCGCGCACTGCCACCTGTTTGCGCTGCCATCCCGGCATGCCCCGCATCAGCAGGTAGCGCCCATCGTCCAGGCGCGCCGCCACCAGATCGCCTTCTGCCGTGTGCCGGCCGATCGGGCCGTGGTCGTTGCTGCAATGCCACGTCGCCACGCCAGCCTCACTGCCGTCGTCAAGGCGAGCGCGGCCTTCCAGGTGCGTGCCGTCGCCGTCCAGAATGAGGCGGGCGCCGTACTCCAGCCGGCTGTAGCTGGTGTCGCCAAGGAACACGTCCACCCCGGCTCCGCGCACCACGCAAGGGGCGTCGCCGATCGGCGCATGGCCGAGCACCACCCGCGCGACCCCTTGTCCGGCCAGCGCGCGCGCGAGGTCAGGGTCCGGGGGCGCCGGCGTGCCGTCGTCATCGGTGGTGCGGCTGTACACGACGCTGTACGGGTTGGACTTCTGGCCGGGCAGCGGCGCCTGGTACGCCAGCAGCGCTTCGCACCCGGCGCTGTCGCCGGCCTTCGCCGCCGCAACGGAGGTCGCGAAATACGCGTTCAACCGTTCCTGCCAGCGGTCAAACTCCAGGTCGCGGCCAGCGAAGCCTGGCGTCAGGCCGCGGTTGGTCGGGGTAACCGCGCCGTGCACGAAAAGGACGTCGCCCAGTCGCCACATCAGTTGGGCGACCTCGAGGTACTCGAGCAGAGCGCCTCCCGGGCGCACGTCGTCGACGAGGCTGTCGGCCGTGGCGTCGTCGTCGGCGGGCAGGCCGAGTTCCGCCAACTCTTGCTGCCGGCACGCAAATGCGATCTTGGCGCTCATGGTCTCGGCGAGCGTCCAGCGCAGCAAGGCCGCCCGATCGGCGCTTGCGAGGTCGTCGGGCAAGCGGCGGTGCCTGCGCCGTCGCGGCGGATCCGGCGCAACCTCGTTCAAGAACCGCAGCTTGTTGATGTCGCGGTTGCCTGCGAGCAGGACCACCTGGTCGGGCTGCCGACGCTTGACCTCGACCAGCAGGCGCAGGAGGCGCAGCCCGGCTGGGCCGCGATCGACGCTGTCGCCGCCGAACACCAGCACACAGCCCGGCGCGACGTGCAGGCGGCCGTCGCGCATCGCCACGCACGGGTTGGCGTCGAGGAAATGCAGCAACTTGGGCCACTGGCCCTCGGTATCGCTGAACCAGGCGACCGCGACCACGCGCGGTCAGCCCGCCGACGGACGGAACGCGGCCACCAGCGCCGGCAACACCACCTGCGACTGCGCCGCCTCGCCGCCTGCGTCGGCGGTCTTGGCCAGGAACTTGAGGGTGTCGCCGAGGGTGCGGTTGTTGTCGGTCAACACGTCCAGACCGGCGTAGAGCGCCGAAAGCGAGATGATTTCGGCGATCTCATCGACGGTCAGACCCTCCATCAGCCCCCAGTACACGTGCACGGCCATGGCGAACGCCGGGCGCCGGCCCGACGCAAAAAGGGCGATGAGGCAGCGCTCGCGGTCGGCGTGGGTCAAGATCGGCGGCGCCTCGTTGTAGAAGCGCTCGGCGGCGAAATCGACCAGGCCGCTGGCCGGCGGGTAGGGCGCGGCGACGATCTTGGTCGCAATCATGTGCATGACACCGCGGCGGTACGAGCCGCGCAGCACGCCCAGTTGGGTCTCGGTCAGCATGGAACGCACATCGGGGTTCATCGGACTCTCCTTGGCGACCGCGGTCGCCTGGGCATGCGCAGGCAGGTGCGCCCCAGGCTGGGGCGTTGATCCTGCGGCTGGTGTTGCCGCGCGTGTCACGCGCCCTCGGCTTTGGCGTGGACGCGCGGATCCCATTCGTCGTACAGCAGGCAATCGAGCAAGCTCTGCGACTGGCCGCCGGTGAAATCGATGGTGGCGCCGTTGAACCACTGCGCCTCGGGCCGCAGCAGCAGCGAGACGAAGCGGCCCACCTCAGCGGTGGTCAGCATGCGGTGCGCCGGGATGGCCTGGGCGACGACATCGCAAAAGCGCTGCCATTTTTCCGCCGTGAAGGCCTTCTTGACCGCGACGGTATCGACGGTGCCAAAGTTGAGCAGGTTGACGCGGTAGCCGTGCGGCCCCATTTCCCATGCCAGGTGTTTGACGTACACCTGCAGCGCCGCCTTGCTGGCCGTGATGAGCGCGAAGTTGTGAATCATCGAGTCGCTGATCGGGTTGGTCAGGCCGAGCAACAGCGCGCCCGGAGCCAACAATTCGCGGCTGTAGAGTTCCTGCGCCCACCAGCAGAACGAGTTGGCCATGGAGTCCATGGTCTTGTGGAAATTCGACGGGATGAACGGCCGCATCGGCCCCTTGCCACCCGGCAACATCAGGCCCAGGCTGGCGTTGGCAATGGAATGGACAAAGATGCGCACCGATCGCCTGGGTACGGTCGCCTCCAGCAAATCCGCGGCCTTGTGTACCCCCTCGGGCGTTCCAGCGTCGCCGACGAAGTGTTCGATGCGCCGGCCCAGCGCGGCCACGTCGACGTCAAGTTCGGCCATCTGGTCTGGCCAATTGCCGCGGTGGGCGCCGAAGATGTGCAGGCCGGGATCGTTCGCAAGGGCCTTGGCAATGTCGTGGCCGCTGCCAGACGACACGCCGAGCACGACGGCCCACTGCCCGCCCGGGTCGGCTGGGGGGGCGGCATCGGGGTTCGCGGTCATGGACTCCTTGGGTCCACCGGTCGGGTCGGCGGGGCGGTTGGGGGTCAGGTGGTTCAGGCGCGCAGGGCTTTGCCGCGCAGGTCGTCGAGCATACGCTGGATGCGCGCTGCGACGCTACGGTGGGCCGACAGCAGCGCGGCCTTGTCGTCCGGGTCGATGGTGCCGGCGGTGAACAATTCCATCGGTTCGCCGATGCGCTGCCGCACCTTGACCGGAAACGGCGGGGACAGAGGCCACAGGCCCAGCGGGCCGACTCCGAACCAGAATGGCAGCTTTGCCGGCATGCGCAGCATCTTGCCCAAGGCGTCGCCGTTGTTCAGGCCCGCAAAGATGTCGTCGACCCCGCTCGCCGCCACCGGCACCACCGGCAGCCGGTACCGCGCGGCAATGCGCAGATAGCCGCATTTGTCGTCCCAATCGACCTCATAGCGGTGGCGAAAGCTGCGGCAGCCCTCGCGCGTGCCGCCCGGGGCGACCAGCATGTGCTCGCCGCGGTGGATCGCCGCCTCCAATTCCGGCGAGTCGCCAAAGACGAACCCCAAGTCGCGCACCATCTTGGCGGCTGGGCCGTGTCGGAAACTGCCGTGGATGAGGCCGTGCGGCAGGTAGCCCAGGCGCCTGTACAATTCTGCCCCCAGGAACAGCAGGTCCCAAGCGATCGGCCGGCCGTGGTAGCCGACGATCATGCACGGTCCGCCATGCAGCAAGGTGTCGAGGCCCTCCACCTCGTAGCGGTGGTAGCGGGCGGCCAGGCCGAAGTTGGCGACGTACCAGGCGGTCCACAAGTTGGGGGGGAGTTTCAAGAGCGCTCCCGGCTACGGACCGCAGCGGAGAAGCGGTCAACCCACGTGGTACAGCAGCGCCCCGTAGCTCAGGCCCGCGCCGACGCCAATCAGCAGGATCTTCTGGCCCGGGCGCACCTCGCGGGTGGCGTACAACTCGGCCAGCCCATAGGCGGTCGAGCACGAACCGACGTTGCCGACGTCGTGCACCATCGGCACCATCCGCGCCTTGTCGATGCTGAACAACTGGGCGATGTCGTTGAGCATGGCGCCGTTGGGCTGGTGCGGCACGATCCAGTCGATGTCGTTCCAGCCCAGGCCCGACTGACGGAACACGTCGTCGGCCACCGTGCGCAGGCCGAGCACCGCCAGTTCCGCGATGTCCTTTCCTGACTTGAGGAACTGCAACGTCTCGCGCTGGCCCGTCAGGCTGGCGTGGCGCATCACCACGCTCTCGCGGTACTGGCCCCGGTTGCCGAAGTAGGTCGCCGAGAACCCCACGCCAGCCCCTGGCTCCGGTTCGGTCAGGGCTGCAGCGGCGGCGGCATCGCCGAATATCAAGTAGGGCCGCGGGTCGTCGGGCCGGATGTGCTGGCTGCCGAGTTCGCTCGACACGACCACGACGGGGCTGATGCCGGTGTGGACCAGTCGGGCGCCGTAGTCCAACGCGTTGAGGAATCCTACGCACGCGTTGTTCAGATCCACGCAGCCGCAGGTGCCGTCCATGCCCAGCAGATCGCAGAGTGCGTTGCTGGTCGCCGGGCACATCATGTCGAAGCCCGTGGAATTGGTGAGGATCAGACGCTTGACCTCGCCCGGGGCGATGCCGGCCTTGTCCAGGGCCATTCGCACGACCTTGGCGCCCTGGCTGGCAATGGTCTCGCCCGCATCGGCGAAGTAGCGGCTGCGGATGCCGATCATCGCCTCGATCTCCGCGATGGGCCGGGTCTGGGCGCTGGCGGCGGCCAGTTCGCGCGTTGATCTCGGCGACCCGGCGCGGTAGGCGGCAGTGGCGGCGATGCGGACTCGGAGCATGGCGGTGAGCATGGCATGCAGCGGCGCGGTTGTCGATTTTGCCTGCGCCGGTGACACTACGCCGGGCCGGACCCCGACCGCCGGCCGAGTGCCCGATGACCGACCTGCGCGCGTGGATGGCCCGGCCCCGTCGATTTGCCGTGTTGATCGCCATCGTCGTGGCGCTGCCCGCGCTGGGCGCAGGGACGCTCATCGACGATTGGGGTCACGCGGCGACCGTGCAGGGCAAAGTGCCCGGCGCACCAGCCTGGTGGAATCTCTACGATTTCGGCGACGGCAACCCGGTGCGCATGCGCCAAGCGCAGGACATCGGCTACCCGTGGTACGCCCATCCCGAACTGCGCGTGCGCTTCCTGCGGCCCCTGTCCAGCGCCCTGACCTACCTGGACCACACCGCGTTCGCTGACTGCCCGTGGGTGGCCCACGCCATTTCTATTGCGCTCTACGCGCTGGTGGTGGCGGGTGTCGCCACGCTGTTGCTGCGCACGCTCGGACCGGGTCTTGGCGGCTTGGCCGCGGTGCTGTACGCGGTGGACGACGCGCACACGATCCCGGCGGCCTGGCTGGCGAACCGCAACGCGCTGGTGGCGGCGGCACCGGCGATTTGGGGCACGGTCGCGTGGTTGCGCTGGCGGCAGGATGGCTGGGGGGCCGGCCGCGTCTGGGCGGTGGCCGGGTTCGCCTTGGGGTTGGCCGGCGGCGAGACGGCCCTGAGCGCGCTGGCGCTGCCGGTGTGCTTCGAACTGTCGGGCGCCGGATCGCCGGGATCGCGCCCCTTGCAACGCCTGCGCGCGCTCTGGCCGCTGCTGGCCATGGCGGTCGTGTACGCACTGAGCTACAAGGCCCTCGGCTACGGCGCCAGTCACTCCGGGGCCTACCTCGACCCTGTGCGCGAGACCGGCCCCTACCTTGCCGCGGCCGGGCTGCGCATCCCGGGCTTGCTGGGCGTGATGGCGTTCAACGCACCCATCGAAATCACCGTCGCCATGCCCGGATCGATGTGGTGGTTTGCCGCCGTGGGACTCGCTGGCGTTGCGACCGTGGCCTTGCTGGTGCGACGGGCGTGGGCCGCCCTCGACGCCGAGGCGCAGCGCCACCTGCCGTGGCTCGTGCTCGGGTCGCTGTTGGCCCTGGTCCCGGTCGCCGCCACCTTTCCCGCCGGCCGGTTGCTCACGGTCGCGAGCATCGGCGGCGCCGCAGCAGTGGCGGTCGCGATCGGGTCGCCGTTGCCGGTCCTTGCGCGCGCCGCCGGCTTGGCCGTGCAGCGGGCCTCCATCGCGGTGCGCGGCACTGCGTGGATATTGGTCGCGCTGCACGTGGTCCTGGCGCCGCTGGCGTTTTTCGGGGGCACGCTGGTGCTCGGGTGGGCCTCGCGAGCCGTCGCAGGCCCGGCCTACCGCGAGGGCCTGGACGCGGCGGCTGGCAAGACCGCGATCTTCCCGGCGGTTCCCGATGTCATGGGCATCTACGGGCTGCTGTGGCGCGTCGCCTACAAGCAACCTGCGCCGTCTCGCTGGCGAGCCCTTGGCCTGGCGTTGCACGACATCGAATTGCGGGTCATCGACGCCCACACGGTTGAACTGCGCACCGTGCAAGGCGTCCTCCTTGAAACCGAGGCCGAGCAAATCATGCGCGGGCCGCGCGACCTGTTCGAGCCCGGCGATCGGGTCGAGATCAACGACATGACCGTCACGGTGCTGCAGACCGACGGCCAGGGGCACCCGACACGGTTGGCCTTTCGTTTCGACCGGCCCATCGACGACCCCGACCACGTGTGGTTGCAGTGGAAAGACGGCCGCCTGCGGCGCATGGAATTGCCCCGCGACGGCCTTTGGGTGCTGCTGAAGCGAGAGCCGGGGGTTTTCGGCTTCTGACGGGCAGGGTGGCTGGCGCAGCGGTGCTGTGGGACGGACGGGCGAGGGGCTCGGGCGGCCCTGTCGCGGTCGTTGCTCCTGTCCCTGCCCCTGTGCCTGACCGGCGCCACCTTGGGAGACCCTCGCCAGCGCCGGTTCGGCGCCGGCTGACCCTGAGGGCCAGGCGAGACCCAGGCCTGCGTGGAGACGGGGGCGCCGCCGCATCGGGGATCTACGGGCGAATGGCCTCTGGTACCACGGGCATTGCCACCGGGCGGAGCTCTCAGAGGCAGCCGGCTGCGCCGGACAGGCGCAGGCACAGGCACAGGTCCAGCGTCGGATGTGGGCGCTCGCACGAGGGATTTGCGCAGCTGCTGACCCTGCACCTGTTCCTGTCCCTGTCCGGCGCCACTGCCGGGGACCACGCCCATCGCGGATTCGGCGCCAGCTGAACCTGAGGGCCAGGCGAGACCCAGGCCTGCGTGGAGACGGGGGCGCCGCCGCATCGGGGATCTACGGGCGAATGGCCTCTGGTACCACGGACATTGCGGCCGGGCGGAGCTCTCAGAGGCAGCCGGCTGCGCCGGACAAGCGCAGGCCCAGGTTCTGGTGCAGGGTCAGGTTCTGGCGCTGGTTCCCGGCGTTTGGCCGCCCACGCGCTGATCCTATTGCGCGTGTTCGCGGCCCCGCCCGCAAAAAATGGTCGCCGTCCTGGCCTCGCCTATGCTTGGCCGCCGCGCGCCGCTGCGCGCCTCCGGCCCGCGATGTCCACGATCTTGCTGCTCGTCGCCTCCAACGTGTTCATGACCGCGGCTTGGTACGGCCACCTGCGCTTTCGCGACGTGCCGATGTGGCAGGCCATCGTCGTCAGCTGGGGCATCGCCGGCGTCGAGTACGCGCTGCAGGTGCCCGCAAACCGCCTGGGCTACGGACGCTTTTCCGCCTTCGAGCTCAAGATGTTGCAAGAGGTCATCACGCTGGTCGTGTTCGTGGCGTTCGCAGCACTGTGGCTGGGCGAGCGCCCGCGGTGGAATCACCTCGTCGCCTTCGCGCTGCTGGTCGCCGCGGTGTACTTCGCGTTCTTGCCGGGGGCGAGGCGGGTGTAGGGACTGGAAAATAATAAGTCGATCACTCTCACATCAGGACGGAGCCGCGAGTCGGACCTTTGGTCCGCGAGCTGGCGACCCACGGAGCAAGCAAACGGGCCCGAGAAATGATTGAGCAAATCATTTCCTGGCCCTTACAGGGTCGCCAAAAATAAATGTTCAAATTGATTGATTTCGATTGCGGCTCGCGGTATCATTTGCCCCATGAACACCGCCGCCTTCCAACTCGACCCTGGTTTCGCAACCGGCGGCCGCAGCATGTTC
>Ga0194120_10001137_pt1 | contig 49394 bp, 43 predicted proteins | sample TA2MahCa65mmetaG_FD_148642 | JGI IMG/M metagenome (GOLD analysis project Ga0194120, IMG submission 148642) | Freshwater microbial communities from Lake Tanganyika, Tanzania - TA2015019 Mahale Deep Cast 65m | ecosystem: Environmental > Aquatic > Freshwater > Lake | place: Tanzania: Lake... | reverse complement strand
GTTTGATAATCAATATGCGTTTCCCCATGGGTTGGTATTTGGGGCAGGCGCTGTCTATGGGGCAATCGAGCTTAAACTGGCATGGTTTTTCGGAGGCAAAAAAACGGCAATCAAATTCTTTTGACATCTTATTATCTTCCTCAAACACGATTATGGCCTGTTACAGACGTTCAATGTAGCACGAACTTCAGTTCGCACTGCAACTGCAACTTTGAATTTCCTGTACATTTAAATTTATCCATATTACAGCAATAAGAAAAAACAGGATTATATTATCAATCAGGCGCGTCTTGCCGATCCGGACTGCCAGAGCGGCAACGTCACCATGTTGCACTTCCGACACCGCTTCAAGTGTTTCGGGATTAACTATTGAAATATAATCTATCCTGGCTGATTTACAATTATTAATAATTTTCTCCATTTCACCCAAAATTTCTCTGGCATTTTTAACGCCTGCATTTGCCATTTCCTGCGCCCTTATCAGCGCCTTATACAGACAAAGGGCGTCCTTCTTTTCAGTCTCGCTGAGATAACCATTTCTGGAACTCAAGGCCAACCCTTCTTTTTCCCTTATCGTCGGAAGCGCCTTTATATTGACACCTAAATTCAAATCGGCAACCACCCTCTTGATAATAACCGTTTGCTGGAAGTCTTTTTGTCCAAAGTAAGCAATATCGGGATTTATCAGATTGAACAATTTCAGCACAATCGTAGCCACACCCCGAAAATGCCCAGGACGTGATTTGCCGCACAATCTATCTTCAAGGTGTTCAAGCACAACCGATGTACAAAATCCATCAGGATACATTTCCGGCGCTTTTGGATTGAATACTACGTCCACATCCTCTTTTGAAAGGAGTTTGCAGTCATCATCAAACGTCCTTGGATATTGTGTAAAATCCTCACCTACCCCAAATTGTAATGGATTTACAAAAATACTTACAACGACTTTATCGTTTTCTTCCTTCGCCTGTCGTACCAGGCTCAAGTGCCCTTCATGCAATGCGCCCATTGTGGGAACAAAACCAATGGATAATTGATCCTCTTTAAAAGTTTTGATTCGTTGTTTAATATCCTCTATCGATGTAATTACCTGTAGCAAATTAAATTCTCCAGCGTTTTTAACTAAATATACTAAAGATAGTACAATAATTTATATACACAGGACAAGTGATTTTTACACTTGCATTAATAGTAGCAGTTCAATCCACTCCAGAGACCCAAAGGACGCAAGGAAAAAACTTCACAGGAGACTATTTTTTTCTGATAAAATTACAAATCAATGCCAAATCTCCGGCAATTTGTAATTTTTTCTAAAATATGATAGAATATTATGGAGCCGAAGGTGGTTTCAGGGCAAAGCCCTACTAGCGCCCCAACGCTGGTCTCCTTTTCTTCCACCTCCGGCTGTTTTTTTATACAAATAGACTAGATAATGGTTTTATTATAAGATTCCATCTTATAAATATTTAGAATATATTTTTGTTATATTTCTCATGCAAGTTTGTAAAATTTATTTCTTGTGATATAATTGTTGCGGAATTGGGGGTCCTATAATTAGGGTTCAACGTTCCCTAAGGTGTCAAATAATATGAAATAAGAACACCACAAGTTTTAAGTAGAAGTTATATTTTAATTACCCCCAATTCCAACGTTCTTTGAAAATATCAGTAGCGATAAAAGCAACACGGGCAGGTAAATTATGGGAGTAATTAGAATGATCCATCGCTACTGTTAATTTTATAAATCTCTACAGAAATTTATTCGGAAGAGGGGTGATGTAACGATATGAGGGAGTTTGCAACGATAGCCTGATATATCATTAACAGACATGATATATCAGGCTATTTTATTTTCTCCGAAAAAACTCAAATCAATACAATATCTTTCGAGTTCATAACACGTTCACAATAATGACATCGTAATTTTATAGGATTTTTATTAACCACATGCAGTTTGGGTTCCAGATTGTGATAGTTGCTTACACAATTAGGATTAAAGCATTTAACAATATTCTCAATAACCTCTGGAACAACCACCGGGAACTTTTTAACGACTTCGTAATCTTTAATAATGTTAACGGTTGCATTCGGCGCGATAAGCGCAATCTTATTTACTTCTTTTTGATCAATAATCTTCCCGCCAATCTTTATTATTCCTTTTTTACCCAAAAATTTACTCTCTAAATTCATACCCACAAGCACCACTTGCTCTTCATTCTGAATGTTCAGGATTTCAGCGACTTTTAAAGTGCTTTTGTTGTCAATATGGTCGATCACCGATCCGTCTTTGATTGCAGAAACGTCTAGTTGCTTCATTCTGCAGCTCCTAAAACAGCCGCCAATAAGGCCTTCCTGACGGGTATACCATTGCGCGCCTGATGAAAATAGACGGCGAAATCTGTTTTATCCAGGCTTCCGTCCATCTCATCTACACGGGGTAAAGGATGTAATATCTTTAGATCGTCCTTAATTCCTATTTCCTCAAGCATCGACTTGCTCAGCCTGTATACTCCGCGAACCTTCTCAAATTCAACGGGGTCAGCAAACCGCTCTTTCTGTATCCTTGTACAATAAATCACGTCAAGTTTTTTGCTTATCCCAAGAAGCGACTCATTTTCATGACATTTTACCTTTCGATCTTTGAGTTCATCCATGCAATCTCTGGGCATCCGCAAACCGGGCGGTGAAACAAAGAACATCTCAGCGCCAAAGTACGCCAGGGCGTAGGCAAGTGAATGCACCGTCCTGCCGTATTTCAGGTCGCCTAAAAATCCAACAGTAAGCCCTTCTAATGTTCCTTTTGTCTTCCGGATTGTATAAAGGTCCAAAAAGGTCTGAGTTGGGTGTTGATTTGCGCCGTCCCCGGCATTAATCACAGGCACATCAACAACATCCGCTGCTAACTGCGCGGAACCTTCGAGGTAGTGTCGTAAAACGATGATGTCGCAATAGCCTTCTATAATTTTTACAGAGTCACTTAACGATTCACCCTTGGCCACCGATGAAACCCCCGACTCTGCAAAGCCAATGACCACGCCGCCTAGCCGCTTCATGGCCGACTCAAAGCTCAGCCTTGTTCTTGTGGAAGGCTCGAAAAACAACGAGGCAAGCACCTTCCCATTGAGCATATTCGTATGATCCGTTTGCTCCATCCGACTTGCCAGATCAAGGATATACAACAACTCTTCTTTGTTAAAATGTCGGATAGAAATAATATCTCTTTGTTTAAAGCTTACCGCCATTTCCACCGAACCTTATATGAAACCATTGGATACAGACTTGCGGAATAATCTTATCAGACCCATTTAAACATTACAAGTAAAATTAGACTAACAAAGTAATTCCTCGCATTTACAAATTTTATTGAAATAAACAATCTCTTTCGTTATAGTAAATTCTCATTTTAAGTTATTGGAAACAGTGCGTGTGACTGGTGACTGGTGACGAGCAAAACGACACCCGTCACCTGTCACACATCTTCACTTTTCTCTAATTTTGTTTGCGGCCACGCCGCTTTTAAGGAATACATATTATTATGAAAACTTTCAATGTGGGTCTTGTCGGTATGGGAACGGTCGGGACGGGAGTCGCAAAGATTCTTCTGGAAAAAGATTCTCCTCTCCTGGAAAAACTTGACTGTATTCCTGTGTTAAAGGGGATTGCCGATAGTAACCCTGATGTGAAAAACAAGCTGAATTTACCGCCTGAAATTCTTTTTACAAACGACGCAAATGCGCTTTTAAACAATCCCGACATCCAGGTCGTTGTCGAACTTGTCGGAGGATTACATCCGGCAAAGGAAATCATCATGGCAGCCCTGGAAAAGGGCAAGGATGTCGTGACGGCGAATAAAATGCTCCTTGCCCTCCACGGCTCAGAGCTTTTTAGCAAGGCTCGCCAGCACGGCAAAAGCATCTCTTTCGAGGCGAGCGTAGGCGGCGGTATCCCCATAATTGCCGCACTGAGGGACGGCTTCATCGCCAACAGGATTGAATCGATTTTTGGCATTGTAAACGGCACAACAAACTACATTTTAACCAAGATGACCAAAGAAAACGTAAAATACAGCGATGCCCTTGCAGAGGCGCAAAAACTGGGTTACGCAGAAAAAAACCCCACGATGGATGTGGAAGGCATAGACTCATCACACAAACTTGCTATTTTGGCTAGGCTAGGCTTTGGCGTCGATATTGATTATAATCGCATTTACCATGAAGGCATCAGCGCTGTAGACCTGTCCGATATATGGTATGCGCACGAACTGGGATATACTTTAAAACTCCTGGCAATTGCAAAAAAGCCCGGCAGCGCTCTGGAACTGCGCGTACATCCGACACTCCTTCCCCATGACCATCCGCTTTCTTCCGTCAATGGCGTCTTTAACGCCATCTGCGTTAACGGAAGCGCCGTTGGAGAAACAATGCTCTATGGCAGGGGAGCGGGTCAGATGCCCACTGCCAGCGCTGTGGTTGCAGACCTTGTGGATGTTGCGCTTGGCCGGGCAGGCATAACGTTTCACGCCATGAAGACCTTTTCCGGAGGACGTGAGAATATTCCTATCGCCGATATTTTAAAGATCAAAACACGCTATTATCTCCGGTTTTCCGTTGTCGATAAACCCGGGGTACTCGCAAAAATATCAGGTATCCTGGGAAACTACGACATCAGCATTGCCTCGGTTATCCAACACAAGGCCAGGGAAAACGGCAACGTACCCCTTGTAATGATGACTCACCTGGCAGAAGAAGGCAATCTGCAGAAGGCGCTCGCAGAGATTAAACGATTGGACGTAATAAAAGACCATACAAAATTTCTCCGTGTGGAAGAATAGATAATGGTTTAGCTCCCCGCCCCTAACCCCGCCCACAAGGGAAGGGGAAATATTTTTTATTAAATTCATACATATCCTCCCCCTCGATGGGGGAGGGCAAGGGTGGGGGTGAGTCTTACAAAAATAGGAGGCACCATGAAATATTGCATCATTATTCCTGATGGAATGGCAGATTATCCCATAGAAAAACTTGGCGGCAGGACGGCTGTCGAAACGGCGAGAACTCCAAACCTGGATTTTCTCGCTCAAAACGGGCAGCTTGGCGTTGCACGAACCATCCCCGGCGGGTTTCCTCCCGGCAGCGACGTGGCCAACCTAACCATCGTTGGTTATAGTCCTAAAGAATACTATTCCGGCCGAGCGCCTTTAGAAGCAGCAAGCATTGGTATCCGGCTTGAAAAGGACGATTGGGCTTTTCGGTGCAATCTTATCACTGCAGACGAAGATACCCTGGAGGATTTCTGCGCCGGTCATATAAAGACTGATGAGGCCGGCGTCCTTATCAAACTCCTCAATGAAAAACTGGGAAACGATGCCGTTCAGTTTCACGCAGGCAAAAGCTATCGGCACATCATGGTATACAAGGGCGCACAGAAGATGAATGCCAGGTGCTTTCCGCCTCACGACATCATGGGACAATCAATCAAAAAACACCTTCCCAAAGGAAACGGAAGCGAAATCCTTGTTGACCTTATGGAGCGTTCCCGGGATATCCTCTCTAATCATGACATAAACAAGGTTCGCGTTGACCTGGAGGAAAACCCCGCCAACATGATCTGGCTGTGGGGTCAGGGACATCGTCCGAACATGCCCACGTTCAAAGAACGGTTCAACCTTACGGGCGCTGTTATTACCGCCGTGGATCTGATTAAGGGTATTGCCTGCTATCTTGGATGGGACATTATAGATGTGCCGGGCGCTACCGGCTACTTTGATACCAATTATGCCAATAAGTGCCAATATGCCCTTAAGGCGTTGGAAACCCACGATATTGTATTGATACACGTTGAAGCCCCTGATGAGGCTGGACACGAAGGTAACGTTCATGAAAAGGTGTTGGCTATTGAACAGGTAGACAGCAAGATAATAGGGCCCATCCTTGCGGCAAAGAACAAATTCAAAGGCCTCCGTATATTGGTGCTTCCGGATCATTACACTCCGATTGCGAAACGGACACATACCCCGGAATCTGTCCCTTTTGCGGCCTATGGCACGGGTATAGAAAAAGGAATCGGACTCCCCTACACCGAAGCGAATGCCCATGCCTCAGGTCTCCACATAAAGGACGGACACAGATTAATAGAACACCTTATATCAGGTTCTTTTCAATAAATAAGGCCTTCGACAATCTTCCTCCCTCTGTCGGGGCTGTCCAAAAAGTATTTTGAACGTACCATAGGTAGGGGCTGAAAATTTTCAGCCCCTACCTTTTGTATGGATTATGGACTTTTTAGACAGCTATCCGGAAGCGACGTGAGTATTGCAATATTTTGAAATTCCTTACATCAACATGAAAAAGAGTCCTTTCGTAGTTATCTTTATTGTAATTTTTGTATCAAGTTTTTGGTGTTCAAGTGTATTTGCATACAAGGTCAAGAAGACAAAAAATGGGAACATAATAAAATGGAACAAGAATACGGTCGCTTATTATGTCAACACTTCGGGAGGACCGCCTGACAGTCTTGCCGCCATTCAAGCGGCAATGCAGACGTGGACAAACGTTCCTACCTCTTCTTTTCGTTTTGTCTACGGCGGCCCCACGACAAGTACGGTACGCAACCCAAATGACGGCATCAATATCATCTGTTTTAGAAAAATGGGTAATACGGCAAGGGTGGCCCGAAACTATGTCCGGTGGAACAAAGAATCAGGAGAACTTTTCGATAGCGACATTGTTTTTAATACGGCCCACAAATTGAGCGCTGCCGATAAGTGCCCGGAAGATAGCTATGACATTCAAAGTGTACTCACCCACGAACTCGGGCATGCGCTGGTTTTGAATGAACTTTACAAGCAGACCCATAATGAAAAGACAATGTATTGGAAAGAGAATAAGGGCGATACGAAAAAGAGGACTTTGGATCGGGATGATATTGACGGAATCAGCTATTTGTATCCCGAACCCGAACGTGTTGGAAGTGAAAAATGAAAATCGAAATCTTTATTTCAGGAATTCTTTTATCGCCCCGAAAACCACGTCCTTTTCGTCATCGTACATTATCAGGTGATGACTCCGTTCAAGCCACACCAGCCGTTTGTCAGTAGAGCCAAGATGTTTTATAACGTACCGTGCGCTTGCCGGGGCGGCAACCATGTCCTTTTTGGAATGAATAACGAGCGCCGCTGATCTTATGTCTTTCAGTCTCGGTTTGATGTCTCTGATTATCTGCCTGATCTCGTGGAGTGTCTGTAACGGATAATGACTATTTATGGGTTGGTGTAAATAGCCCGTGTGCGCTTCTGATTCAATATAGCACCTCCTTTTCCATGTTTTTACCTTTTTCAAAAATATTTTAGAGACCCCGATTAGAGTATTAACTGGCAGGTATTCCCGGATCAAAAACAGAGGAGTGCCCATTAAAACAATTCTTTCTATCGAATGATGCAAGGCCAACTGCAGAGTCAGCAATGCGCCCAGGGAAAATCCAATGACCACGACTTCTTTGTATTCGTTTTTTAACTGACGATACTCAAATTCTACTTTTTCCATCCAATCGTGAAGCGTGCTTAGCGCCAGGCCGTCGGTATCGCCGCAATGTCCCGGCAAAAGAATACCCCTGGCCGTAAAGCCCCATTCACGCAAGTCTTCAGCAAGCTCCCGCATCTGGATTGGCCCGCAGCCGAGTCCATGCACGAGCAGACACGCCGCATGACCGTGCCCCAGGGTAAATTCCTCTCTGTAGAGAGTCAAATCGTAGAGTATCGAATTATCTGACATATTTAACAACACAATGATCAATGAGTAATTACCAATTCATCCTTATTCCATTAATTGATCATTATTAATTGTTAATTGTTAATTCTTCATTCATCATTGCCCAATTACTTCACTGTTGCTTTTGCTGCTTTTCCAATTGAGAACAAAACCTTAACAATCTCCTCTGATTCCACAATAATGTTTTTAATAAGTTCTACCTTTATCTGTTCACTATCTTTTAATAGCCTCAACCAATAGTTGGATTCCCTTGCCTCTTTATGGGAAATTCCTATTTTACTACAAAATTCTTTCTTACTATATGCTGCCTGGGCTTCTTCCATATTTGCTCCAACAGACGTGCCTGACCTGAGTAATTGACCGCCAATTACTTCACATACCTTGTTATGAGGTAAAGAGCTGACTAATTTTATAACTCTCAGAGCAAAATTATAAGTCCTATCAACAATATCCCTATTCTTCATATTACCTTTCCTTTCATAAAAGCAATGTTCAATTATCAATGAAGAATTATCAATTAACATCTTTTCCGCTTTTTCATTGATCATTGTTAATTCTTCATTCTTAATTCCTCATTCTTCATTAACTTCTGTCCCTTCTACATCAGGTCAATGATTCTTAGACAATTCTGCGATTTGTTCCATAATCTGTCGTGTCACCTCAACAATCCCTTTTTTGGTTGCCTTTTCGTTCATAGTCTTGAATGTCATAGGTTTGCCGAAGATTATCTTGATCCTGGAAATTTTCGGTATCTTTGCGCCTTTTGGCAATGCCTCGTATGTGCCGGAAATATAGGCAGGAATGACGGGTACGCCGCTTTTTATGGCAAGGAAGCCGATGCCCGGATTTCCCTCCTGGAGGCGGCCTTCCTCGCTTACTCCCCCTTCAGGGAAGATGCCCAAAACCCCGTTTTTTTTAAGCACCTCAATGCCGCCTTTCAACGCAGATATGTTGGAACCCTCTTCTTTTACACAGATACAATGCAATAATTTAAAAAGCCATTTCCCGCGTCCCTCATAATACACCTCGGTCATCATGAAAGAAATACGCCTTGGAAACATGGATTGAAGCACTATTGGGTCCATAAAACTGAAATGATTCGCAGCCACAATAAGAGGCCCTCTGGCCGGTATCTTCTCTTTCAGTTCAACCTGTGTGTGAAAAAATATCTTTAATATAAAAACACCTATCGCCTTGAGCACAAAGAAAAAACATTCGTTCAGAAAACCAAGAATACTGAACTTGTTTTGAACGGTCATGGGATTACGCATTTTTGTAAGTTTTCAGGAATAGTGACGGGTGGCGTGTGACGAGTGACGCAGAAGCAGAAATCGCCACCCATCACTCGTCACCCTCCACTTGTCACTCGTCACAGGTCTTTATTTTTCTCCATTATTTGGCTGTGGCGCTATGGTATTGAGTTTGATGCTTTTTAATGCCACAAAAATACCGATAAGAAAAATTCCCGCACCCAGAGAGAGCATCAATGACCTGACAGAGATAAAAGTCGTTAATTTGCCGATGAGCAATACAGGCGTCACCATGGCGGCATTCACAAAGATGTCCTTGCAGGCAAAGGTTCTTCCCCGTAATTCGTCAGGGACGATCTTCTGGATATCCGCATTTATAGGCGCCAGGAATGCGCCGCCGGCAATCCCGATAAAAAAGATAATACACGAAGCTGCCATATACGACTGTACCAGAGCGAAGGCCATAATTCCACATGCCATAATCCAAATACTGCCCGTATAAAGGATACTTCTTTTCACCCAATCACCGTACTTACCTACCATAACAGCTCCGGCCAGTAGACCGCCGCCGAGCAATGTGAAAATCAGCCCCAGGGGAGTTAGCGAAGTAAAACCCCAGATTTTACCGGCGAAGTCGGAGATTGCAACATAAAAGCTGATGCCTACAAGCCAGAAGATTGCGCCAAAGGAAATGAGGATCATGAGCCTTGCGTCGTGATACATGTATTTCATACCCTCTTTGATATCAGATAAAACAACGGCGACACCTTTGATTTCAGGGCGTTCCTTTTCCTTTACCGTTAGCTTCCATATAGTAGCAGCAGAAAAAAGATAGGTAAAGGCGTCAAAATACATGGATGGTTTAAATCCTATCGAATCAAACACAATGCAGCCAATGGCCGTACCGGCCAGGACACTCAACAATGCCGAAGAGGAAATGAGAGAATTCCCGGCCAGGAGATGCCGCTCTTCGACAATATTGGGTATAATCGAAAACTTTGCAGGCGAAAAGAGGCAGGTGAAGATGCCTATGACGAAGATTACGGGATAGGCGGGTGTAATGTAAGTGGAATCACGGATAATCCATGGAATAGCGCATACCAGAAGAACGCGCGCCAGATCGGAGCCTATCAGTATGCTCTTTCGCGACCAGCGATCTGAAAGCACACCTGAAAAGAGACTAAACAGAAAAAAGGGGAGAACACTCCAGAAGGTAATTTTCGATAACTCTTCACCGACGTTTCCCCCTTTTTTCATGATTAATCCCAGCAGCGCCATTTGATGGAACCTGTCGCCCAGGGCAGATACAATCTGTCCGATCCAGAGTTTTAAAAAGTTATGATTTCTGAGGACTTCGGTTATCCTGACCGTACGTTCCATGGTTTCGTTCTCAAACGGAATTAAAAATATCACCCTCCCTTAATCCCTCCCATCGTTCGACTGAGCGTTCGTCTGAGCTAACGCCGAAGACTCACGACGAAGTCAAGGGAGGGAAAGTCCCCTCACCCCTTGTGGGAGAGGGTCGGGGTGAGGGGGAGTTTCGTGTAAAACTATAATATCCATCGTCTTTTGCATGAAATTGCACCTAGAATAACAGCAAAAGGCAAGAATGACAAGCGTATTCATGTCACACCGGGCTAACGCATTTGCAACTGGGTTTTTTATGCTTCTAAAGTATGAAGGTTGAAGTGAAATTTTCTTGCTAGATAAGCATCCTTTTGATAGTATAAAAAACCTTTTATTAGTATCTTTAAAATATAATATGCAAAAGGAGTAGTTTTGATGTCACCTAAGTATGTCTATTTTTTCGGTAACGGTGCTGCCGATGGTAAAGCAGAAATGAAACATCTCCTGGGCGGTAAAGGAGCCAATCTCGCAGAAATGACCAATCTGGGTATTCCCGTTCCCCCAGGATATACGATAACAACAGAGGTTTGCGATGCATATTATAAAAACAATAAACAGTACCCTAAAGGTCTTGACGAAGAGATAGAACAGAATCTTTCCCGTTTGGAGAAACTTATGGGGGCAAAACTGGGCGATCCGAACAATCCTTTACTGGTTTCTGTCCGAAGCGGCGCCGCAGCATCCATGCCTGGCATGATGGATACGGTTTTAAACCTTGGATTAACTCCTGATGCCGTTACCGGGCTTATTAAAAAAACAGGCAATGAGCGTTTTGTGTGGGATGCATACCGGCGGTTTATCACCATGTTCGGCGACGTTGTTATGGGTGTGGAACGACACTATTTTGAAGAGATTCTTGATAAATACAAAAAGAAGGCACGGGTAAAAAATGACACAGAACTGACGACTGACCAATTAAAAAAAATTGTGGAAGAGTTTAAGGCTGTTTATAAGAAAGAAACCCGGGAAAACTTCCCAAACGATCCAAAAGTACAGCTCCAGAAGGCAATAAATGCCGTATTTGCCTCCTGGAATAACCCACGCGCCGTAAAGTATCGGCAACTCTATGAAATAAAAGGGCTTCTTGGAACGGCGGTAAATGTCCAGGCCATGGTCTTCGGAAATATGGGAAATCACTCTGCTACGGGCGTGTGTTTTACAAGGAATCCTTCGACGGGCGAGAATAAATTTTACGGCGAATTCCTTATTAATGCCCAGGGTGAGGACGTCGTTGCCGGTATCCGCACTCCCGAACCGATTGTAAATCTGGAGAGGGAAATGCCCGATGTTTATGCCCAGCTTGTTGCATATAAAAACAAACTTGAAAAGCACTTCAAAGATGTACAGGACATCGAATTTACGATTCAGGAAAACCGATTGTTCATGCTGCAGACCAGAAACGGGAAACGTACTACGCAGGCTGCTGTTAAGATTGCGGTAGATATGGTTAAAGAAGGACTAATTGACAAAAAGACTGCGATTTCCCGTATTAATCCCAATGAACTTGACCAGTTGTTACACCCAACTTTTGACCCCAAGGCGAAGAAGGACGTTGTCGCCGTGGGGCTTCCGGCCTCACCGGGCGCGGCTACGGGGAAGGTGGTTTTCAGCGCCGAGGATGCAGAAAAGTTAGCGGAAAAGAAAGAAAAGGTAATTCTGGTGAGAAAGGAAACCTCACCTGAAGATATCGGCGGGATGCACGTATCCAGGGGTATCTTAACAACCCGTGGAGGTATGACCTCTCACGCTGCTGTAGTAGCAAGAGGGATGGGTAAGTGTTGTGTTGCAGGGTGCGGCGCGTTACATGTTGATTATAAAAGTCAAACCTTTAAGGTGGGCAGCAAGGTAGTAAAAAAGGGAGATTATATCTCAATAGATGGCAGTACCGGCGAAGTAATGTTAGGTCAGGTTACTACCATTGACCCCAGGCTCAGCGGAGACTTTGCCGTGCTTATGGGATGGGCTGACGAAATTCGTAAGCTTAAAGTAAGGACGAATGCCGATACCCCGGCGGATGCAAAAAAGGCGCGCGAATTAGGCGCAGAGGGTATCGGACTTTGCAGGACGGAACACATGTTCTTTGGAGAACACAGGATTGACTCAGTCCGCCAGATGATCCTTTCCTCGCCGGACGTAAAAAACCTGAAGGCCAAGATTGCCGGTATTGAGAAAGAACTTGCAAAGGCAACAAATAATAAAACGAATGGTATTAAAAAGGAACTCACGCAGGCTAAGAAAGAACTTAAAGAGCCTCTGAGTCTGTACATTTCAGCCCTCAAGAAATTACTCCCCATGCAGCGTCGTGATTTCGAGCAGATATTTACGACCATGGATGGACTCCCCGTTACGATACGACTTCTCGATCCGCCTCTTCATGAATTTTTGCCGCAGGAAGAATACAATCAAAAAGAAATGGCAAAACAAATGAAGATCAGCCTTAAAGAAGTGCAGGATAAGGTGTCGGCGCTTCACGAATTGAATCCCATGTTGGGACATCGCGGATGCCGGCTTGGCGTTACCTATCCTGAAATCTACGACATGCAGGTGCAGGCAATTATCGAAGCCGCCTGCAACGTGAAGAAAAAAGGCGTTACGGTGTATCCCGAAATCATGTTGCCCATTATTAGCACCGAGCAGGAATTCAGCATTTTGAAAGATGATGTACACAGAATCGCAAAAGAAGTTATGCAGAAAAAGGGTATGGAGATTGAGTACATGGTTGGTACTATGATTGAATTACCGCGAGCGGCGCTCATCGCCGATAAGATTGCAAAACACGCCGAATTCTTTTCCTTCGGAACCAATGACCTCACCCAGATGACCTTTGGTTTTAGCCGTGATGACGTGGGTTCCTTTGTGCCTGACTACATTGAAAAAGGCATCCTTGAAAAAGATCCATTCCAGATATTGGATCAGGAAGGCGTTGGACAACTGGTGGAAATCGGGATCAAGAGGGGGCGAAGCGCCCGTACCGAGCTAAAGGTCGGTATTTGCGGTGAACACGGCGGAAACCCGCAAACCGTCACCTTCTGCCATAAGATCGGCATGAACTACGTAAGCTGCTCGCCGTTCAGGGTGCCCATTGCCCGTCTTGCAGCCGCACAGGCGTCTCTGCAGCAGGCCGTGTCGCAGGCAACGGTTTAACTTGAAAACATCCTGCCATTATTCATATAGAGGTTCGGATAAATATGTATCTTTCTTCTTTTTATCCGAAGAACGAATTTCTCTAAGAGAGAACAGAAGAAACGATCAATTAACAAGCCGCATAATTGGTTATTACTTAAGGTGCATCAGATCTAAGTGCAAAGGCGTTCTCACCAGCTCATTTAGCATATCAATATTTATTTCCACTCCCAAAACAGTTGATTTCATGGTTTAAAATAACTTATACTTACACTATCTCAATATAACAAACGTCTTAAATAAGTTGATATTGAATGCCTGTCATTCCGAACGAAGTGAGGAATCTTAAGATTTCTCAGTCGCTCCGCTCCTTCGAAATGACAACTTTCTTTTATCATCACCTATAGTAACAACCTACATCTAAAATAAATCTTTCGGGAGATATAATTGGTAAAACTGCGAAATGGCGAACAGGTTTTCAGGAGTGTTTGCAGGATTTGTCATGGCGGATGCGGCGTCCTGGTTTATGTTAAAGACGGCAAGGTGGTGAGGGTCAAAGGAGACCGGGCTTCGCCTATGAATAAGGGCTGGATGTGCGTTAAGGGTGTTATGACACCTGAGATCGCAAACCATCCAGACCGTCTTCGCAAACCGCTTCGCCGAAAGGGAGAGAGGGGCAGCGGACTATGGGAAACTATCTCCTGGGATGAAATTTTGGGGGAAATTACCTCCCGACTGGATAAATTCCGCAAAGAATTCGGTCCCGAATCCATTGCCATCGGACAGGGAACCGGACGGCATCACTATATGCATGTCGTCAGGTTTGCAAATGCCCTTGGAACGCCAAACTGGTATGAACCGGGTCTCGCACAATGTTTTATCCCCAGGATTACGGTAAGCAATCTCACGTATGGTGGTTTCGTGGTTGGGGACTATTACGGAGAAGTTTCGCCGAAGTGTATATTGTTTTGGGGACATAATCCTTTAGTATCAGGACCGGATGGAGAACTATCCATCTCTGTGAAAAGGGCGCTGGATAAAGGCGCCTTGGGCATTGCCGTTGATCCCAGAAGGTCTGAAACCGGTAAGTATTGCGAACAGTGGCTGCCGATAAGACCGGGAACAGACGCTGCACTTGCCCTAGCGATGATACATGTTATTATCAAAGAAAAGATCTACGATGCAGAGTTTGTAGAAAAGTGGACTACGGGTTTTGATGAACTGAAAAAACACGTTGAACCTTTTACTCCGGCATGGGCTGAAGCCATCACCTGGGTACCTTCATCGGATATTATAAAGGCTGCAAAAACGTATGCGTTGAATAAGCCCGCTGTGCTTGAGTGGGGGCTTGGTCTTGAGCAGAACCCCAATTCTTTACAGACGGTGAGGGCAGTTGCTATTCTGCGAGGGTTGACCGGAAATGTAGACATCCCAGGCGGCGACATTCTTGGAATGAACGTAGTTCGCAGTTACCCGACGCTAAAAGATAAACTGCCGGAAGGGATGTTGAAGAAACGTCTCGGCGCTGAGAATTTCAAACTCCTGGGGGGATGGCGCGCCTTTATGCCATCCGCCCATATTCCCACTCTTTTTAGAGCCATGCGGACGGGCGAACCTTACCGGGTCAGGGCGCTTTTAATATTTGGCGGCAATCCGTTGACTACTGTGGCAAATGCTAAGGAAGTGTATGAAAGTTTACAAAAATTAGATTTATTAGTAGTTACCGACCTTTTTATGACACCTACTGCTGCAATAGCTGATTACGTCCTTCCGGCGGCCTTATGGCCGGAAGTCGAACAGGTTATTGGTTATCCTTTGGTGGTGGAAAACATGGTCATGGCGCAGCAGAAGATTACGCAGGTTGGCGAGTGCAGGCAGGACGAATGGATAATAGACGAATTGTCCAGAAGGCTTGGCCTGCCTGGCAGTGAGGAGAGTTTGGAGGACGTCATGAACTATCAGTTGGAACCGCTGGGTATCACCTATCAAAAACTTAAGGAACGGGTTTTCATCCATCCGCCGCATGAGTACAGGAAATTTGAAAGGAATGGGTTTCGGACTCCTTCTAAAAAGCTTGAACTGTATTGCAGAACGTTGGAAAGGATGGGGTATGATCCTCTGCCCACTTATAAGGAACCGCCTGAAAGTCCCGTAATGACCCCTGAACTGACCAGAGAGTTTCCCTATGTGCTTACCACAGGCAGTCGGAGGAAGGAGTTTTTCCAAAGCGAACACAGGCAGATACCGTCATTAAGAGAACGAAGACCGCATCCTCAGGTGGAAATGCATCCCGAAGTTGCTGCCTTACGAGGAATCAAACACGGAGATTGGGTTATTGTGACTTCTCCAAGAGGTAGTATACGAATGAAGGCTTTAGTTACAGAGGATATTCATCCCAGAGTGATAAATGTTGAGCACGCCTGGTGGTTTCCTGAGAAATCTGCGCCCGATTACGGGGTTTGGGAGTCAAACGCCAACATGCTTACCAACAATGCACCGCCCTATGATCCGGCATTTGGGTCGTATCAACTAAGAGGATTGTTGTGCAGGGTTGAAAAGGAATCTCTGTAGGGGCAGGTTTCAAACCTGCCCCTACATGTGTTAAATATGCTGATGGGTAGTTCTGAACAAATTTTACTATGCCTTGCCTAAGGTCTTTTTGCCTGGTTTCCATTCAACCGGGCACAACTCTCCTGTCTGTAATGCCCGCAATACCCTCAATATTTCTTCTACGCTGCGACCGATACCGAGATCATGTACCAATTGATATCGCAACTTTCCTTCCGGATCAATAATAAACGTCCCCCTCAGGGCAATACCTTTCTCTTCAAGGAGTACACCATACTTTCTGGAAACCTCTTTGGTAATATCGCTGAGCAAAGGATAGTTGAGGCTTCCAAGTTCTTTCAGCCATGCCTTATGGGAAAAAACACTGTCGATGCTCACCCCCAATACCTGGGCATTCATTGACTTAAACTCGCTATCCCGCTTTGAAAATTCAGTGATTTCTGTAGGGCATATAAAGGTAAAATCGAGAGGATAGAAGAAAAGAACAACCCACTTCCCCTTATATTCGTCCAGACATACATCTTTAAATTTGTCTCCAACAACACCCTGCATGGTAAACTCAGGCGCATTTTGTCCAACTTTTGTATTCATGCAAAACCTCCTTTATTCAAATTGTAATAATTGTTAAATAACAATACAAACTTATTATAAAAATATTTTAGATGATGTCAAGCTATTTTTTCGATTTTATTTTTTTATGACAAAAAAGGTTAACGCCATTACCTGAAATACTAAAGCAAGTAATAGATAAGCATGGACATCGCTATTGCGATGGAGGTAAGCGAAGACGAGTGAGCCAAAAACAAAACATTGGATAACGGATGCAAGAATAATTAACCACGATGCGGGTTCATAAGTCAACGTTCGGTTGATGTTTTTTACTTCATTTAATAGCGATTCCATGAGAAAATCTTTTTCCTCATACCCTTTTTCTTTCTTACTTTTAAGGGTAAGGCATTCCCGGCAAATGAGTTTTCCGTCTTCTTGATACACGGCGTGTCCGGAGTCGATGTCTTTTCTGGAAAGACTTCTCTTACAGTTGGCGCACAGCTTAATTTCCAGCATAATTTTTTTGATTTTTTGAAAATTTCAATAATAATGCTATTTTACCGCACTGTGTAGGGGCAGGTTTCAAACCTGCCCCTACGGGAAATACGATGAATGTTGTTTTTCAAAAAGCTAAATTGTTACGATTTATTAAATTCCTATTTAAGACCGTAGCGATCCAGTTTCCTATAAAGGGTGCGTTCGCCAATGCCAAGCATCTTTGCCGCTTCTTCCCTGTTTCCGCCCACCGTGGCTAAGGTGCTTTTGATGAGTTCCCTTTCGGCTTCTTCTATGGTAATTCCAGCAGCCAGACCGGGTGTTGGGGATATTTCGCCGCTGCGCTGTAATATATGATCCGGTATGTCTTCTCTGTCTATGGTGTCTTTCCTGCTTACCACAACCATACTTTCGATACAATTTTTTAATTCCCGCACGTTTCCGGGCCAGGAATATTTATACAGAATCTTTCGTGCCTCAGGAGAAATAACCGTGACTTTTTTATTGTGTGTCTGGGAAAATTCACGGAGAAATGCATCCATGAGCAATGGAATGTCATCGAGTCTCTCTCTGAGAGGAGGCAATTTGATAGAAACGACGTTCAGCCTAAAATACAGGTCTTCTCTAAATTTCCCCTCCTTTATAAGTTTCTCAAGATCCTGATTTGTAGCGGCGATCAGGCGAACGTCGACCTTGACGGACTCATTGCTGCCGACACGCGTTACTACGCCGTCCTCGATTACCCGTAATAGCTTGACCTGTGTGGAAAGTGGCATATCTCCGATTTCATCTAAAAATAACGTGCCGTGATTGGCATACTCAAATTTTCCTTTCCGCTGGTACATGGCCCCTGTAAAAGAGCCTTTCTCATGTCCGAAAAGTTCGCTCTCAAGGAGATTTTCAGGAATAGCGGCGGCATTTAAGATTACCAGGGGGTTATTCTTCCTGGGGCTGTTATTATGGATAATCTTTGAAACGAGTTCTTTCCCCGTACCGCTTTCACCCGTTATCAGTACCGTAGCCGTAGTCCCGGAAATTTGATTGACAATGCTTAACACCTTTTGCATCTTTTGACTATTCCCGATAATACCGGACAGCCCAAATTTTTCGTCAAGCTGTTTGTGCAACTCTCTGTTACTTCTTATAAGATTCTGCTTCTCGACGAGCTTGCCGACTTCTGCGCGGAGGTGATTAATGTTGATGGGTTTCAAAAGATAGGTAGCCGCTCCTTTTTGCATGGCATCTACGGCAGTTTCAACCGTGCCATAACCGGTGATCAGGATTACTTCCGCTTCAGGCAATCTTTCTTTTGTTGTTTTGAGTATTTGTAAGCCATCGATGTTATGCATAATTAAGTCGGTAATTACAATATCGACCCCACCGGCTTCGATGATTTCCAATCCTTCTTTACCGCTCGTAGCAATACGGCATTTACATCCCACCTTCTGCAATGCCTCTGCTGTAGCAGTTGCATGCTCTTCATTATCATCAATAACAAGAATAACAGTTTGGTTCATTGATAGGCGTTAATGAATTGTTAAATTTATGGGTAATTGTATAGAAAAGTTGGTTCCTTTCCCCTCTTCACTCTGAACCGAAATCGTTCCTTTATGGTCTTCGATAATACGCTTCGCTGTGGGAAGACCAAGACCGGTCCCCGTCTTTTTAGTGGAGAAATAGGCTTGAAATATTTTATCGATAATGTCTTTGGGAATGCCTGACCCGGTATCCGTTATGTCTATCTGTACGTATTTTTTATCCAGGGATGTACGAACCATAAGTTCTCCGCCATTTTCCATTGCCTGTTTGGCATTGATAATGATGTTCAGAATCGCCTGTTTCACGAGATTGCTATCTATGCGACACAGAGGGAGATTGGCATCGTAGCTTTTCAGGATCAATATCTTTTTTTGTTTGATTTCAGGCGTAACAAAATCGACCACCTCGTCCAAAATCTCATTAATATCATGGTCTTTCAGTTCTAGTTTTTGTCCCCTCGCAAATCTTAAAAAATCATTGAGGATTTCATCCAGGCGTTGTACTTCTTTTTGTAAGACCTGTGTCTTCATGTACACTCTTTTGCTGTTTTCTCCCGGCATACTCTCCATCTCTTCTTTAAGAAGCTGAAGGTTGATATTGAGCGTACTCAGCGGATTTTTAATTTCGTGGGCGAGTCCTCCTGCCAGGGTGCCGATAAAAGCCAATCTTTCGGAGTCTCTTGCTCTTTTCTCAAGATTTCTGGTCTTATCAATGGCCTTTCGTACATAGAAAAAGGCCATCGGAATGAAAATAATAATGGATGCTGCTGCACCGATTAGATACGGGATCACATTTTTCTAATAAAAAAAATTGAGCCAGGAAGACGGGCTTGGCGCTTTCTTCCTGGCTCTCAGATGTTATTGATATATTTGTTTTTAGGAGGCTACGCGAGTTACTTTTTGAGCTTGCAATCCTTTTGCCCCTTCAACGATTTCAAACTCTACCTTTTCTCCATCTTCCAGCGTTTTAAATCCATCGCCGCCAATATTTGAATAGTGAACAAAAACATCGCCACCGCCTTCTTGCTCAATAAAACCAAAACCCTTTTTTGCATCAAACCACTTAACTTTACCTATTGCCATGACTATTGCTCTCCTAATTGAATAAATACAACTTAAAACAGTTTAAACATGTACATCCACATCTACTTATGTTCTATCCTTTATGCCCTCTCTCTCCTCCTAAAAAGAACAAAAGATATAAATAATGGATAAAACTCGTAATTTTTTTACCACTCCTCCTTTTACTAAATATCTTTACATGATTCACTAAAACTAACTGATACTACTTTTAAATAGTCAAGTAAAGTGTAATGTCTTTAAACACCGGAAGGGTTGAGTTGCTCTTTCTCTTTGAGGGCGGCCTTCCTGCTCAACTTAACTCTTTTTTGATCGTCAATTCCAATTACTTTTATCATAATTTCCTGGCCTACCTTGACAACGTCCTCGACTCTTTCAATATAGCTGTCAGACAGTTCGGAAATATGTACCAGTCCATCATGACCCGGGATTATTTCCACAAAAGCCCCGTATTCTTTTAAAGAAAGCACTTTTCCCGTATAGGTTCTACCAACCACGACTTCCTCTGTCATACGCTCAATCCATGTTTTGGCTTTTTGCGCTGATTCGGTAAGTGCGGCAGAAATAATGACAGTACCGTCATCTTCGATCTCTATCTTTGCAGTAGTTTCTTCCTGTATTTTCTTGATATTTTTACCGCCAGGGCCAATGATCAGACCAATTTTTTCAGGATTAATTTTAATATGAACCACTTTTGGCGCATAGACAGAGATCTCTGGTCTTGGATTTTCAATAACCTTTGCGAGTTCCTGAAGGATATGAAGTCGGCCTTCTTTCGCTTGTGTTAGGGCATCCCGCATTATTTTTTCTGTGATTCCGGAGATTTTGATGTCCATTTGGAGGGCAGTAACGCCTTTTTCCGTTCCGGCAACTTTAAAATCCATGTCGCCCAGGTGGTCTTCAGTTCCCAGAATATCCGATAATATGCATACGTTATTCCCTTCTTTAATTAAACCCATGGCTATACCTGCAACCGGCGCATGTATGGGAACGCCGGCGTCCATCATGGAAATGGTTCCACCGCAAACTGAGGCCATTGAAGACGAACCGTTAGATTCCATAATGTCAGAAACGACTCGAATCGTGTAAGGGAACTTGCTTGGCGGGGGTAACACACCCTCCAATGCCCGTTCAGCCAGCGCTCCGTGTCCGATTTCACGTCTGCCTGGCCCACGCAAAGGTTTTACCTCGCCGACGCAGAAAGGAGGAAAATTGTAATCCAGCATGAATTTTTTCGAATATTCATCTTCAATGGTATCCACTCTTTGTTCGTCCATGGTTGTTCCCAGCGTTGTTACCACAATAGCCTGCGTTTCGCCCCTTGTAAATAAAGCTGAACCGTGAGTTCTGGGCAAAATGCCTACTTCACAGGAAATAGGGCGAATATTCGTTAATCCGCGCCCATCAGGTCTCTTTCCTTCTTTTACGATTTGGTCGCGGACTATCATTGTTTCAATTCTTTCGAAGATTGCCTTAATTGTCTTTTTTGTCGGTGCGCCTTCTTGGTCGGTACAATATTTATCTATAATTTCCTTTAGTATTTCGTTTAATGCCAGCTTTCGTGCATCTTTTCCCGGCGTTTGATTCCTTTCTAATATTTTTGAGTAGTATTCCTTTTTAATTTCCTCCGTGAGGACCATATCAATTTTTAATGGTGGAATAGGTTGTTTTTCTTTTCCGCACTTGACCAACAGTTCCTTCTGGAGTTGTACGATTTCCCTGATAAAGGAATGCCCAAACATAATAGCATTGACCATCTGTTCTTCGGGGATTTCTTTGCCCGATGCCTCGACCATCATTACAGCTTCTTCCGTTCCTGACACGACAAGGTCGATGCTGCTCAGCGCCAGTTCAGAATGGGTTGGATTGATAACAAATTCTCCGTTTACTTGGCCTACTCTTACAGAACCTGTCGGTCCGCAAAAAGGAATACTTGAAACAGACAGAGCAGCAGATGCGCCAATCATCGCAAGGATATCAGGGTCGTTTTCTTTATCCGCGGAAAAAACCATTGACATGACTTGGACTTCGCGAAGGTATGTTTCTGGAAAGAGTGGCCTGATGGGCCGATCTATTAACCGCATGGTTAACGTTTCTTTTAAGGTAGGTCTTCCCTCTCTCTTAAAAAAACCGCCTGGAAACTTTCCGGCGGCATACATTTTTTCCCTGTAATCTACGGTTAGAGGGAAAAAATCGGCTTCTTCTTTTTCTTCCGGTGCTGACACTGCTGTGACCAAGACCATCGTATCTCCGTATCGAACGATAGCAGCACCGTCAGCTTGTTTTGCAATTTTACCTACTTCTATACTGAGGGTTCTTTTGCCGATCAACCTTTCTACTTTACAGTACGCCATTTATACCTCCAACTTTATTTATTATTTGCCTTGACCAGCAAAAGGGATGAATGATTTGAATTTTTTTATGCATTTTTGGGATAGGTCTATAACTTCCTCCTAAATACTTTGATTTACTTCCGTATACCAAGTTTATTTATAAGCTTTTTATATCTGTCATTATCTTTGCTTGATAAATATTTAAGCAAAGCCGACCTGCGCCCAACCATTTGAAGTAGTCCTCTACGAGAAGTATGGTCCTTTGAATGTTCCTTCAGATGGCTGCTTAAATGGTTAATTCGTTCTGTTAGCAAAGCCACCTGCACCTCCGGAGAACCCGTATCGCTTTCATGGACTCTGAGGTCACTTATAATTCGCTGTTTTACTTCTTTATTGATCATTTACTTCGATTCCTTACATAAAATAAATTATTCAAAACTCTAATTAATTTTTGTGTAACTATTAATTATCACATTTGTTGTGTAAATTACGTTATTAATATAGCAAAGCGTGTCCGTCATTTGCAACAAAAAAATTTAACGTTTTCCGATATTCGTTTGACCAGAAATATAAAAACGGAATTTAACCCTCACTCAATTCCGAACGGGTTTTGGAGTATTTGCGGTTGAGGGTGGCAGTGTTGGAAAAATAATGGAAGGTTGGTCTCCAGTTAAAGTTCGCAGAAATGCAACTATCTTGTTCGTTTCATCATCAGTAAGCGTTGTTCCCAACTGATATTCTGCCATGATATTCACTGCCTCACTCAAATCCCATGTGCTGGCATCGTGGAAATAAGGCGCCGTCAGGGCTATATTTCTCAACAGTGGGACTTTGAATGCGTATTTATCTTTCTCGTTTTTTGTTACGTTGTATCTACCAAGGGTTTGGGTGTCTTTGTTATAGGGTTTTGCAACGCCAAATATTTGGAAAGAGTTTCCTCCCACTCCAAAACCGTTATGGCATATTACACACCCTTTACCCTTAAATAGAGTATATCCTTCCCGCTCTGATTCGGAAATTTTTTCATCATAGCCGTTTAACCATGAATCAAATCTTGAGTTTGGAGTGGTTAGCGTCTCTTCAAATGCTGCAATAGCGTCAGCAACGTTATCAATGTTAATTGTTTCGTCTTCATATACTTCTTTAAACCACTGCACATATTCCGGTATTGATTGTAATACACTTACGGCAAGTTCATGGGTTGAAGCCATTTCCATAGGATTTGCTATGGGGCCTTTTGCCTGCTCTTTCAAGTTCTTAGCACGACCATCCCAGAATTGTGCCAGATTGAATTTCGCATTGAGGACAGTCGGGGCGTTTATCGGACCAAAGAGCCATTTATGCCCGATAGAGCTTGGCAAATTATCTGCGCCACCCGTTGAGAGGTTGTGGCAGGAATTACAACTGATCCAGCCGGATTTGGACAATCTGGGTTCAAAAAACAATTTCTTCCCTAATTCTATCTTTGCGCTGTTCCAGTCAAAGCTGATGGGAATTGGCTGGATAGGTTCTTGTGAACGTGCCGATCCAGCCCCCATACTTCCGCCTCTGCTGCCATAGCCCATATCAATCAAACCCCCTGCAGTAGAAAATGCCGGTGTCGCGCAATTGATAACGACAAAAGCCATGAAACAGTTCATCGCAGTAAATTTCATTATCTTCATTTTACCTCCTTTATCCATTAAACACATTGTCTACTGTTTATCTTCACAAATGAGTCAAGTTTTTATGTGCAAACAATAAAAAACACAGATTGCACAGATTTTATTACGGTATTTCTTCCATGCAATAATATGTACAGCGTAGAAAATTGTCAATAGCATTTCTTAGTGGTCCTCCTTGCAGCCATCCATAATTCCACGTGAAATGTTACCATTAATTAATAGGCCAATAAACAATCTTTTAGTATAATGCTTTAAACATATCCATCCAAAATTGGTTGAACGGAAAAAATATGCAAGATATCCCGCGCAAAGATTACTTTAACACCATACAACGGCCTAAGAACGGGCGGTTCTCTTTCATCCCAGGCATTCTTTTTCCCATAATAATCGGTTGGGTGGTAATATCGATAGTCCATAATAAAGCTGCCGTTTCCGAACCAGAGAGAACTGCACATCCGGTATGTGCATCGGTTACCGGAACGGCATTGCGCGCTGCACCGGAAGAGGCATTGTCGCCCGAAGTAGTGCAAACCATGCTGAGGGAAAAGGGGTTGTTTGATTTCCGCCGGAATGCTGCCGGTCATGGCGTTTCACATAAGTATGAAATGCAAAAAAACGGAAAGGTAGTGTATGACAATGTCAGTTGCCTGATGTGGCAGCAGGCGGGTTCGCAGAATGATATGAACTACCGGGATGCGAAGAACTATATTTCCGCACTGAACAAAGAGCGGTTTGCCGGTTATAATGACTGGCGTCTGCCAACCCTGGAGGAGGCCATTTCTTTAATAGAACCGGCAAAAAAAGGCGGTGATTTGCACATAGATCCGGTATTTGACCCACGCCAGAAAAGGGTATGGACGTCTGATTTCAGGAAGGGTGGCATGGCGTGGGCCGTTTGGTTTGACTCCGGCTTTTGCGACTATGCATATACAGACAACAACATCAGGCACTATGTTCGGGCAGTGAGGGTAAAAAGAGATAAAATTTCAGAAAGAGATTGAAGTGTTGAAGGGGCATTTCGTTGTTGAATAATGAAGGTCTGACCCTGTCCCTTCTGTTCGATACGAACCTGCGATTCCCATCGCGAAGACGTTTTAACGCTTCTCGTGCCGGGATTATCTTTTTCTTGGAAATATAATCAAGAAAACTTTCTACGATTGTTATCTTTACTCGTGTAGCCGTCTGGTTTTGTGCCGTCAGATATTTTGGAACCTCTTGAATAACTCTTTTGCTGCTGCTTCTGGTCCCTTCGACTCCCACCCTGGAATGCCCAATCGGGTGCGAAGTTGTCCCACCCAAATCCCTTTGGCAAAAAACGCCTCAAAATAGCGATGCGCAATCTTTTCGTGTAATTCTTTATATTGAGGGGGACCAAAAATATTGGCAAAATAGGAATGGACAAGACCTGTTGATGTGGTGGTACCTTTACTCATTACGGTACCTTCCCGGAATATCCGCAAGGCGTCCTCTGAAGTTGTCAATTGTTCTAGAATTGGACGGTCTTCATCGATCATCTCATAATTATTGGCGTAGAGGATCATATTAACAGGATGCCCTTTCATGATAGTTGCATAGGTCGTCACTGGTAAAACAGCCCGCGCGTTGACCTGGCTCGGGCACATAATAATTGTTCGGTCAAGTTGTCCAAACGCATAGCCTGGTTGTAAATCATCTAAACGGACAAATGCACCAATTTCAGTGCCATACCCGATGATTTCTCCAGATGCTCCAATTTTGAGAGACCCCATATCGTCGGCAATAATTTTCATTTCGGTCAGATATTCATCCCCTAAAATTCTAAAGGCTTCCAGTGTTTCCGACTTTCCTGCCCCAGTATCTCCAATAATGAGAAGTGTCGCTTCCTTTTGATTTTTTAACACGATCTTGACTAATGCTCCATGAAATGGCCATGCTTCGCGTTTCATCATGATAATATTATGTAAGGTTAATACCATCTTCTTTAAATAGCCAAAATACCCGAACTCATCACGGTTCGGTACCGCTGCGACAAGCATATTATGCCGTTGATCGTCATAAAACATGGTCGGAAAATCTGCAAGATGATCTAAGACATTACCTGGAACGCCAAACGCATATACCCCATCTGGTGTTCTGATCAAGTCCTCATCATCGGCTAATTCAAACAGATTACATAAGGAAAAGCCTAACTCAAAAAATTTTTCATGAAAATAGATATAGATGAGCAATTCTCCGACTTTGGCCGGATAGCATACCCATTCCTCCTTATGAAGCTGAATGAAGTCTAATGGATTGACATCTATTTTGACGAATTTACCTGTGCGTTTATTCATCGGGGGGTTCAGAATTAACGGGGGATACAATAAAATTTGCCGAATGAGCGGAATATTATGCAGTTTTTCATACCCATCAGGGAGACATACCGGTAATTTGCCCGACGTAATAGCCGCGATCTCTGCCCCGGCACGGACCTGCCGGTACACAACTGGATGTTTCCCTGTGATATTTTCCTGGATATTTCGATACGTCTGACGGACTAAATGGGTTAGTTTTTCGATAGTTTCACTAAAAGCTTGATATGGCCTCGTTTCCATTTCATAGACAGTTGATGCATATATGATAAATCGATCAACATTTCTCCACGCATCATACAAATATTCCACAAAATCTTTTAATAGTTCTCGATCCCTGAAAAACACTTCCGATCCTTCTAAAACATTTGGCACTAAGGCTACGTTAAATTTTGTTAAGTGTAGAAGGACCTGAATCAAGAGATCAATATCATTGTCACTTATGCTCGTTCCATGACGAAAAATATCTAATAATGGGGAATGTTTTTGAGATAATTCTTCAAGAATTTTGCGTAAAAAGGTTTTAAAAAGATGATTTGTCAGTATTTCTTCTGACGTCTCACAGATTTTATGGTTAGCTCGAATAATGACTTTTCTTGCTAAAAATTTAAACACATATCGTTCCATAACCATGCTTTTTATTACTCGTATTTTAAGCTAATAAATTCTTCTGTGATTCTTCTACCCTCTTATCATGTTACTTTCTATCAATCATGAAATTAGTCTCTATATTTACATACATTAAATTCGGTACATATTACGCCTTTTAGAGAACACAATCAACTCATTTTTGTACCTTAGCAAACCTTAGTGTTACATCACCAGAAAATAAAAAAGGCTACTAAGAGATTTGATTCCCTTAGTAGCCTTTCAGTGACCTTTTTCTTATAGAAACTTATATTTTTTCGATCTTAGCTCCGCAGACCTTGTATTCAGCCGTCTGGGTAATGTTGTCGTAGGCATCCTTTGTCAGCTTATTCACGGCTGATTCCGCAAAGTGCATGGGTATCCAGATAATGCCTTTTTTTACCTTGTCGGAAACCTCGGCGCGGGCAGTGATGCTGCCACGACGGGAGGAAATCTTCACTGTTTCACCGTCAAAGATACCCAGTTCTTTTGCATCCGCCTCATGTACCTCAACAAAGCAGTCGTTTGTCTTATGAATAATACCGACAGACCTTCTGGTCATCGTTCCCGCATTGTAATGGTACAGGGTGCGTCCTGTGGTAAGCAGTAACGGGTATTCCTTATCAGGACTCTCAGCGGGCGCACGATAGGGCAATACGAAAAATTTTCCCAGTCCCCGTGGAAATTTGCCTTCATGCAAGAATTTTGTTCCGGGGTGCTTTGTGTCCGGGCATGGCCATTGAATGCCGTTGCTTTCAATCCTTGCATAATTGATCCCAGCGAATATGGGCGCCAGGCTGGCAATCTCATCATAAACTTCTTTTGGCGACGGGTAATCCATTTTATAACCCATACGGGTGGACAACTCACTGGTAATCTGCCAATCGGGTTTTGAATTTCCAACAGGGTTAATTGCCTTGCGCACACGTTGTACGCGGCGCTCCGTATTGGTAAATGTCCCGTCTTTTTCAGCAAAACTAGCCGCCGGCAGGACTACGTCTGCACACTTTGCAGTTTCTGACATAAAGATGTCCTGCACAACAAGAAATTCAAGGTTTTTGATCCCTTTTATCGTGTAATCCTGATTGGGCTCGCTAAGGACCGGGTCTTCCCCGATTACGTACAACGCCTTAAATTGATTCTTGCTCATGCGCTCGAACATAGTTGGCGCAGTGGCTCCTGGAGTTCTCGACAATTTAACGCCCCACGCCTTTTCAAACTTTTCCATAACCGCATTGTCGGTGACATCCTGATAGCCTGGCATCTTGTTCGGTATGCAGACATCGGTAGCGCCCTGCACGTTATTTTGCCCGCGGATGGGGTTGACGCCCGTGCTAGGTTTTCCGATGTGCCCGGTCAGCAAGGCGAGGTTGGCAATGGTGCGCACGTTATCAGTACCGCAGGTATGCTCGGTAATGCCTAAGGTGTAATATATGGCGGACTTTTCTGATGTGGCGTACAGCCTTGCCGCCTGCCGGATATCTTCTGCCGGAATTCCAGTAAATTCAGATGCCTTTTCAGGGGTAATGTCCTTTACAAATTCTCGTAATTCTTCATAACCCTCAGTGCGTGTCTTTATGAATTCCTTGTTTTCAAGGCCCTCGGCAATTATGACGTGCGCCATTGCATTTAACAACCAGTTGTCTGCTCCCGGTTTTACGGGGAGATACAACTTTGCGTGCTGGGCAAACCATATTTTTCTCGGGTCTGCCACGATGAATGTGCATCCCTTCCGCAAAGCCTTCTTCATTTCCAATCCCACAATAGGATGCGCCTCTGTTGGATTCCCCCCAATCAGAAAGATGAGTTTGCAATCCTTGATTTCGCTGATGGAGTTGGTCATTGCGCCACTACCGAATGACATCGCCAGACCGGCGACGGATGGCGCGTGTCAGGTCCGGGCACACTGGTCTACGTTGTTAGTGCCAATCGTAGCCCGCGCAAATTTCATTGCCAGATAATTTTCTTCATTAGTGCATCGGGAAGAGCTCATTACTCCTATATAGTCCGGGCCGTATTTGGCTTTTATTTCGCTCAACTTGGCGGCGACAAGACCCAGCGCCTCGTCCCACGTTGCCTCTTCGAATTTTCCGTTTTTCTTAATAAGCGGTTGCTTTAACCGGTCGGGGTGATGGATAAAGTCAAATCCAAACCGCCCCTTTACGCACAGGTTGCCATCGTTCGGGATAGACCCCGTCTTTGAGGTCACCTTGACAACGCGGTTTCCCTTTACGTTCAGATACATCGTACAACCGACGCCGCAATAGGCGCAGGTAGTTTTGACTTCCTTGAATTCCCATTCGCGCCCCATTCCTACGGCCTGTTTCTCTACCAATGAACCCACGGGACAGGTGGAAACACACTGGCCGCACAAGACGCACGTTGTATCGCGCCGAGGCTTTCCAAACGGCGTTCCCGTCTCTGTTTCAAATCCACGGTTTTTGAAATCAATTGCATAATCCTGCTGCACTTCGGCGCAAATACGAACACAGCGTCCGCACAGGATGCATTTGCTTGTATCGTGTTGAATGACAGGATTTTCATCCTCTATGATACCGCCGTCAGGCTTTTCAAAAAATCGACTTTCCCTCACGCCATACTGATAAGCATAGTCCTGCAGTTTGCAAGAACCGCATCTCTCACAGGTCATACAATCTCTGGGATGGTCTGAAAGGATGAGTTCTAAAACCATCTTTCTGGTTTTTAATACTTTTTCAGAATCAGTGCGGATCACCATACCATCGGCAGCCTCTGTATTACAGGACGTAATAAGCGTATTTGACTTGCCCCGTTCTACCTCTACCATGCAAACACGGCACGCTGCAAAGGGATCAAGGCGTGGGTCGTGACAAAGAGTAGGAATGCGAATACCGATGGAGTTGGCAGCCTGTAAAATTGTCTTGCCTTTATCCACCTCTATGGTCTTACCGTCAATATTTACTTTAATTTTTGGAACCATTACCATACTATTATTCTCCTAGCTTAGAAAACCCGGAATCAAACGAAAATAATGTTCAAATTTTAGATTTACGATTTTTTCAATCGTTCGATTAAGTGCTCACGACGAAGTCAAAAACCGTAAGTTCAAAATATTAAGCCCATGCCCTTCAACTTACCATAATTCCTGCATAACCTACGACCTGACCATAATCACCGGTAATATCACCGCTGGTCTCGTAACGCACCAATTCTGCCTTTTTAGCCCCGCGTTCTTTAGAACATACCAGCATGGTAACCGTTGGGTAAATGCCGCACATCGTAATGCGCATATCGTGAACCCTGCTATACAGACTATCCTCGTTAAGGGCCAGGACTTCATCGATGGCAATCCTGTCTTTCCTGTTAGCCGAGGCCTGTGGCTCGTGGTGCGTCATGTCAGAAGAAGCCACCACCAGTGCATCCGGGCATAATTTTTGTAACACCTGAGATAAACTTTTACCTATATTTTTCAGGTCCACGATGTTCCGGGAAGAAATAACCATCACAACGATCTTAATATCGGGATTAAAGTATTGGATAAACGGTATCTGCACCTCTGCGGCGTGCTCGTACAAATGCGCTTCCTGGTCTTTCTCAACAAGATCGCAGACGTGCACCAGTTCATCCACTATCTTTTCATCCACCTCGACATCTCCTAATGGTGTACGCCACAATCCACCAGGCCAGATGGAATATGGCACACCATAACCTGTATGATTGGGTGCTAATATCACTACCGTATCGGGTATTTTAATCCTTGAATAAAGATTTCCTGCAACACGCCCTGAATACATATAACCAGCATGTGGGGAAACAACACCCAGAGCGGCTTGCTTTTTACAATCCTTGATAACAAAGCCATCGATATCACTCTTTAGCTGGGCTGCATCTCCGCTGTAAAAACTGCCCGCCACAGCAGGACGTCTTAACATAAAACTTCTCCACTATATTATTGGGCGGATTTAAACACAGCTATAATTTAACATAGCATTATGAAACAGTCAAACTTCTTTTAAATTGATTTTTTATTTGAAAGATACGTATATAATGGTTTAGAATTTTGAGATTAAATTAATTTTTGACAGGATTAACAGGATAATCAGGATGAAAATCGTAGGGACACAGAGCACCGTGTCCCTACCTACTGAAATTCATTGTAATTTAAGGAGTTAGATTTTGGCTAAGGCATTGGCTTTATTATCGGGTGGTTTAGACAGTACCCTGGCTATCCGTGTCATTCAACAACAGGGAATTGAGGTAATTGCCCTTAATTTTGTGACTGTTTTTTGTCGCTGCACGTCTCATGGGAGTTGCAAACTCGAGGCTGTAAAGGTTTCTGAAAAGTTTGGAATACCCATTAAGGTCATCAACACAACGGAACGATTTCTGGAACTCGTCAAAAAACCAAAGTTTGGATACGGGAAGAACATGAATCCCTGCATCGATTGCCGGATCAATATCTTTCGCATCGCGGGGGAATACATGCGTGAGATTGGCGCCGATTTTATTATTACCGGCGAGGTGTTAGGACAAAGACCCATGTCCCAACGAAAAGAAGCGATGAAGATTATCGATAAGGAGGCGAACCTTACCGGACTTGTTTTGAGACCTTTGTGCGCCAAGCATATGGAACCTACTATCCCTGAGAAGCTGGGAATTGTAGATCGGAAACGACTGCTTCAGATTCGGGGACGCTCCAGAAAAAATCAGATACAGCTTGCCGATGTGTTCCAAATCAAAGACTATCCTTGCTCTGCCGGAGGGTGTTTGCTTACCGATCCTGAGTTTGCGCATCGTATGCGGGATCTGGTCAATACCTGTGATGCAAATGTCAACGATGTCAATTTATTAAAGGTTGGAAGGCATTTCAGGCTCGACCCACAAACGAAGGTTATTGTCGGCAGAAATGAGGAGGATAACACCAGGCTTGATTCACTATCAAAGGAAGGAGATATTCTGCTGACCTTGGTTGACATGCCTGGACCACTTACCCTTGTCCGGGGGGAAATCACCGAAGAAAAGATTCAGACTGCAGCGCAAATTACCGCCAGGTACGGAAAATCTCAAGTTCTGCCTTCAGTAAAAGTCTCTGTGAAACAGGTGGGAAATAATGCCGCTGAGAGGATTATAGAAATTACACCAATGAGCCAGGAAGAAGCAGACAAACTCATACTAAAAAAATCTCAAATTAGTAACGTCTCTGGTGAAACATCTAAGGTAACAGAACTTGATATTGGGTAAAGTGACGTGTGTCGAATGACGGGTGACGAGTAAAGAGTCACCCGCTACCTGTCACACGCCACTCGCCTTTCTTTACTGCTTTGATTGGGCTATGCTGTGTTAGGAATTACAAATTGAGGAATAGTTTCAGATGAATTTCAATATAAAATTCAAAAATCCCTTTAAACGCCTTGCAAATACAATCGGGGAAGATTCCGGCACAAAAAAAAGGACCTTTATAAAAACCGATAAGCAGATTTATACTCTCCTCGGAATTGCCTTTGCCGTTTCGGCTGTTGCTCTCATATGCTACTGGCTACTAAAAGAGAGACCTTACTACGTCGGGCTGCTTGCTGAAAACGATGAATTAATAAAAACCCTGAAATTCACGCGGGATAAGTTGAAAAAAATTCATGAAAATACCGTAGCCGGTTACGAAGAAAGATTAAAAAACGAATACATACCAAAATCCATTTATGACGATAAGACCAATGACTACGAGCAAAAACTAGCCTCATACAAAGACAAATACATTCCCAAGGAAGAACATGAAAAACAGGTGGTAGAATTAGAACAGCGCCTTAAAGAAGAATCTTTATCCGAAGAGGGTTCATCCAAAAAAGAATTTGAACAAAAAATCACGGCGCTGGAACAAAAGGTCTCTATTCTGGAAGACAAAAATCTCGATCTAAAAGAAACGCTCGAAAAATCTGCAGAATTCATTAAAGGAGAAAAAGATGCACTGGAAACAATGCTTCTGCTTGAGAGAAAAAAGGCATTAATTCCTTCTCTGGTCATGCCTGAAACTAAAAATAATGCACTGACAGCCGATACATTAAAAAAATTAGTGGACATAAAAGAGAAGTTAAAAAAGATTGACGAAATGAATATTCCTTTAAAATCCGAAACGTATTTTGGGATGGGGCTCGTTTCCTATTACAACAAACAACTCGACGAGGCAATTGAACAATGGGAAAATGCAGTATCCTTGAACAAGAACAATCTCAAGGCATACATTTGTCTTGGGATTGTTTATAACGAAGAAAATATGTCTGACAATGCAATGAAAATCTTGAAACGCGCCCTCGATATCAATCCTAAATATGCCACCATACATCTTACGCTAGCCCGTATCTACGAGCAAAAGGGGGTATTGGATGACGCTATTTATGAATACTCGAAAGCGCTTGAAATCAATCCTGAAACCGTGGATATTCATAACAAACTTGGAATTCTTTACGAAAAAAAGGGGTTGAAAGAAGAGGCAAAAAAATCCTTTGCTCAGTATGAAAAATTAAAGGGGGGGAAATAAACAACCCTGAACTGCAAATAAAATATAATTGAAATCACTCTAAAAGGACAAGCCCGTATATATTAACCTCATCAAGTTTATTCTTAAGCGTTTCTATTTTTAAATTGTGATTTCTCGCCGTCTGATAGACATCAATACCGCACGCCTCCATTGACGGCCTTGCCTCTGCTGTACGCACACAGGCTGCGGCAGTTTCGCAATTTTCGCACAATTTACAAGGTCCTGCGCCAAGGCCGAAGGCTTTGTAAAATCCGAGAGAAAAGGCGTGCTTTTCGATTTCAGCAGTAATATAACGCATCTGCCAACTCAAGTGACCATGGAGAAGCAATGCTTTATTATATTCCCCGAGAATTTTTTTCATTTCTTCATGAGTCGGCGCATGTGGCGGGCAGGTTAGTTTCTTCCCATACTCATCACACCCGTATTTGCACTTCAGTTGAACCCACCGTGCAACTACAATGGTATTCGTATTGATAACGAAAGCTTTTTCACAGCCAAGCTCCATCGACTTCTTAACCAATACGTCACACAAACCGTTGGAATCGGGGTGTGATGTAATATCCGTCTGAATGTCTGGTACAGCCGAATCCTGTATATGCATAAATAAGTCTCCATAGCACAGCAAAGCCGCAACCAAAGCACCCCTTTATCCCTTCTCTCCCTGCAGAATGAAAACCTCTGGGCGGGACTATTAGCTTTGCCATGCCGTGTTTATCTGTGTCCAAAACGGAGTGAATCGCACAGACGTTTTGCTTCTGAAAGTTTAATATGCCCTGTGTACAGTGCCTTTCCGATAATCATGCCCGCAATGGGTAAACAATTGAGCGTCTCAATGTCTTTCAGGGATGATATTCCCCCCGATGCAATAACCGGGGTTTTTACAGCCGACAAGAGTTCTTTTAAACTAAAAGTGTTCGGTCCTTGCAGCATGCCATCCCTTGAGATATCCGTAAAGATTATTGCGCATGGTGACGCCTTCTCGATTTCCCTGGCAAAGTCAACGGACGTCCATTCGCACAGGGAAGTCCAACCTTGTACGGCCACCTTGCCATTTTTTGCGTCAATTCCAACTGCAATACGGCCTGGAAATGTCTTGCAGAGTTCATCTACCCACGATGGTGAATCTATGGCCTTTGTTCCTACAATTACCCGATCTGCACCCAGATCGAGCATTGTTTTGATAGACTGGGTTGTCCTTAGTCCCCCGCCAAATTCAACGGGGATTTTTATCTGCTTAACGATTTGTTCGACAATGGTAAGATTTTTTGGAACGCCTTCAAAAGCCCCGTCCAGATCAACTATATGCAGATAGTCAGCGCCCTGGTCTTCCCAGGATTTAGCCACCTCTACAGGGTCTTCGGAAAAAACCGTCTCGGCGTCCTTTTGACCTTGAGTCAACCGCACGCACTTACCACCCTTTAAATCAATAGCTGGAATGATTAACATAATGATCTGCTCGGAATAAAAAATATTATGATGAGGTAATACCTACCGATTAACCCACCAACCTCCTTTTCAAAAATCGTTTTGTTGGATTCAATTCAACCTTACGTGGCCGTTGCAACTTCTAAATTTACCTTTGTAAGTCTTGATAGTTGGGGAGCTATAGACCCGATTCGAACATACACAACTATTTGCCCTTTTTCATGCTGCTTTTTAGCCATTTCAATATTTATCTTACTGAGTTCAGGATCGGTTTCTGGCAAAAAGACAATTTGCGCATTCAGTGGGATTTTTTCAGCTATATCGGGATGCTCTAATATATACCGGTCAAATTCCGTACTCAGGATCAGATTTTTCACAAATACTTCTTCTTCAGTCATTCGCTTTTATCTCCTTTAAAAAGCTTTTTCTATATTTCTGCCAGTTATCCCTTAAGTCCTTCTCAGCAAAAGTCAGCGCTAAATTGAAGTCGTTAAAGGGTAATACCACTTTTCTAACCTTGCCATCGTATGATAATTCGTCCTTATGTGCAAATCCATGAGTGGTATCATACCTTACCACCGGATACCATTTATCATGGATTATAATTTCATACTGCACAATAAACTCAACCACTCAATTGTTTATTCGACTATGTCTTGTTCTTCGTCTTCCGTCATTACCTAATGGCGTAACATACTCTACAATCTTCAAGACATTTCCTATAAAAATTTTCTGGCATCTTCCGTCCTAACAGTAGAAGTAATTAAAGGTGTTTTTCGAATTGACATTGTTCGGCAATAATAAATCCCCCTATAACCTATAACAGATACAGCAAATCAGCGTTTATCTGTGCCCGATGGCAATTATATTACAAATTACCAAAGTTTTTGAGTATAGTTAAGCCGTGTTGCTGGCTTTTTTCGGGGTGAAATTGCGTTGCAAAGATGTTCTTATGCCAAACCATAGAGGTAAAACGCACACCGTAGTCCGTTTCCGTAGCAATGACGCTGTTATCCTCCGGACAGACGTAATAAGAATGCACAAAATACATATATGCATCACAGGGGATATTTTCCAGGAGGGGATTATCTTCTTTCCGAAAACTTATCTGATTCCAGCCCATGTGTGGAATCTTCAATTTTTCTTTTGTCCCATTTTCGGAAAATTTAAAACGAATAACTTTGCCGGGAATAATGCCTAAACCTTCGTGTTCCCCATCTTCATAACCTTTGGAAAATAACAACTGCAACCCAAGACATATTCCCAGGAACGGTTTGCCAGATTGGAAGTAATCTACAATCGGCCTTAAAAGTTCCCTCTGCCTTAAGCCATCCATAGCATCTTGAAAAGCTCCCACTCCCGGAAGCACTAATTTGTCTGCGTTTTTAACTTCCGCAGGGTCGTCGGTAACCTTGACATCAAAACCAAACCGTTCAAAACCCTTCTCCACACTCCGGAGATTTCCCATCCCGTAATCTACAATTACAATCATGTCAAACTCTAGCCGCCGCCTCTTGGCACTATTACAAACTCCACACGCCGGTTTTTGGCCTTTCCCGTTTTTGATTTATTGTCCGCTAAAGGCTGGTATTGTCCGAATCCAGCAATATAAACCCTGGTGGGAGAAACGCCGCATTCTTCAACCATGTAATGGAGAACGGCAGCAGCCCTTGCAGCAGATAATTCCCAGTTTGATTTGTATTTGTCTTTTTGTCTCAGAACAGGGTCGTTGTCCGTATGGCCTTCAATTCTGACTATTTCACCCGCTGCGGATGTCTTCAGTATGCCGGCGATTTTCTTGAGTGTCGCCTTGGATTGAGTACGTAACGTGGTTTGTCCGGAATCAAACAATACAGCGCCGGGCAGCAATACAGAAACAGTGCCGTTCTTTATCCTTACGGTGGCCCCTGTGCCTTTTAATTTTGCTTCAAGGTCCCTTCTTGTATTCTCAAGCCGATTTACCTCGCTTTCATACCTGCTCGCCTTTGATGCCAAGTCTGCATTCTCCTGCTGCAGGCCGGATATGGTTTCATTCAACTGCTGATTTTCCTGCCGCAGCTTTTTCATCTGACCACAACCTGCACCAGCGATCAGTATTCCTACTATCCCAACAAGACAAAGACCACGCACCACACCATGTTCTTCTAACATATGTCCTTTCCTCCTTTCACGGTAAAGAAATTTTAACCACACAGGAATTCGGTATTTTTACGCTCGGTAGTATCATGAATGGAATCCGGAAAATAATACGACAAAAAGTTGAACATATACATTGACAAGTCCTATAAAATAATCTTGCATGAGGATACACACCAGCGTAGCCAGCGATAAAAATGGCCCGTACGGGATTAACTGGCTTTTCTTAAATAATAATACAGGAATGGCCATCAAAAGCCCAAAAAACGGGGCGACAAAGAAGATCGACACGGCTAATTTCCAGCCCGTAATTCCGCCAATCATGCCCATGAGTTTCACATCCCCAAAACCCATGGCATCCTTCTTAAGTACCCATTTCCCCAAAATACTACAGAGGAATATCAGACCTCCTCCGGCAAGCATCCCGATCATTGATGCAATCAACGTATCTAACCGGCAGATACCCGTCAATGAAAAGTTTCTCAGGGTATTCTGGGCATCATGCAAACCCGGACATATCACGCTTAAAACAAGAGCAACCGGAATACCAATAAACGTGACCTCATTGGGGATGACCAACAACTCAAGGTCTACAAAGGTCGATATAATCAGGGCGCTACAAAGAGCTAAGTAACAAATAAAAATGCAGGCTGATTCGTGTCTGTATTGGATAAATACGTAACATAGGTGTACAAACACATACCCTGTCAGCAACTCTACGAGCGGATAACGTATCGGGATTTTAGCCTTGCAAGTCCGGCAGCATCCCCTCAGAACCACATAGCTTAATACAGGGACATTATCATACCACCGGATGGGTGTATTACAATTCGGGCAAAATGAACGAGGCGATACCAGAGATTTTTTCTTGGGGATTCGATAGATACAGACGTTTAAGAAACTGCCTGTTATCAACCCCACGACAAAAAATAAAAACAGCAAACTTGGATCAGCCGCATCCAAGAAATTTTTCCGGATATCAACCCCTCCCTTACAAAATGGTAATTGTTTCAAACATATTCATGAAAATATCTTAAGGAATCCTATCAAATCAAGTTGGCAATTGCAAGATTAAAAGCGGTAACCAATCTTTATTGTACGAATTGCGTAGCTATCTGAGGTAATTGCAATACTGCCGGGGCAAAAAACCTTGTATCCACACTATTTCCTGAAGAAACTAAAATTTATAGTATATGACTTGAATAAGTCAGATTTTGTGTTAAACTACGTCTGTATTTTTTATGGCCAAAGGATTGTATCTCGAATGGTAGAAATGGATAATGTAATCTCCGTGATTTTAGGGGGAGGGCGTGGGACAAGGCTCTATCCCCTGACAAAAGAAAGATCGAAACCTGCGGTCCCGCTGGCTGGCAAATACAGGATTATAGACATTCCCATCAGTAATTGCCTGAACTCAAACCTTAACAAGATTTACGTACTCACACAATTCAATTCCGCATCTCTTCATCGGCATATAACACGGGCATATAAATTCGACAACTTTTCCAGGGGTTTTATTGAAATCCTTGCGGCAACCCAGACCATTGATAGTATGAACTGGTATCAGGGCACTGCTGACGCCGTTCGTCAAAATCTTCGTTTTTTCAATCAGCCTAATATTGATTTTGTCTTGATCCTCTCCGGTGACCAGCTTTACAGGATGAACTATCAAGAGGTCATAAAAATGCATATCGCAAGCGGTGCGGAAGTAACCGTCTCGGCAATTCCCGTGGAAAGAAAAGACGCTCATCATTTAGGCATCCTGAAGGTAGACGAACAGGGACGTATTATCGATTTCTTCGAAAAACCAAAGGACGAAAAGGTTATTGATTCTCTTTCCCTCGCTGCATCTGCTTTCGACAGGCGCGGTATAAGCGCTAAGGGTCGCACCCTTCTTGCCTCAATGGGTATTTATATATTTAATCTTGAAGTGTTGAATGATATTTTAAAGGAAACAAATAAATCTGATTTTGGTAAAGATATTATTCCGGAAATAATAAAAAAACGCCGTGTATTTGCCTATTTCTTTGATGGTTACTGGGAGGATATAGGAACAATAAAGTCATTTTATGAAGCCAATCTGAATTTAGCTTCAGTTACCCCCAATTTTGATTTATTTGACGAGAAAGCGCCAATCTATACCAACCCGCTTTCCTTACCTGGTTCCGTCATTAATAATTGCAAGATTAGCCAATCAATTGTTGCGGATGGATGCATTATCAACGATGCAGAAATACAGAATTCTGTCATTGGGATCAGAAGCATCATTGGTAAAAATACGGTAATTCAAAACTCTATCATCATGGGTGCGGATTACTACGAATCGGAATCTAACATACGTATGAACAGGTTTAAAAAAGTACCGAATATCGGAATTGGCAATAATTCCCGCATCACTGGGGCTATTATCGACAAGAACGTCCATATCGGTGAAAATGTGAAAATAGAAAATGTCAATAAAGTAGAACACATCATTGCTGATAATTACATGATCCATGATTCTATCGTCATCATACCAAAAGGCAGTGTTATTCCATCAAATACTGTTATCTAGTCCTATGGTAAAAAAACATATATCCCTCCTTGGTTTTCCTTTGTAAACGGGAGATTTCTGATGTCATTTGGAAGCAAAGGATTCCTTAAAATTTCATAATAATTTGAATACCCCTGAAATCGTATATGTCGGAAACGCATAATTTATTTCGTTCGGTAAGAGTTATCAGCGTCTGTACCTTCTTAAGCAGAATACTCGGTCTTGTACGGGATATGATATGTGCCAGTATCTTTGGTACAGGCATGGTTTGGGATGCCTTTGCCGTTGCCTTCAAGATTCCCAACCTGTTTCGACGCCTCTTTGGCGAAGGCGCTCTCAGCGCTGCCTTCATTCCCATCTTCACAGAATACATTGAAAAACGCGGCAAGGCGGAAGCCATGGCATTTGTCAATGTCATTGCCACAGTCCTCATCATCATTTTAGGTGGAATCGTATTATTGGGTGAAGGCTCATTCTTCGCTATTCCACGCATGTTCCATGTACAGGAAAAGTGGCAGCTTGTTTTCAAACTATCCATTATTATGTTTCCCTATGTGTTCTTCATCTGTCTGGTGGCTTTTATGGGGGCGGTACTGAACACCCTTCACCATTTTTTCATGCCTGCCTTCGCGCCTGTCGTTATGAATATATGCTGGATTTTAGGGGCTGTTTTAGCCCCTTACACGGGAAAAACACTTGAAAAGATGATTTACGCAGTTGCCATTTCTACCTTTTTATCCGGCCTCGTTCAGTTGATCATTCATTTTCCGGTCTTACGGAGAAAAGAATTATACTACCGGCCTGTTTCCCGATTTTCAGATCCCGGCTTGAAATTGGTGTTGACCCGCATGGGTCCCGTTGTCTTTGGGCTGGCTGTCGTACAGATCAACGTTCTCGTTGACAGCATCATTGCCGTTGGATTCTCCGCTCCTCAGGGCGGACCGGGCTATTTCCATTTTGCAGGAATGGCCATCCACTATCCAATGAAAGCCGGCGCCGCCTCTGTGCTGTATTACAGCGATCGATTGATACAATTCCCTTTAGGTGTCTTTGGTATTGCCATGGCTACGGCGGTGTTTCCACTCTTTTCCACCCATGCGGTACGTGAGGACTGGAACAATTTTTCAACCACCTTCAACAGGGCATTAAAATTTATGCTCTTAATCGGTATTCCCGCATCCCTGGCCATAATCATGCTTCGGGAACCCATTATCGACCTCATTTACCGCAGGAGGCAGTTTGACGCAGAATCTGCATACAGGACATCGCGTGTTATTCTCTTTTACGCCATTGGGATTTGGGCATACTGCGGCCTCCATGTGCTGATTCGTGCGTTTTATTCAGTCAAAGACACAATCACTCCGGTAAGAATCGGTGCAATATGCGTGGGCCTGGATTTTGTCTTGAATCTTTCCCTCATCTGGATATTGCGGGAAGGCGGCTTGGCGCTTTCGACGGCCATCAGCGCCATTGTCCAGATTATTATCTTAACCGTCATCTTACAAAAAAGACTCCGCATCAAGATAGGAAGAGAGGTTGTCGTCTCGACCCTGAAAACCGTGACAGCCTCGGTAGCAATGGTACTGGTGTGCTGGTTTGTCTTAAAAATGTTTCCTGCCTCGGATGGAAGCGGCAGTCTTTATTTTAAAGCACTTCGTTTATTCGCCCCGATGACCGCCGCATTTGCAGCATTCGCCGGCACATCTATCTTACTCAAATCAGAAGAATTTGGCAACCTCGTCAGACTCTCCTTAAGAAAATCATAGTTTTAAAGTATGGGCAAATGAGAAATTTAAACAAAGGGCGAGGGAACTTTCCGTCCCTTGCCTGTCCTGAGCGAAGTCGAAGGAATGGGATGGATAAAGGGAGGGGGATATAATATTACCCCCTAAAAACTTCATTTTCTCTGGTGGTTAAAAAATATCCTTCGATTTAATATTATATCTTTTCAGCATGCGCTGGAGATACTGACGCTCTATTTCGCTCTCTTTGGCAGCATTTGTCACATTACCACTGTTTTTATTCAACACATTCGTTATGTATTTTACATTGAATGCGTCAAGCGCCTTCCTGCGCGCATCTTTATAGGGCTGGGAAAGCAGTTCATCTCCAATATCCCCGGATAATCCCTCTTTTTTTACCAACGGCAGAATAACGTTCAATGATATTATGTCTTCAGTGGTAAGGGTAATTGCCCTTTCTATGACATTTTCAAGTTCACGGACATTGCCAGGCCAGTTGTAGTTGTAAAATTCCTTTTCTACTTCCGGCGAAATTCCTTTTCCTGTACCCCCTGCAACAAGTCCTGGTTTGTTGCGGCAATGATACGCACGTCTACCTTCTTGGTAACGGTGTCGCCCAGTGAAATAAACTCTCCTTCCTGTAAAACCCTTAGAATCTTTGCCTGCACTGATTTTGGGATATCGCCAATCTCATCCATAAACAGGGTGCCGCCATCCGCCTCTTCAAAAAGGCCTCTTTTGTCTTTGATAGCGCCGGTAAATGCGCCCTTCACGTGCCCGAATAATTCGCTTTCCAGGAGGTTTTCGGATAACGTAGCGCAATTGATTACAACAAACTTCCGGTCTTTCCGATTCCCCGTAAAATGGATCGCCCTGGCCACAAGCTCTTTTCCCGTCCCACTCTCGCCCGTAATCAGCACGGTAGCAGTGCTGAAGGCAACCCTTGAAACCATGTCCAGCACCTTCTGAATTTCCCTGGAACTACCCACAATCTTTTTTAATCCATAGACCTTCTCCAGTTCAGAGTGCAGGTACTTGTTTTCTTCGATAATTTTTTGCTGCGCAACGAGGCGGTCGATATTGAGGATGATCTCGTCTAGGTTGAATGGTTTCGTAATATAATTAAATGCCCCCCGCCGCATCGCCTCTACGGCCGTTTCTATGCCGCCATAGGCAGTCATTATCAGGACAGAAGAGTTATACATCCCCTTGACCCTTTGCAGTAATTCCAAACCGTCAATGCCGCCGGGCAACTTCATATCTACGATGACAATGGGATATTCCTGCTTTTTGAGTTCTTCCAAAGCCTCCTCGCCGGACGCCGCGGTTTTGACAATAAAACCACGCTCCGTCAGGGCGTTGTTGAGCACCTTTCTGTATCCAATTTCATCATCTACGACTAAAATTTTTGTGCCGTCTGTCTTCATATTGGTAAAAATCCCCACGAAACACCCAAAAGGACGCAAAAATGTGAATACTGTTTCGAAACGTTAAATTACAATTTCACCACGCGCATCCCTTGTTCTTTTTTTACCTCCAAAGGCAATAATATCCTGAATGTAGTGCCCTTGCCGATCTCACTTTCCACCTCGATGCTGCCGTCGTGCATCTTCACAATTCCATAACTAATGCTTAAGCCCAAACCCGTGCCTTTCCCGTCTTTCCGTGTGGTAAAAAACGGATCGAATATTTTCGCCAGATCATTCTTGCTAATGCCCACACCTGTATCGGTAATAAATATTTCCACGCATCCTTTATCCGTGTGGAAACGCGACCCTACTGTCAACTCACCCTTTCGATACACTCCAACATGTTCGCCGTTCCCCAATACATCTTTCATAGCGAATACGGCATTATTGGCAATGTTGATGATAACCTGTTCCATTTGACGCGCATCCATCATAACATCTGGAATATCCGGGTCGAGGACACGAACCACCTCTATCTTCTCTTTCCTGTATTGTTTCTCCACAATACTGAGCACATTGTCTATCAAATTATTCACGCTGGACATGCGCATTTCAGGTTTTTTTTGTCTTGAGAAATCGAGCAACCCGCTAATCAAATCTTTGCATCGTATAGACTCTTTCACTGAACCTTCCAGATATTCGTATAAAAAAGAACGGGTCTTGCTAATGACATTCGATATTTGCGCCAATTCCTTGCAATACTTGTCCAGATCATTAGCCACATGCAAAAGCTCCTTTTTCAGCGCATCTTTTTCCAATTTGCCAGTTGTTTCACAATCCAGGGATGAAATAACTTCGTTCAATAGCTTCGTGTTTTCAGAAATAGGGATGGACGTTATGAGTTTTAAGGAGTTCGTAACCCTCTCAAAAAGCTTCATGCTTTCAGTGCTATACAAATAAATCACCCCGATCGGGTTATTGATCTCATGGGCAATGCCCGCCACCAGTTGACCGATAGACGCCAGCCTGTCAGCCTGTACAAGCTTCTGTTCCAGCTTCCTTAGTTCTGTAACATCGTTGGCAGTTCCCAGAACACTCAGCAATTGTCCCTCTTTGTTTTTCACGAGAGACGTGATCAGTAACACATTTCGGATATTCTTTTGTTTGTCCAACACCTCGACCTCAAATATTCTTCTAAAACCATTGTAAATAATCTGATCGACATTTTCCTGCCGCTTATCAAACAAGATCGAAATGAGAGGCTGTCCGATCAATTCCCTTTCATCATAGCCCCACTCTTTAATTTTTGGGTTGATAAACGTAAAGTTCCCTTGAACATCCAATGTAAATATCAATTCGTTCGCATATTTTAAGATACTCTCCAGATATTCTTTTCTCTCTTCAAGGTCGGCCTTTAATTTCAGGAGTTTTTCGCGGGCGTCTTTGATATCATTTGTCATATAGTTAAACGAATCCGTCAGTTCACCTAATTCGTCTTTCAAACGGCTTTCGACACGGATATTTAAATCACCTGCCGCGACTCTCTTCATTCCCTTAACAAGAAGAATGATGGGGTTAATAATCCCTCTCGAAACAAATAATGAAACAAATACAACACCAACGATACATATTCCCACCACCGTAATTGCACGATATTTGAACCTGGAAATTGGAGAATACGCCTCCGATTCATCCGTTTCCACCAGTAAAACCCACCCCATCTTCTTTAAATATCGTGTGGCGCCAATAACTTTCCTTCCCATATAATTTTTATACACACCCACAACCTCTTTCCCGGAGTTAAGAGCGGTGGTTACAGGTTCGGTATTAACTAACTGGCTTAAAATAGCGTTCTCTTCAAACCTTGACCCCGTAATCATAAGATGATTTTCATTTACGATATACGCTTCGCTCGTCCAGCCCCTTCGCAGAAACGTGCCCACATCTTCTTCTGCACCAATCTTTTTCCCGGTAGTAATCTCATTTAGTTTATTCGCATTATACCGGATCACCAGTACACCTAAAAACTTTCCACCGCGTTTTCTTAACACAGGTGCAGCAAAGGCTATTGAATACTCTCCTGTATTTTCATCTACATACACATCCTTGACGTAAGGACCTCCTTTGCCATAGGCGAAATAATCTGCGCCAAATTCTATCCTGCCGATATTCTTTTCATTGCTTCAGGAGTTCGTTTTTGATGGTCTCGCGTGCATACTGATACGTAAGGATGGCAACCACCATGATAGGTAGAATAGAGAGGGACAAAAACCAGCACAACAGTTTTCTCCCAATACCGCTAAAAAGATTAACGCCTTTTATCATAAAATTATGCTTGAGTATTCAATTAAATATGTTATGGTTATGGCAATATTCGCACGCCATGAGGTTTTTCTTTTGTTTATTTTTCATAGACAATTCATAGCTCAGCATTGCCGCAGCCGAAAATATAAAATAAGTGTCGAGTGACCAGTTACATTATACCCGTCACTCGTCACGTGTCACTTGTCACTATCTCTAAAACTTTCCAAAGTATGTCCTCATGGAACTTGCCCTCGTGAAAACGGGGATGGGGATAAAAGCTTTCACATGGAAAACCCTCATGGGCTAAAGGCTCACAAAAGAGAGTATACATCATGGGATTCATTTTTCAAAGGTTTCTCTGTTATTTTTCAGGATTAAATATCAATTTTTTGGGATGTACGGTATTTACTTAATAAGGAAATCATACCTATGGATTTTTCATTTACCGAAGAACAAGAACTTTTCAGAAAGTCTGTGAGGGAGTTCTGCGAAAAAAAGATTGCGCCGAAAGCTAATGAAATTGATGAGAAAGGAGAGATACCCCGAGAAGTTCTGGATGACATGGCAGCTTTTGGACTCCTCGGCATAACTATTTCGCAGGAATATGGAGGGTCAGGAGCAGACTTCATTACGGCTGCAATAGCGACTGAAGAAATAGCCCGTGCCGATATCAGCATGGCTATCGCTGTTTATTATCTGGTAGAAGCCGGATGGGGATTCTTGATAAACAGATACGGGAGCAAAAAAGCACAAGAAGAACTCCTGCCAGACGTTACAAAAGGGAAGACCTTTCTGGGAATAGCTTCAACTGAGGCGGCTGGAGGTTCGGATGTGGCCGCTCTATCTACGACGATGACAAAAGAGGGAGAAAGGTTGGTGGTAAACGGCTCAAAAACCTTTATAAGCGGTGTCAGAGAAGCCGCAAAATACGGAGGAGGTTATGTAACAGTTGTAAAGACAAGCCCGGAACTTGCACACAAAGGTCTCTCACTTTGTTATCTTCCGGTAAAAGATGTTCCGGGAATAACTACCAACGTCTTTAAACAGATGGGGAGAGACGGAATATCTACCGGCGCCATAATCATAAAAAATGTGGCGATACCGGCACATTATCTTATAGGTGATTGGAATAATGGCTTTTACTATGCTATGGAGGGTTTTAACTGCGCACGGCCGCTGGTAGCTGCAGCGTGTATTGGCGCTGCCGGGAAAGCCTTAGAGTCTGGAATTGAGTATATAAAAGAGAGACGTGCTTTCGGTTCTCCTCTGGCAAAATTTGAGGGAATGCAGTTTCAAGTGGCAGATGCTTACGCGAAACTTGAATCCGCCAGACTGCTTGTCTATAAGGCTGCCTGGATGCTTGACCAGATGTACACGAAAAACAGGTTCAGTCACAAAGAAATAAATAAAGCCGTTGCTGTAGCCAAACTTGTTGCGCCGACAGTAGCCTTCGATATCATCAAGGATGTATTGATATGGCATGGCGCTTACGGTTATACAAAAGAGGCGGGATTGGAAAAGGGGTTACGGGGTGTGGCCTCATATATAATGGGGGCAGAAGGCGCACAAAATATCATGAAACTAATCATTAGCAGGGAACTTTTAGGGAAAGAATTTGCTCCTTATTAAAAGCAAATGACAAAAATTGGAAACGAGGTTTGGAGCATTTAAATTTGTAATTTTGAAATTGTTTCGGATTTCGGATTTCGTGCTTCACACTTTGAAACATATTCCCTTACCATAAGAAACCGATAGCGGAAAACTGATTATGGATATTATTGTGTGCATAAAGCAGATATTTGATCTGGGTCAGATAATGGTTGATACAGCCACCAAACACCCCATTACAGAAGGAGTCGCTAGAAAGATCAGTGACTTCGATAAAAATGCGCTTGAAGAGGCGCTCAGGATTAAAGAGAAACACGGAGGAACCGTTTTAGCTTTAATCGGGGGTGCAAAAGAGGCAGCGAAGGAAGCCCTGTCTATGGGCGCCGATGAGGCCGTTATTTACAGTGCAGATAGTGATTCTCTGGGAACTGCAACTATCCTGGCTGAGATTATTCACAAGATAAAGTATGACCTTATTCTGTGCGGAGAAGCATCCATTGATGAATTTTCCTTTCAGATAGGACCAAGGCTGGCAGAGACACTTGGAATCCCCGTGTTAACCTACGTAAGGGAAATGGAGCTAAAAGATAATGAAGTTGTTGTTGAAAGAAATCTCGAAAACAGATACGAAGTGGCTAAAGCACGACTGCCTGCATTAGTAACTGTTGCCAAAGAAATCAATGAGCCAAGGATTCCCACATTATTACAAATTCTGGACGCTTCAAAGAAAACGATAACCGAAGTAAGTCCTGCAAAACCAGCGGCTGGGGTTGAAACCTTGAGCATTCTAGCTATTGAAATGAAACGAAAAGAGGTAATCCTGAAGGATACCGAAAACCTTGCCAGGGTTATCATATCTGAAAAATCATAATTACTTAATGTTAAATTAAGGGATAGAGATTTTTCTATACTGAGATAAAGCCCGAAGGGCTGACAGATTATAGCCCAGGGCGAGCAACCCTGGGTATACAATTCGATATTATTTTCAGCCCTGAAAGGGCGGCACATTTTGCCTTAATTCAATAACATTTTTTTTTACGAAACAGGGATAATGATTTTTACATTTTCAGAAGACTACGAAACGGCCATTGAAATCCTTGCAAAAGGAAGGGAAATTGCGGATTCTTTGCGATTAGAACTCGCCGCGATTTCAATAATCAAACACGATGATATAGCGAACACCTATATTTTTTGCGGAGCTGACAAAGTTTATTCTATCGATTCGGAATTGCATGCAGATATCGTCGTGGATTGCCTGTTTTCACTTATAAACCAGCACAAACCAGAAATCCTCCTGATAGGAGGAACCAGGCTGGGTAAGGAAATCGCCCCGAGGATTGCCCAAAAATTTGGAGCAGGCTGCGTTACGGACTGCGTAGATTTTTCTTTAGAACATGAAAAGCTTATGGTAAAGCGCTTTGTCCTGGGGGGCAGATTTATCGCTGCCCAGAGGTTTTTACGTAACCCCCAAATAATTACCGTGCCGCCGAGAAGATTTGGAAAAAAGTTAGATACGGCGAGAACGGGTGAAATAATTAAAACCTCCGCGAAGCTGGCAGAACCAAGAGTGCAGGTGCTGGAAATAAAAGACAAAAGTTCGCAAATGCTGAGAATAGAAGAAGCTGATATCATCGTTTCTGCTGGCAGAGGAGTTAAGAAAAAAGAAGACCTCGTGCTTATTGAATCACTTGCAAAAGCGCTTGGCGGCGTTGTGGGCTGTTCAAGGTCAGTTGCTGCAGACCTGAAATGGCTGCCTGATGAACACTGGGTGGGACTATCAGGACATAAGGTCAAGCCCAAACTTTACATAGCCATTGGCATTTCAGGCCAGGTGCAGCATATTGCAGGCATAAGGGATGCCAAGACCATTATTGCAATAAACAGCGACCCAAACGCACCCATCTTTAAGGCATGTGATTATGGGATTGTAGGGGATTTATATGAGATCGTACCAAAGTTAATAGAAATCTTGCAATAGTTCACCGCAGGCGCAAATGAGGTGAAGAAAAACAAAATGAAAAATCCTCAAAATTTTGTATACTAAAGTTGATAACAAAAGTAAGTGGTCACTCCTGCAAAAGAAGGAATCTAGTTTTTAAAACGATTATTACAGAATAAAACGGAGGTGGAGATGAAGAAAGATATTACTTTTAACGATGTCCTCGAAATAGTTGATTCATTACCCGATAATCAAAGGGAAACACTGATTGAAATTGTCAAGCACCGATTAATAGAAGAGCGAAGAGACAAACTTGCTCAGAGTATAAAGGAAGCAAAGGAGGAATATGCAAAGGGTGAAGTCAGGAAAGGGTCTATAGACAATCTTATGCGTGAGATTTCAAAATGGAAACAGATGGGTTGTTGAGAGGATAGACCAATAAGGAAGAGTTAAGCCTGTCCTGAGTTTTCGAAGGGCAAGGCGAACCCATCTTTATTTTTTGATTGGGAATAAATTTTTAATGAATCTGCTCCGCTTAACCTGTCTTCCCGTTTCAGGGTTGTATTCGATTATGAGATAGGTAATCAATTTAGCATAACGTATTCAGCAGTGAGCCGCAGGACAAATGTTACAAAAAACAAGAATGGAAGAGAATTTAAAACTTCAAAAACATTCGATATGCTAACTCACAAATTAAGATACGATACGGATTCCTTACATTGATTCTATTTTGGGGTCACATGGCAGAAGAAATTGAGATGTAAAATATATATGAGAATTGTTACGAAAGATTTCGTGATGGTAATTGCATGAATCGATTATTTGTGAAAAGATATGGTAATAAAAAGCGCAATTTATTCATATTGATAATGAATATCTATAACAATGAGAAACCATATTATGAGATAATGCCTTTAAGAGACTCAAATATTAAAAGAGCCATAATATTTTGTGGTAAAATTTCAAAAAAAATTAATTGTCCACAAAATATGCTAGGGTCAACTAGCCTGTATTTAGAAACATATGAAGTAATAAACGAAAATAATTACTTTACG
>Ga0194120_10001135_pt1 | contig 49440 bp, 58 predicted proteins | sample TA2MahCa65mmetaG_FD_148642 | JGI IMG/M metagenome (GOLD analysis project Ga0194120, IMG submission 148642) | Freshwater microbial communities from Lake Tanganyika, Tanzania - TA2015019 Mahale Deep Cast 65m | ecosystem: Environmental > Aquatic > Freshwater > Lake | place: Tanzania: Lake... | reverse complement strand
ATGGTCGCAAAGTCCACGTGCTTTTCCATTACTTGCAGAATGTCGCCCAACATATCGAGTTTGGCTTCACGTTCTTCGGCGGCAAATAGGCTTTCTTTGATCATGGTGGTGTGCATCAATCTAGCGGCTATGTAGATATGCTATTTTAACATGGGTGGGTTTTTCGATGCGCCCATCATATTCAGCCAGTCCGTATGGAAGCGCCCACTGGATTCGGTATTGCTGCTGATTTTCTTTCCGCCTTCTACCTGGCCGGTGAGTTCCAGGTAGTTTTTAATGTTGTCGCGGAAGTCGTCTGGATAAACGAAGTCTTTGCCGGTGTTATAGGGCGGGTCGATATAGATGAGCTTCACCTTTCCGGCATAGCTCTTTTGCAAGAGTTTAAGCACTTCCAGATTATCGCCTTCTATCATCAGGTTTTGCGTGGTGTCCCAGGCTTCGCTTTCATCCGGACAAGGGCGTAGCGTGCCGGTTGACGGTGTGAGCGCCATTTGTCGAGCGCGGCGTTTGCCATGCCAGTTAAGGCCGTATTTTTCCTCGCGATCATCAACCGCACCGCCGAGCAATTGTTTCAATACTTCAAAATCCACCTTGCCTTCGGTGAAGGCTTCGGGGAACAGGGCTTTTAGCTGCGCGATGTTTCCGGCAACCAGATCGGCGCTTTGGGTTTCTGGGTCTTGGTCAGTCAATTTCTGCACAGCTTTTTCCTTTATGCCCTATTGGGGGAGAGTGTTGTTTTGAGTTCGGCCAGTTCTGCTTCCAGCCTTTTGATCGTCATATTCAGTTCCACGCGGCGATTGAGCTGCTTTTCTTTTGCGGCTTGGTTGCGTAATGTCGTTAATTCATACTGGAGCCGAGCGTGGTTTGCCAGCCCGTCCCGCAAGATTGTAGAGTGTTCGGCGGAAGTTGGAAGGGTAAAGCTGCCCGTAATGCTTGCGGCCTCCAGCCCTGCCAAGCGGTCAATCCAGGCCTGATAAAGGACAAAGAGGTCGGCGGCTGGGAGGGTCGAGAGCGCAAGACTGGATAGAAATTGCGCCTCTTGAGCATCCAAGGCTTCCATGTTTAGCGGAGATGTTCGGCGAATGTCTTCGATCACCACTTTGCCCGCCTCGCCCTGTGACCAACGCTTATGTGCCAGGGAAAGGCTGACTTTTTCGCTTTGGCCGGACAACAATACAACGGGGTATGGAATAGCCCGATGAATCAGTTCTATAAGCCGCGTAGGCTTTGCCGCTTGGCGGAAGGAGACAGTGAGAATAGCGATTTCCAGATATTCTCGCACCGCGTCACGATAATCCGGCACGCCGATATTGGTGGGCTTAAGCGCCGCGATCCAGTGCATATCCTCAATGCCATCCTGAATCTGGCGTTTGTCGGCGGCAGTCGGCACGCCTTGATCCAGCAACAGTTTTTTGGGCACACGCTGATCGACGCGGGCATCGGGTGGCAAACCTAAAGCGTCAATGATCGGAGCAAAGATCATGCGGGGACGGATTCCGGCAGGATGACCAAAAAGGCCACGACCTCGAAATCGTTAATGCCTTGAAATTCGCCTTTCTGGGCGTGCGTGCCGCCGGGGGTAAACAGGCTGGCGACCGCCCGCTCTTCTTTCTTGCCGACAATAGAGGCAACGGCTTTGGCGAGCAAATCCTGTACGGCATTCATTTCTTTGCCGTCGCGCGTGGTTTTATCGAAGCGGGCACAAGCCACGGCATCCGGTAAATCACGCCCGATACAGAGTTTCTTGAGCCGGTCGAGAACCTGCTTTGCTTGGTTGAATGGCAGCAATACGGCACCATCATCGCCAATGTGAACCAGGTAATGGGGTGCGAGGGGATAGCCAGGCTCCACCACATTCAAGGCCGCGTCGCCTACGGCACGCAAACAGAAAACCACACCCGAAGGGATGGCCGTTTCGCCTAGATCGTCTGTGGTAGTGACGGCAAAGGTGCCAAGCGGCAAGCTATCTAAGCGATCCTGATGGTCTTTAAGAAAGCCCGCTAGATCAATGCGGAAATCGGTGAGCGTCAAATCGGCAATCGAAACGCCGCTGCTTAGGTCTTCCAGGTCGATGACAGTATCCTGAAGCTTCAAAAGCTGTTTGCGGCGATACTCCAGGTCGTTCATCTGGTTGCCGGATTGCTGTTCGATGACGTTTTCCTCGCCGGTGGCGGAAATGTCCAGTAAGACCATCCGCCCGCTTACCCGTTGTTCCAGGTTGATATATTCCTCCAGCTCGATATTCGGCCAGAAGTTGACGAGCTGGATAAGCGTGTTAATCGAACCGATACGGTCAATTCGCCCGAAGCGCTGAATGATCCGAACCGGATTCCAGTGAATGTCATAGTTGATGAGCGTGTCGCAATCTTGAAGATTTTGCCCTTCGGAAATGCAGTCTGTCGCAATGAGAAGGTCGAGTTCTCCCTCGTTGGCTAACTCTTCCGGACGTTCCTTGGAGCGTGGCGAGAATGCGGTGAGGATACTCGCCAGGTCGTTGCGCAGATTAGGCAGCGTGGTTTTGTTGCGCCCAGTGCCGGTAAGAATGGCGGTATTCAGTCCCAGTTTCTCATGCGCCCACGGCGCAAGTTGCTGATACAGATAGTGGGCGGTATCGGCGAAGGCGGTAAATACGATCACCTTACGGTTGCCTGTATTGATCGGGTTTGTCACTTTTTGCGTAATAACTTGCCGCAATGCGGCTAATTTCGCATCGCGGTCAGGGTTTACTTGTCGAGCCGCCGAAAGCAAAGTGGCAAGCCTGTTGCGGTCTTCGGTGAGGTCTTGCCGCCAACGCACTAAATCCACGTCTTGCAACAACACCCGCACTTTACGCCCGACCAGAAGACTTTCAAACGCGGCATCATCCACATCCACATCTTCAATGTCGATTTCTTCAATGCTACTTTCATGCGTTTCCAGCTTGGCGAGCGTGGCTTTTACGTCGGCAAGCTGTCGCTCAAGTGTCAGCGAAAAAGACGATACGGCGCTTTCCATCCGTTTAAGGACATTGACGCGCAGTAGGTGAACCAAGCTTTCTTCACGGTCGGCTTGCCGGAAAAAACTTTCGCCGCCGCGAATTTTGGTGCTGTACTTCGCGTCATAGGCCGCCTGTTTATGCGGCAAAACATAGCGAAGCGGCGCATAAGCGGCCAACGTGAGACGGCGAATTTCGTTATTGATCTCCCGAATGGAGCGGAATTCGCCGGATAAATCCACGTCCGGCTTGATGTTGATAGGCTTTAATCGCTCCGGAAACTTACCGGTTTCCGCCGTGCCGTAGTATTTCTCAATGTGTTTGCGCGAGCGGGCAATGGTAAGCATATCGAGCAGCTTGAAGTAATCGAAGCCGAGCATATCCATAAGCCGTGCCGGCTTGCGATCCGTGTCTTCCAGGGCAAGCCAGCGGTTGAACTGGAGTTGTGCCTGGCGGACGGTCGTTTCAATACTGGGAATGCCGTGATCGAATAGCGCGGTATCGTCGCCCTCGGTCACAAAAGCAATCTGGTTTTTCAAGTCGGCAAGACGATTGTTGACCGGCGTGGCGGAGAGCATCAGCACGCGGGTTTTCACGCCTTGCTGGATGATCCGGCGCATAAGGCGGTCATAGCGGGTCTCACGGTCTTTGTGGGTGGCCTTGTTCCGGAAGTTGTGAGATTCATCAATGACTACCAGGTCATAATTGCCCCAATTGACGTGGTTGAGGTCAATGTCGCCTGACAAACCGCCGTCCCGCGATAAATCGGTATGATTAAGCACATCATAGTTGAAACGGTCGGAAGCCAAACTATTGCGACGGTCATTGGCCTTATAGAGCGTCCAGTTGTCCCGCAAGCGTTTAGGCACAAGAACCAACACACGGTCGTTGCGAAGTTCATAGTATTTGATGATAGCCAAGGCTTCGAAAGTTTTACCCAAGCCTACGCTATCGGCGATGATGCAGCCGCCATGCCGCTCTAGCTTGTCGATAGCGCCCACCACGCCATCACGCTGAAATTTGTATAACTTCTTCCAGACGGTTGTGTTGCGGATACCGGTCGCGGATTTAATAATGCGCTCTTCGTCCAGCTCCTCGCCCATATCTTTGAAAAGCCGGTAGAGGATCAAATAGTAAACGAGGGATGGCTCCTTATGTTCGATCAACTCCTTGAGCATGGAAAGGAAGTCATTTTTTGCTTCTGGGGTGGCGGGCAAACTGTCCCATAGGGATGTAAACCAGGAGCCGAGAAGCGCACATTCTTCGGCACTCTCGGAAAGCTGGATAAGGCCAAACTGGTTGCCAGGGGTAATACCCAGTCCTTCCGTCGAAAAAGAACAATTGCCGGTAATGACGCGATTGAGCGCTTTTTCCGAACTTTCGGTGATAAGAGTCGCTTGCGGAATAACCCCAGGAACACGCTTAATTTCTGTGGTCTTCTCAATCCAATCGGCGCACTGCTTCGCTAGCCAGCGGGTTTGAAGGCGGTTACGAAATGAACGGTCGGCTATAGAATCAACAATACCTAGATCGTCCGCTTTGGCGTTGGGCAATACCACGCGGCATTTATCGAGTTTATGCAGGAGTTCCCGCACTTCTCCGAAGGCAAACAGCGAAAAAGAAGGTGATGCTATATCGAGTGTTGCCTGTGTTGTCAGGCACTTGCGCAGCTCATCGATAACCCTCTCGTTACCGCTGTTTTTAATAAGCTTCATTAAAATTGTTCTCGTTCAAAAAAATGTGTGCATTTTCTGAATTAAACACCCTGTTAGCAGTAAAATCCGTTTAAGTGGCTTTATTACGGAATTTAAATTCACGGTAAGGAGTACCATGAACCTTTGCCCGTTCCATGCCGAACAAGGTGGCCGTTTTCCACCAGCTTGCGAAAATGTTCTTTCAACGTATTGCGGCTGATGCCGGTCAGTCGAATCATGTTGCCCATCGTTACCCGCCCGTGGTTACGGGCGTGGTCAACAATTTGCACTGCCAGTTCGGGAAGAGCAGCAACGATCAGCTTTTCACGTTCAACCTTGACGGCAAGGCGCTTCATCTGTTGGTGCAAGGCTCGCAAGAAAAATCTTAGCCACGGTTGCCAGTTCGGCGCATCGGTGCGAATCGAACCTTGCGTTTGACGCAAGGCGAGATAGTAGGATTCCTTGCTGTGCTCTATGATGCTCTCAAGTGAGCTGTACGGCACATAGGCATAGCCCGCCTGCAACAAAAGTAGCGTGGTCAAAATCCGGCTCAACCGACCATTTCCATCCTGAAAAGGATGGATTTCTAAAAACACGACGGCGAACACGCCGATCATCAGCAAAGGATGTAAGCCGCGAGTATCGCGGGCTTTATTCAGCCAATCGACCAGTTCGGCCATAAGACGCGGTGTGTCGAAGGGCTTGGCTGTTTCAAAAACAATGCCGATCTGCTGGCCATTCTCATCGAAAGCGGCCACGCTATTCGACGAAGTTTTGTAATTGCCTCGATGCCATTCGTCCTTGTAGCTATAAATCAGAAGGTCACGATGGAGCTGCCTGATATGGTTCTCGGTTATCCTGATGTCCGCCCAAGCATTGAAGAGGGTGTCCATGACCTCGGCATAGCCTGCGACTTCCTGCTCATCTCGCGTAGCGAAAGACTTGATTTCGAGATTACTTAACAGCCTCTCAACATCCCGATCCGATAATTTGCTTCCTTCAATGCGGGTTGAAGAACCAATACTTTCTATGGTTGCTACACGCCGCAATGCGCTCAATCGCTCGGGCGCCAAAGTGCCCAGGGCAAGCCAAGCTCCTTTGAATTCATCAATCTCAGCGATAAGAGCCAGCAATTCAGGCGTGATCTCGATAGTGTCGGTATTCAGCATCATGTCGTCCTATTTTTCCATATTTACACCCATAAACAGCCATAAGTCAATCTATATTTACACCCATAAACAACCATTTATCGACGGATGGAGGTTGCCGCCTGAAAATTGAGGTCTGGAGTCATGCAAGCATCATTTTTGCCTGATTCCCTGTCCAGGGGTATTGTGGCTGTCGTAATTATTCAGCCCCCCTTTCAAGAAGCTCGTCATACAGGCACTCCCTGCCGAAATGACGGTTTATTAGTTTCGAGCGGTAGGGTCTGAACAATTACTGGCTGTCGGTTACTTCGCCTCGGACAAATTCATATTAGAAAGATGAGTATCTAGCCAGCCTCTCAAAAATTGTCATATATGGATACCAATACTAATTTTTAGTAATAAACCTGGCATCCAGTAATTCAACAAGAATGTCATGCAGCCAAATAACAGACTTTGAACAAGACTCGAAAAGCGCCTCTCCATTTCTGTCGGGAATAACCCAGCAAATCATTCCATCAGAAATACATTTGAATCCTGACAGGTAATATCTGACTGAGTATTCATGTTGAATATTGTTTAGCTTGTACTTGGTGATTTTCATGTATTTCCTCGTACATCTTTAATTCTGAAATAACCAAAACCTTGTTTGGTTGAATCAATATCCGTGTCGCGGGAAATAAATTTTTTGTCTTAAAAAACTGTAAAAATTCGCCAAAACCGGCTTGCATAAGAAAGGGGCCATGAGAATCTATCGCTGGAGTTTTTATTAACCAAGCCGCTTTTTCGGGAAGCCTAAATAGTGGTACAGCTATGGAGAAAATCATGCAAACCAATCAAGCAGAATTCACAAAACTGCCTGTCGATCAAGTCAGTGTTCAAGAGGGATTCAATCCTCGCAAATTCTTTGATAACTATGAATTTCAACAATTAGTCGTTTCGGTATTGGCTGAGGGCGTGATTCAGCCGATCATTGTCAGGCCGGTAGCCGATGGAAATGGCTACTGGGTGGTTGCTGGTGAGCGCCGGTGGAGGGCGGCAAATGAAGCGGGTTTGGTGGAAATTCCAGCCGTGGTGCGTACCCTGAGCGACAGGGAAGCCAGATTGATTGCCACCGTCGAAAATTCGCAAAGGGCTGATATGAGTCCAGCCGAAGAAGCGGTGGCGGCAAGGGATGTGCTAACTGATTGCGGTGGTGATAAAGGTGAGGCGTTACGGCTTTTGGGTTGGAGTTGTGTAAAGTTCGATGCGCGGTTATTTCTGCTTCACGCTGCTCCGGAAGTCCTCGATGCGCTGACCGAGCGCAAAATCAAACTGGGTCATGCTGAATTGCTCTCGCAACTCCCCAGCGACTTCCAGACGGCTACTCTAGCCAAAATTCTCGAAAATGGCTACTCGGTTGCGGAACTGAAAAGCAGGCTGGCATCGTTTGCATTGGAATTGTCGAAAGCCACTTTCGATAAGGCGGGTTGCAATGGTTGCCCCCATAATTCCAGCATGCAATCCAGCCTGTTCGAGGAACATATCAGCGAAGGCCGGTGCGCGAATCGGGCCTGCTTTGAGCAAAAAACCGAAGCGGCCATGTTAGAGAAAAAGGCGTCATTGTCCGAACAGTACGCAGTCGTTTTTCTCGACACAGAAAGAAGACCGGATTCCTACAAGATCATTTGCCAGTCCGGTGCGGAAGGCGTAGGCAAAGCCCAGCTTGAGCAAGGTTGCAGACAATGCGCCCACTTCGGCGCTTTGTTGTCTACTTCGCCGGATCGTCTAGGGCGGATCACCGAAGATTGCTGCTTTAATCTGGATTGCCACAAAGACAAGGTTGCCGGTTATCAAGAGAGCTTTAAAACGGCATCCACCCCTGCCAGTAACGACAAAGGCAAGGCTTCGACCAAGAAATCAACTAAGCCAAACCAGCAAACAACAGGGAAAACTCCTGACGTTTCCAATAACGAAGTTGATGAAAACGAGAGCGATACCGGCAATGCCAGCGCGGCGATTCCCCCTGCCAGGGTGATTGAGAAGATCGAGGCCTTCTATCGCAATTTAGGGGCAAACCAGATCGCAGATAACAAGCTGGCCGTGTTGTGTGTAAACACCTTTGCGCTGTATCGGCTGGTAAGAAGTTCGTTGCCGATTGAGAAAATGCCTGCCCCCTTAAAAGACCCGACAAGAATTGGTAGCGAAATCGAAGGATTCGTGAAGGCACTATCATTCTTGGGTATCGAAGAAACGCTGGCCTTCAATCACCGGCTGTTGAGCCATTTGCTGGGTGAGCATGAAAAAACCCAGCCGATTCTGAACAAGACATGGGTGAAAGGCGCTATGTCCGTGTTGAATGTGACGAAAGCGAGATTAGCTGACCATTTCATTCTGGACAGGGAGTTTTTGGGTTCCTTCACCAAGGCCGGTATCGAAGGCGTACTGCGGGAAGCAGTAAACGGTGCTGGTTTGTCATTCGTCGAGCATTACGAAAAGCAAAGTGAAAAACACAAAATTGCTGCGCTGACGAAAAAGAAAAACAACGAAATCTTGGATGAGGTTTTCGGGTGCGGTTACGACTTCACTGGTTTTGTGCCGAGTTGCGTTTTGAAGTTTATGGGTGAAGATGGTCATCAAGACATGGCGTTGCACACTCAAACGCAAAGCGCCGTTGTCGAGCCGGTTTCGTTCGAGCCAACCACTGAATCGCAAGCCGATGAAGCGGGTGTTGAAGGGGCGGAAGAAATCGGTTCTCAACAGGCAGTTGAGCCGGAGAGCGAGTCATTGACGGATACCGAGGATTCAAGCGATCAAGCTGATTTTGAAGGTATGGATGACGATCTGCAAAGTACGGATGCCGCAAACAGCAACGACGAAAGCGCGATCTTGGATGCTGTGATGGCAAAGACAGGCGAATTCGATGATTTGGACTCGGACGGGGAAGAATCATCAAGACCTTCCAGCTATCTCAGCGATTCGGATTGGTTCGACGACGAGGACGAAGCCATGTCTTCAAACACCAATGGTTACACACAAGACCCCGAAGAAGAGGCCGCTTAATATGATCTTTGAAACCTTCCATAACATGCTCAAAAACGACGAGCGCATTCAATTTACGGTCACCCGCAAGGGTGATCAACTGGCCGTACTGGTTCAGCCGGTGCTGCAAGGCTCTGTCGATGATAAAGCCCCTGAAACTGTTCAGGCACTGAGAGCCGCATTGGCCATGCCTTTGTATGTGGTAACCAGCCCGAAAGCTCTGGAGGCGGATTTTCCGCGTTCTCTGGCCGATTTTGCCGATGTGCGTGAAGACGGCCACAACGACTTGAAGAATGCCATGAGCCGAATCAAGGAAGCCGGAAAACAAGCGAAGGCCGAGGCGGCTAAAAGCAAGCAGGCGGATAAACCGACAGAAAAATCCCGGTTTGAAGAAGCAAGTCATCAGGACGAGGCAGACGAAAAGCCTACGGATATTGCTGTTACCGATAAATCGCTGTTTTAAGTTTTTGGGAATTCAACATGGACAACACTACTACTGTCATCCGCCCTGTCAGAGTCTTCAAAATGGGGGCTATCCGATTGGCCGACCCAGCCCCCGATTTGTCGCCGGAAGAAGCGATTAAATTGTATTCGGCGTCTTACCCCCATTTGGCCAACGTCGAACTGAATGAACCTGAACTGGTTGGTGAGGAACTGCACTATGCCATCAAACCGCATCAAGAAGTCAAAACCAAAGGCTGATAATCACGGCATCGCCCTGCTAAAGGAATGGGGGAGCCAATCCCCCATTGATAAACCCGTCAAGGAGAACGAGCCGCCATGCTTTCAATTCAGTCTGAAACTTCCGAAATTGTCCAATCGAGCATTGATGGGTATCGACCCCAAGCAACTGCCGATGCTGTAGGTCAGTTGTTCGGTCAAGTCAGGATCGAAACCGACCTGAATAACTTGATCGACGATATTCGCCGCCGAAGAGACAAGGCCGATTATGAAGCCAATCGGCCCGGAATTTCCTGCATGATCTTGTTAGCGCATTCGATGGGACTGGTCGAAGAAGAGGAAATCGATCAGGCTGTAGCGGCTGATTGGGAGGCTGTCTATCGGCTTTATCAGGCAGTCGTCGCCAAGATCATGGATCACCTAAACCAAGAATCGATGAGCATTGCAGGCATTGACTTGGAGCATAACGATTTCGAGTCATTGTGCTTTGAAATGCAGCAAAGCCAGAGTGAAGGCGTTTTCTTGGTGATGGGTATTTACCCAAGATTTTCTCAATTTTCCTTGTTGGACATGGATAGCGAACTTGCCAAAGCCGTGGCTGGTTGTCTGAAATGGACGATCTTCAATGGTGGTATAGGTGTGTTGGTCGATGATCTATCCAAGAACTGGATGATGATGGGGGAGGAACTGGATGCGCTAAAGGAAGCATTAGAAACTCAAAGCCATTTGAGTGACGGGGAATTGGCTGAAATCTTTTTGGAAAATAAAGTTTATCCGTTTACCGAGATTACAGAAGATCAAGAGTATCTGGAGGATCGCATTGGTTATCTGAAATCGGTCTTAACCAATAACTGCAAATCGCTGTTCGGAGAGTTGCCGGAAATTGGTGAAATCAGGCGAATGCTGGCCGGTTGGCGAAAATCAAACCAGGCTATCTGCCAGAATCCGTGGGTCAAGTTCATACGGGAAACGATCAAGGTTTGGAAATGGGTTGAAAAGTCCGGACTAAAAGCCTCCGAATGTCGAATATCACCCTGCGATGACAGTCATGGGGATGTGTATATGGATTATGGTCATGTCATCGGCTTTGGCTTCGATTGGGAAGAATCAGTGGTCAGGGATGTTTATGACGATATAGCTCAAGCCGGGGAAAATCCGGAAGGTATCATTCGATTAAATCCGCTTGCATGTTCGGAAGTTGGTGAGAGACTAACTTTATTGGCGAAGTCGAGAGGATTGATTCGATTGGCCGAGGTTATCAATACGGATTTAGAGTCTCAACGTGAAGCCCAATGATTTCTTTCAGTTCTACCAAGGCGAGAAGCCGACTATCGTGCAGAAACACGCCATTCTGATTCATCAGGCCAAGGCGATTTCAGGTGGCTATTCGCAATACAGGGCAGATGATTTTCTGGCGTCGATGCACGACTTCGTGGCCAATGAGCAAGGGGAATCGGTCATCGGCGCCGGTCGCTTAATGTCCAAAGAGGATGTGGAATCTGTGCTGCGGTCGATGTTAGAAATGGGTAAGCGAAAAGTCAGTCTCTTGCCGCCGAATGTCGTGTCGATTTCCGAAACCCATATTGCATGGACAGTGCCAGCCCAGGTTCGTCCCATGCTGTTCAATATCACAGGGATACCGATGAAAAAGATCGATGTGCCTTGGCCAAGGTTGCTGATGGTAGCCAACCGTAACGGCAAGCTGGCGGTGGCCGCGTTAAAAACCAACGGAAGGGTCAGTGCCAAAACGAGGCTCTATCAAGCGCCGTTAATGAATGTTTACGCCAATGGCAACGTGTGTACCGGGTCGGCAACATTGCCCGACGAGTGCAGCATCGATCAACTCAGGGCATGGGAAGCGGTCATGTTCGATAGCGCATTCTCCCATGTCAATAATCCCTCAACCCTTTCCCTGGCTGGGGATAAGGACAAGGCAGTGGAAAACAAAGCCCATTATCGGTTCTGGCTTTCCCTGTCCAAGAAGAAGGTGAGCAAATTTCCCCACGAACATTTGAATGCTTTGCGGTTTGGCGTAGAGGATTTCATTGAGAGTCACTCCTAAAATTCATTATGAAAACATCAAAAGATATTTTGACCCGAAGAAATTATATTTCCCATGTGGATGACGAAAGAAATAGAGATAAGGAATAATTGTTACGCTTTCAGAAAATTGGTTTTTCGTTAGCGATCCTGGTTGCGGTGTTAGAGGATTCGACACTTGGCGGGAGGCTCTAGATGGATGCAAAAAATCAGAAGTGTACGAAAAGATTGTTTCAAAAACCTAATTTTTAAGGCGAACAAAATGGGAAAAGTAGAAGCTTGGTCAACCAATAACGAGGACTTCAATTACAGTTCTCTCGAAGATTTGATCGACAGTAATATAGGTGAGCTTGCAGTTGGGCAAACCGTATATGTTGGAGACGGACGGAAACCTAAATTAAGCGAGTTTTGCGATGCGAACGATGTTATCGAATTGATGCAAAACAGGGGTTACGACATCGGCGGTGAATACGCGGATCATTTTATGGACGATGTTACTCCAGAAGCAAAACAGGAGCTTGATGAGTTTTTAAAGAGCTGGATGGAAAAGCATGTCACGATCAATTTCTACACTGTCCATGATGTGCTTGAATATGTACTAACAGAAGAGGATGTGCAGGAGTAACCCCGTTTCATCCAGAAAATTCAATTAGTCAAAAAGGCTGGATATGAAGAAAAGCGAAATCGTTGTTGGCGGCATATATACCAACAAAAAAGGCGCTGTCCGAAAAGTCATCGGAATGGGGCCAGAATTCAAATTATACGACGGTCAAGAAGATGGAGAATGCCTCCAGTACGAACTACTGGACGGTAGAAAATATCCGTATCCCAAAGGAATTAGCGAATCAGGAAATCAGATCCAGAACTGTACTGTTACATCGTTTGCGAGCTGGGCCAAAGAACGAACCGACATTGGACAACCAGCATGATTGGTGATGAGGGCAAAAAATGTTAAGTTCAGAAGAGCGTGAAACTGCGTTGAAAGAAATGGAAGCCGTTGTAGATGATTTCTATCAGCAGGCTATTGGTATCCATAATCATCCCTTTATTGAATTCACTGGAATTATGCAGGCTTATATTAAGACTTGTCGTCGTGCTCACGAAGCTGGAATCGATTTCACTGAATGCAACCGTCATACCGGGAATCCTTTGCCGATGGAAGGTTTCGAGATTGATTATCTGAATGAGAAACTGAACTGCATATTTGATGGCAGAATAAGCGCTCATGATGATTGACTATCTCACCAATCGGCGCGACCAAATCGTTTTTGGTGAAACGCCCACCTTGATGCAGCCGTTATATGGCGAATCGCTGCCCAAGCCTGAAACAGACAAGCATCGTTTCGTGATTGCCGGTGATGGCGTGTATGTCGAAGCAGTCAATCCGGTACTGGAAGTTCGGTTGCCGGTGGCGAAGTCATCGATCAAGTTGCCCTACGGCCAAATAGGCGCAGTCGGTGCCCGGTTGACGCATGGACAAATTCCGAAACGGATTTTGCATGATGTCTGTGAGAAGACTTTCCTTTGCTCACCGAACGAGTGGGCTGGTTTGGTGGTGTGGGATAAAATCCGCAAAGAATATGCTCTGTATGAGCCTGATGTGATTTCGTTTAGTGCTGGCCATATTTCCTATCGGAATGTCGTTCCTGATGAATACGAGCTGGTGATGGATCTGCATTCACATGGGAGCATACCGGCGTTCTTTTCCAAGACAGACGACAGGTCCGATATGGGTGGCTTTTATATCGCCGGCGTGGTTGGGAACTGCGATTCAGGTGAGCCGACATTTGCCACACGGATCGTGGTCAATGGGCACTTCTTTGAGTGTCTGGATTTTCGGAAGTTTTTTTGAAAAAATTAATGCCATTAGCTAAATATGGAACGCATATATCTTGATGTACCATTTATTGATAAAGATCAAGCTAAACAAATCGGTGCTCGCTGGGATACATCTATCAAGTCATGGTATGCAAGAGATATTTGCGACGCGCATAAATTAATAAGGTGGACAAAATCAGCGGACAAGACCGAAGTAAGGTGTCCACAACAATTTATTCAAATAGCTATTGATCGTGGAGCGATTCTTGATAGCGACAGGAGAATGTTTATTCCATCATGGTTTGGGTGCGATGGTGATCACTGTGGAAAAGCGGTTGTGGCGCGGTTGTGTTATTGGCTACCCAAAAATCACCAAGGGTTTCGCGAATTTTCAAGTGATGCTGATGCAGCGCTTTATATTGCGGTTAACGGAGGATATCTCCCAATAAATCTTTATCTTGACGGGGAAAGGAAATCAATGGAAGGACTTGTTGGAAAGCATTGGTACATTTGTAATGCTGGTGAGGCTTATTTTAGACATAAATCATGGGATTTGTGTTGACAGAATTATTTTAATGACATGCGCAAATCAACCAACATTTCCGGCTGGCCGGTCATGAGAGGCAAATGCCCGACGTGTCCTTTCAACAAAGATGAGAATGGGCATGATGCCGTCCCTGACATTGCCGATATGGTTAGGCGCCGATGCCTAACGGAAGCATCGCAGATTTGTCATCATCCACGGCTTCATGGGAAAGAAGAAGATCACCTGTGTCGTGGCGCGAGGGATTTCCAGTTAGAGTTGTTTTATCGGTTTGATTTTCTGGAAACGCCAACTGATGAAGCGTGGGAAAAGAAAATGCAGGAGATTTTGTCTTGAAACGGAAGACGGCAATCAAAACAGCCTTGAAACTAGCAGAGCGAGTAAAAAATTGTAGTGGCGTTATTGGCACACCTGAATGTGAATACACGGCCTTCAGAATCAAGCGCATGTGGCTGTTCGGCTCCACGGCAAAGGGATGCGAAAATCCTAATGATGTCGATATATTGATCGATGGTGGTGAATGCGGCTTGATCCAATTTGCCAATTGGAAGAACAAAAAATCGATGGCTGGTTTTGTTAAAGATAGAAAGAGAAAATCAGATAGGACTTTTGTAAAGTTCCGGTTAGGCAAGACAAACAAAGGCTATTTGAGAAGTTGTGGGGTGTGTACGGCTGTTTCTTCAAGACTAACTGCACTACGAATGATCAAGGGCAATAGCAAAATGGTCAGATTTCACGAATATGAGGTTGATGGCAACCTTGCCCATCCAAGGATAATGCTGTATCCACGAAATGAATTGAATAAACTTTAGAAATGTTACTTCTTGCATGATTCATCTGTCATGTTAGAAAGATCGGTAACAATTGTTTTTTCTGGTAGTGAACCGATCATGACAACCAAAACCATCAAGCCCTTCAAATTCTGCACTCCCGACCGTTGGCTGCGTAAGCCCGTCGAAATCTGTTTAATCGGCGTCGGTGGCACCGGCTCCGAAGTCTTAACCAGTCTGGCAAGAATTGATTACGCCATCCGCGAACTGGGCCATCCTGGCCTGCATGTGACTGCTTGGGATGGCGACGTAGTTGAAAGACCCAATATAGGCCGCCAAGCCTTCTATCCTGCCGATCTTGGCCACAATAAGGCGTTGGTTTCCATTCAGCGTATCAATTACCTGTATGGACGTGATTGGGTGGCCATGCCTCGTATGTTCAACACAGAAACCGAGCGTGGCCGGGATTATGACCTGTTAGTCACCTGCGTCGATGTGGCGCAATTCCGAGCTGATTTAGCTAAGAGTGCAAGTCGATATACAAGCTGTCTATGGCTTGATACCGGTAATGGCGAGAGTACTGGTCAAGTCATTTTAGGGAGGCTTGGTCACGCCGACGAGAATCCGATCAAGCTGTCTTCCGTATTCGATTTCCACCCTGAACTGGATGGTATACAGGACAACAACACGCCGTCATGTAGTATGGAAGAAGCCTTGGCCAATCAGGATTTGCCGATCAATCGTGCCATCGCAAACGTGGCTATGCAACTGATTTGGTCGTTGTTGCGGCATGGCGGATTGAATCATCAAGGGGCTTACATGGATATTCGAAAAGGCACTCAAACGCCAATCAATATTTTCTGAGCAAATAGTGGTTAGTCCTGAACGCCGTAAAGGATGTATTCATCGCTCGCGTTTTCGTAGATGAAGTCTTCGTCGATCAAAACGGGTTGTTGACTGCTTGGCTGTGGTGGCATGGGTATCAGGAAATTCGCAATGGAATTTGGGTCGTAGCCATTAAGATAATCTTGCTGGTTATCGTTTCTTTGGTTCTTCGGCACGGGTGAAGGCCTGTTGCTGATACCAAAAAATCCATTTCTTTGATGAATTTCTGATTCATCACTTTAATCGGCGTCACCTGCGCATAATCTTGCGGAAGCCAGCATAAAAAACAGTAACAAAAATAATTTTGGCTTAATCGACATCGACATATACTCCATTCAGTTTGAAGGTTCTTTTGCCGTCGAAGGCAATGTCAGCCCCTTATCGGCCTTGGCATTTTGACGGGCTTGCCAATGTTCAGATGGAAGTGAGGAAATTCGCTGGAATTCCTTGCGCTCTTCTTCCTCGGCAGAAATACCTAGATGTTCCGCTAATGCTAAAAGCGAGACACCGACTTGACCAATTTCCAGCGCAACGTTGCCGACCGGTTTGGCGTAGACGTGATCGATGATGTTATGAATGGCTTGTTTATCCAGGCCCGTAGCTTGAATAAGCTCGATGGATTCCTCGGCAAAACGACGAATGCGTTCACCTATGTTGCTCGCTGTCGCTTCTCCGAACGTGGCGTTGGCCCATTCCAAAATGGCGGATTGCCGCTGGGTGCGCTGGTCTTTGATGTCGTCTATCCGGATTAGCGAGGGATGTGGTTTTAGTATGTCGGCATCGGGATCAAGCAATTTTGATTCAGGATTTACCAGCGCGGCCATTCCCCAAATCACTCGGCCAATGCTGCCGGTTCGCATTTTGTCGATGATCAGGTTTAACACCGACTGGCAATCATCCGGGTTATCTCGATCGAATTCCGTGTCTTCCTCATCGTCGGCAATAGCGGCAACGGGCATGAATCCTTTTTCAATGCTTTCCAGAATGCCACCCAGATCGATCGCCATGTTTATGTCACGTTCACTCGCTTTGGCTATGTTCATTTTTGTATCCCCGATAAGTCGTCGAAATAATCATCTCTGATAGTTTTAAAACGTCTGCGGCTGTGAAGTTTCCGGGCATATTGTCTTGAAGCCAATATTTAGCCGCTACAGCAATATCTGTTACCGATGCTATTTGTGTAGCAAGAACACTATTTGATCGATCAATCATACAAAGCAGATCTTCGAATTTATTTGTCTCTTTTGAGCTATTGCTTTCTTTATTGGTTGTCATTTCTATTGCTGTCCAAATCAACAGTTATGGTTGAAAAATTCCGTGGAGTTCGTTATTCATTTATCCATCGCTCAGCCACCCACTCAACCTCTTTATGGTCGAGCTTGTGACCAGGAATGAAACTCAAGGATCGCCCTGACTGCGCGGCACCATCGGTACCCAGGTCGCCAAAGCCCTGGAGCTTCATGTTTTCGGAGGCTACATCAAATCCGTCTGAGAATTTAACGAGGATTTCGAGGCGTTTCATGGACACTTCACCTACTTCCTTCGGCAGGAATAAGTCGCATCGGCCGATACCGCCACGACGGGCTACCCGGCCGCGGATTTGATGTAAGGTATTCAGGCCCAGTCTTTCCGGATGAACAACGGCAACATGCCTGAGTCTTGGAAGATCGATCCCGGTTTCAACGGCAATGGTACTGATTAGAATGTCTGCTTCATCGTTTCGCATGACGGCTATTGCAGCCAATTTTTCTTCGTCCTTCAATTTGCCGTGCATGTATCGAACCCGGCCAGGAAAGTGGCGATCCCAAAGTTCGAATGCGCCCTCGGCGGATTTTCTGTCAATCGCTGCGTCCTCTTTGGATTCGGCCAATGGGTAGATAATCAGCGCCTGATGTCCGGCAAGGATGTTACGTTTTATCGATTCAAACAAGGCTTGCCGGTATTTGGGCGCTACCAGCCTCGTTTTGATTTCCTTCTCGACGTGAGCCTTTGTCAACCTGGAAACAGCCATGCCACCCCATTCAAGTAACGCGGAGGTTCTGGGTATACAGGTGGCCGTAGCATTGAGAATGTTGGTGGCAGGCCCTGCAAGCTCATCCTTTTGCAGCTGACCAAACTTTTGAGATTCGTCGATGATAAGCAGATCTGGATGAAATTCTTTGGGCAGCCGATGGTGTAACGCTGTGGTTCCAATCAGGAATTTGGAGTCCGGTGTCTCGTTGGAATCGCCAACAACAAGCCCTGGTTTTAAATCAGGCCACCACCCAGCAATGTTATCCCTCGTTTGAACAGCCAACGGCTGATTTGGGCATAGCCATACGACAGCACCGCCATTTCTAACCACTGCTGCGCCGGCGGCGGCTGCCACATAAGTTTTACCAAACCCCACGTCGGCCGATAGAAGTCTGAGCATGGGCATATCAGATCTGATGTCGGTACAAATTTCTTGAATGACTTGCCGTTGCTCATCTGTTGGCTTTAATTCCGTTTCGGAAAGCAATTGTTCAATGGATCGGTGAGGAATATGAACGGATGACCGAATGTTTTGTTCTCGATATGTTTCAGAACGTGCACCGGATATAACGTCGAAGGTGGCGATCAGTTTCAACATTTTGATCGCAAGAAGTCCATCACGAATCGTTTCAGGAAAATGAATGACGTTCAGAAGCGCCTCGAAATTCGGATTGCTGGCCAAACCGGGCATTGCAGTTAATCGCTCTGCTTCCGTTTCAGATGGCCATCTCAATTTTTGTCTCAACCATTGCGCCGCCATCGGAACCGTCGCTGGCAACAGCGAAAGCTGTAGATGCTCAAAAACGGTTTCCGCTGAAATCACTCGGGCTTTGCCTGGATAAACCGGCATAACGTAACCAACATAGTCGCTATCGATAACGGCCGGGTTTCTTAATTGAGCAAACTGTTTGAAATAGCCAATAGTTCCGGCCAAGCAAACCTTGCAGTGCAGATGATCTTCAAGGTCAGGAACATAAGCCCTTGGATCACCAAAAAATGTCGCACTGACTTCGTTGCCTTGATCGTCAACCACTTTCGCAACTGTCCTGGATGGAATGGTATTACGATGAACCTCGAATTCAATCAATTCACCATACACAACGCATTTTTCACCATCAGGCAAATCGCTGAAATCGGTCTTTAGCTGATCCGATCTCAGATCAAGATATTTCTTCGGCATCAAAAATGGGACGAATTCGGGCGCAGTAATGCCAAGTGACTTTAATCGGCCAAGATTGATGAGTTGTGATGATTTCGTATTCGCCGCGCTCATGGAGAAACCTTGATGTTTCTCTGTGATTCTACGGAGAAATGGGAAAACGCAAGTGACAAAAGACGCGGGTTTTAGGCTTCTTTCTAAATTTGACCGACTTTTGTTATTTTGTGGTTAGGAAGCCTTTTTTTGATCATCCAGAAAGTTTGCCGATTTGTGCAGAATAAGGTTATTTGGGTATCTCCTTGACTGGTGTGACTACTAGGGGTAGTAAAGGTGTCTGTGAACAAAAACTAACACCACAACATATTGCGTTTATACCAACGAAATGGATACCCAGTTAAGGTTAATTCGCCGGTCAGAAAATTGTACCGTTTCGTGTGAAACGGAGCTAGATCATGTGGTGTTTGCCATCGACTTATACAAGGCTGTGTTGATTGCTGATTAGCAGCTATCGACTGATTGTGTTGAAAAAAAACGGTTTTTGTCGAATATAGGCCGATTTAACCAATCACCATACCTATATCTCATTGTTTTATAGTTTATTAATTTGGAGTGAGAAAAATCTTTCTATCCAAAATGGGCTTTTTCAACACAATCGACCCTTCTTGCCATCCGTGACTATGCTATGTGGCTGTATGTTTGTCTATCTCCAAAAGCAGACGAACCCTCAATATTTTCTTGAAGATTCTGCTCGTGAATAGAATTTTCGACATTTCCGCACCGAGTCAAAATCTTTCCTTGAAGCCCCCTGAGCAAGTAAATTTGATAACAGTTGGGTATGCAAATAAGCTCTGTAAGGATATACACTCATCTTACGACTAATGGGAATATTGGGTCGTCAGAAACGTCATCAATGCTCAACTCCCTCAGAGTATATAACGCCCTTCTGTTAGCATTGAACAGCCAGTAGTTAGCTGCCGGCTGGCCTCTGTTGATTACCCTACGGGCGATAAATTTCTAAAAATTACAAAAACATTGAAAAACGCTATGACTGTCCTTATCGAAACCAACCCATTCTCCCTTCACCGTTACAGCCAGAGTTTACAAGCTCAAGTCAAAACATTAATGACAAATAGCGTATGGTGCTAAGTATTGATGCAAACTCAACACATGATCCATTAACCGAACCGGTGCTGGCCGAACATCGCCCGGTGCTGTTCCGTTATGCATTGCTGCAACTCCGAGACTATGACTTGGCGGACGATTTGGTGCAGGAAACTTTGCTTGCCGCTTGGCAATCATTGGCAAATTTTGAGGGGAAAGCCCAGCTTAGGACGTGGCTGATCGGAATTCTAAAGCACAAGATTGCCGATCACTGGCGGCGCAGCGCGCGGGAAGTTTACACCTCCGATTTCGAGCTTGTCGATGGCGAGGATGGCGAGGTGGACGAGGAGGCGTTTTTCACATGCAACGGCCATTGGAACGGCGGTCCCACAACTTGGAACGACCCAGAGGCCGCGCTCAAGCAACAGGAATTTTGGGCCATCTACGAAATTTGCCACAACAATCTACCGCCGAAAATGGCCAGGGTCTTCATGCTGCGTGAACTGGTCGGTCTGGAAGCCCTTGAGGTCTGCCAAGAAACAGGCCTCAGCGAAACCAATTACTGGGTCACCATGCACCGTGCGCGGCTACGGCTGCGCGAATGCCTGGAAATTCGCTGGTTCAATAGGATAAAACAGGAGAAAAGCGATGCGTAATTGCCGCGAGATTACCGCCTTGGTCTCGCAAGGATTAGACAGAAAACTCAGCTTCGGCGAGCGTATTGCCGTCAATTTGCACGTGATGATCTGCTCCCGTTGCCGTAACTTCCAAAATCAGTCGTGGTTCCTCCGAAAAGCGGCTCAGCGCTACACGGAAAGCCTGCAAAACCGATTGAGCAAAAAGTCACCCAACGACTAAACACTGCCGGTAGCTGATGGAAACCGGCACCTGTCCCTGTTTACGATTCAATACAGCCCGAATCAGCAACCGAGTCGCATAGATGCCATTTGCGTGCCGAGCACCCGTGCCTCGATTTTGGCGAACGCGGTTTCGCGGCCGGTCGAGGTATCGTCTTCGAATGGTGAAAAGCCGCAGTCATCGGTCGTGCCGAGTTGGTCCAGGGGGATGAATTCAGCGGCCCGCAAGATTCGGTCGCGGACCGTTTCGGGTGCTTCTACCGCCGGATCGAGTACATCGATCACGCCGATAAAGACACGCTGCCCTGGACGCAGGAGTTGTTTGATCATCGCCAATGCTTTTTCCGGCTGTTTTTCGCTGGCCATTTGCACATAAAAATTACCGACGTTGAGCTTGAACAGTTCGGGCAGCAGTTCGGCGTAATCGACATCGGCGCTGTGCGTCGTATCGTGATCGCCGCCCGGACAGGTATGCACGCCTAGGCGGGATCGCCATTCGGGACCGAAGCGTTCGAGCACTCGGTTATTCAGCTCGATGAAACGGCGCAGCAAGTTTTTACTGGGATCCAACTTGACCGCCAGGCGCCCTTCGGTAAAGTCGATTTGCACGCAATGCGCCCCCGCTTCGAGACAACCGCGAATATCGCGCTCGGCCTGATTGACCAGATCGTCGAGAAAGGTCCGTTCGTCATAGTCCGCCAAACCCTCGGACGGATACAACAAACTCAACGCGGACGCCGAAATCACGGCCTGCTTGACCGGTACCGTGGCATAGCGCAGCGCGTTGCGCAAATAGCTATCGGCGTGGACGCTATAGGCGAAAGGGCCTGCGGTCAAACGCGGCAATTGGCGGCTGTGGCCGTCGGCAAACGGAATCAGCAAGCCGTCTTCCGCGATATTCGGCAAATCCGTCAACGGATAAGTCGCAAAACTGGGCTTGCTTTGTTCACCATCACTGATGACCGGCGAGCCGGTGGCTTCCAGGCGCCGGATCGTATCGCGTAGAGCGGCGTCCTGCTCTGCTCGCAGCGTGGCGTCAGATGCCTTGCCGTCATGGAAATCGCGGATACAAGCGAGTAAAGCGGGGGGACGGGGAATACTGCCGATCGGCTCGGTGGGTAGGAACATGATCATCTCCTCGGCGGATTATTATTATCGGATTGGGCTCGTCTGTCTTATACTGCGAGTAAAGCCAACTGTCAACATAATATAACATTAACGTTAAATAATGCAATGCGACTGCCCTCCCGTCAGCACCGTAATTATCTAAAAATCGGCGAACTCGCCGAGATGCTGTCCACGACCCCACGTACGATTCGGCTTTACGAGGAATTGGGCGTGCTCGTCCCCGCGCGTACCCAGGCCGGCACCCGTCTATATGCGCGCAAGGACCTGAAGCGTATGGAAATCGCCTTGAATCTCTCGCGTTCCGGCATCGGACTGGAAACGATCAGCCGGTTGGCGACGTTGAGAGAGCAATTCTCATCGGGGTCTGAGGCCGTCTGTGGTGTGCTGACGGAACTCTTGGCGCTACAGGAAGCCATTCGCGCCGACATCGAACGGCTCGGTCGATTGGAACGGGACATCGAAGCCGCCCGTGATTTAATCGGCCAATGCCGATCTTGCCCAAACCGCCCGAATCGGCGCGACTGCCCGAATTGTCCTGTCGACAGGCACGTTGATCTGTCGGCGATCGCTCGCTTAATTTGGGATCCCGAATGCCCTTGAGCACTCTTTCCAACCTCGCAACCATCTGCGCGCGTTGCCCCGTTTCGAAAAAATCAGCGGCCGACGCTCAAAAATTGTAAGGAATCTCGCCTAGCCTCGACTGATGGGGCAGGAAGGCGCTGTTGCCTCCTGTATCCACCATCGACTTTGGAGATTTTACTATGAACAAAAAAACCTTATCCCTGACCTTGAGCGGCGCGTTGGCTTCGACTTTATTGAGCATGGCACCCGCGATCCAGGCTGGCGAAAATCCGTTTGCGCTGTCCAGCATCGATCAAGCCCAACAACTGGCGGCGGCCGACGACAAATCCGCGGAAGGCGGTTGCAGCGGCAAGATGCGCGAGGGCAAATGCGGCGAAGGCAAATGCGGGGCCAACAAGATGAAAAACATGAAAGGCGCCGAGGGCGGTTGCAGCGCCAAAATGCCGGAAGGCGGCTGTAGCGGCAAGATGCCGGAAGGCGGTTGCAGCGGTAAAACGAGCCAATAAACCGGAGGCACCGCCGATGATTACAACCCATCCTTTCGGCCTGTCAGGCTCCGGTCTGGGATTGCGGCGTCCGCTGCTGTCTCCCTTGCTTGCCCACGTGCCGAAGACCATCAACTTTTTCGAAGTGTCGCCGGAGAACTGGGTAGGCATCGGCGGTTCACTGGGCAAGCAATTTCGCCGTCTGACCGAGCGTCACCGTTTCGTGGCGCACGGTTTGGCGTTGTCACTGGGCGGTCCGGCGCCGCTCGATACGACGTTTTTGATTGAGCTGAGACAATTTCTCGATGCTCACGATTTTGCCTTATATACCGAGCATTTGAGTTATTGCAGCGACGAGGGCCATTTGTATGACTTGTACCCGATTCCGTTTACTGAGCAGGCGGTCAAGCATGTCGCCGGCCGCATTCGCCAAACCCAAGCTATTCTTGAACGTCCCATCGCCGTGGAGAACGCTTCATATTACGTCCGGCCGCCACAGGCGGAGATGGACGAACTGACCTTCATCAATGCGGTTTTGGATGAGGCCGATTGCCATCTGCATCTGGACGTCAACAACATTTACGTCAACAGTGTTAATCATGGCTACGATCCGCTGGCGTTCCTGCACGGACTGCCGGGCGAGCGCATCGTCTATGGACACGTTGCGGGCCACGATCTGGAAGCTTCCGGGTTGATCATCGATACCCACGGTCAAAAGACGATAGAACCCGTCTGGGACTTGCTGGCCGAGGCTTATCGCCACTTCGGGGTGTTTCCGACCCTGGTGGAACGTGACAGCAACATTCCGCCGCTGTCCGAATTACTGGTCGAAGTCGAGCGGATTCGCGATTTGCAGGCTAAATACCAAGTTCAGTCGTATACCGGGTACGCGCTTCAGAGGATAACGGCATGACTCAAAGCCCCCTATTTCAACAGCAGCGGCGGTTTATGGAACATCTGCGCCAACCGAATTCGGCCCCGCTGCCTTCGGGATTCGCGCCCGACCGGGCGGCGGTCTATGTCGGTCTGCTCTACAATAAATTCGACGAAAGCTTGTCGACCTGTTTTCCGATCATCCGCCGAATCCTGCCTCGGGAGGGTTGGCGGGACCTGCTGCTCGATTTCATCGCCGAACATCGCTGCCTAACCCCCTATTACCGGCGGATTCCCGACGAGTTCGTGCAGTATTTGAATCAGGAACGCCATCGTCCCGACGATTTGCCATTTCTAGCCGAATTAGCGCATTACGAATGGATGGAATTGCAGCTGTCGGTCGCTGAAGCCGAGCCTTTCATGTTCGAACCGTTGACCGGCGCGCAAATGCTGGCGGGCATACCGGTGTTTGTGCCGGTCTTGCAACTAGTGCATTACTGGTGGCCGGTGCAAGATATCAGTCCGGCTTTTCTGCCAACGGAACCGTCTGCGGCAGCGTCCTTGATTCTCGGCTTTCGGGACGCCAACGACCGCGTGCATTTTATTGCCCTGAATCCAGTCACGGCTAAGCTGGTCGTGTTGCTTGCAGAAGGCCTCAGCGGACGGCAGGCGCTAGTTAGGCTCTGTAACAAATTCGACAGCGCCGCTCGCGAAGCCTTTTTACATTTCGGCCTGGAGACGCTGACCGAACTGCATCGCCGCGGCGCGATCATTGCGGTCAAGCCAATAAATTTTGTAGGAGATCAACAATGAACACGAACCCAGTAACAACCGACAACAAGTGTTCGATCTGCATGATGACCGCCTGCAAGGAACGCATCTGCGCGATGCCGCGCAGGCTGACCCGTTGGCTTGAACGTCACGGCAAGGAACTGTCGCCGATATTTCTGCGGCTGCTGCTCGCTTATGAGTTCGGCGAGGCCGGTCTGGAAAAGCTGCATGGCGACAACTGGTTTGCCGATCTGAGTTTTCCGTTTCCGTTCAACCTACTGCCGCCCGATTGGAACTGGGCTTTGGCGGCCGGTTTGGAAAACCTCGCGCCGATCACTTTACTGCTGGGCTTCCTGACGCGGTTTTTCAGCGCGGCGTTGATCGTGTTGACCCTCGTCGCCATCGCCGCCGTGCATTGGCCCGCCGAATGGCACAGCCTGGCAGAACTTTGGCGGGGGTATGCAATCACCGATCAGGGCCACGGCAATTACAAGCTGCCGTTGATTTATTTGATGATGCTCGGTTCGCTACTGTTGAGCGGCAGCGGCCGGTGGAGTGTCGATGCCTGGTTGAGACATCGCATACTCTCGCAAATCGAATAAGTAATGACAGAAATTCATCTTGTCGTATTGACGATTAATCGTTCCATCACGCAACTCTGATTACGAACGGCACAATACCTAATAAAGACACCAAGTTAAGCGGCTAACCGTATTTTAAGGGGTATCAATTGAGGCACCGTATTTGCTCACAACTTTGAGTTTTTCAGGCTGCTTTCGGACCGGATAAACCAGGTTTCACCTTAGCGGGAGCAACAGTTTTGATGTTGCTGAATCGGCGGGCACTTGACAGAGCCATAAGAGCAAAATACGCAGCAATCCCCTGGCTTGGGCCTGAGCAGCATTCCGCAGGACTTGCATTCATAGAAAAACTGGCAGGCATCCGTCGGCATAGTTTCAGATTCGGCATGCCCACAGTGTGGGCAGGCGAGCGTCGATTCGAAAATGACGCCGCTCATTTTTCGTTCCCTTTAATGGTGGAAGGATATCCGGCAGCTTGGGTCGCCTCAGTCATTTTGTCCGCCGTGGTTAGGGTATCGTCGAATTGTACCGTCGCTGTTTTACTGGCGTAATCGACCGATACTTGTTGTACCCCGGAAACCTGTTCAAGAGCTTTCTTGACCGTGATCGGGCAGACGGCGCAGGTCATGTTTTGAATATCCAGCGTAATTTTGCGTGACTCGGCCAGAGCCGAGCTAGATATAACGGTAAACGCCAAAAGGAAGAAAAAAATTTCTGTTTTCATCGTTTTTATCCTCAATAAAACAGCGGTGCAAACAAAGGGAAAGCCAGCAAACCCAGTAAAGGAAAGGTCACGCTCCAAAAAATGAAACGCTGCTTGCTGATAACCTCATTTTCGGCGCAAGGCTTCCCGGGTTCGCATATTGGGGTTGTCAGGTAGAGCTTGCGAAACGTCAGACCAATAAAAAGCAATGCCAGGCCCACGAACACCGGACGTACCGGTTCCAATGCGGTTAGCGTGGTCATCCAAGCCCCGCCAATGCCAAGGCCCAGCAACACCAAGGGAGCAACACAACACAAGCTCGCGCCTATCCCGGCAAGAACACTCGCAATCAGGGTTTGTTTTGAATTCATGACGAATACCTTTTTTCAGAGATTGTTATATCATAAGTGCCGTACCTATGTACGGAAGCAAACCCGTGACACAAAATAGCTTCACCATCGGCATACTGGCGAAAAAAGCTGGAGTGAACGTAGAAACCATTCGTTTTTATCAACGGCGCGGCCTGCTTGTGGAACCGATCAAGCCATTCAAGGGCATTCGGCATTACACCGAACAAGATGTACAGCGCGTGCGGTTCATTAAGCAAGGCCAGAAACTTGGCTTTTCGCTTGATGAAATTTCAGAATTGTTGAGTCTCGAAGAGGGGCGTCATTGCCGGGAAGCCAAGGAAATTGCTATGAGAAAGCTTATTCTCATTCGTGAACGCATCAAGGGCTTGCGAACGATGGAAACCACTTTGTCCATTTTGGTAGACAGCTGCGCAAGCAACACCGATCCCGTATCATGCCCGATTATCCAGACCTTGCTAAAAGCAACTGCTTGAAGGAAAGCGTGAATTTGTTTCATTACCCGAAGAAATTGTCCCAAAAACCATTTCCTGGTTTTTTAAAAACGACCATTTTTTGAGAGAGTGAAATTGCCTCAGATAATATGCCTGACAACATCCATTCTTTCGTGGAGGATACGGACGACCAATCATAACTTCAGTGAATGGCTCCAGGTCTTCGACGGTGTCAAAATGGTCACCGCTCTACATGATCGGGTAATCCATCATTGCGACAACCTCGAAACGGTCAATGACTCTTACCGATTTAAGCATCGCATAAAAACGATGAAAAACCTATAACCGAACATCCAGACTGGAAACTTTTCAGCGCCCATTAATGGAAATTTCTCAATGCCGGTTGACTGAAAACATGGGCGAGCGACACCTTCAAAACCGATCGACCATTACTAAGTGTATGGGCCTCACAACCCCAAATCGCTCAAACCGGCGTGATCGTCGGGGCGGCGGCCCAATGGCCAGAAAAACAAGCGCTGTTCTTTCTGGATCGGCAGATCATTGATGCTGGCGAAGCGCCGTTGCATGAAGCCTTGCCGGTTAAATTCCCAATTTTCGTTGCCGTAACTGCGTAACCATTGGCCGAAATCGTCATGCCATTCGTAGGCAAAACGCACCGCGATGCGATGGTCGGTAAACGCCCATAATTCCTTGATCAAGCGGTAATCCAACTCCTTGGCCCATTTACGCTGCAAGAATTCACGGACTTGGTCGCGGCCCTGCGGAAACTCCGCGCGGTTGCGCCAAAGCGTGTCTTCGGTATAAACCAAGGCGACGCGGTCCGGGTCGCGGGAGTTCCAGGCGTCTTCGGCCATGCGTACTTTCTGCACCGCAGTGTCGGCGGTAAAAGGCGGAACGGGGGCTTTGATTTCTTGGGTCATGATGTATCTCCGTGATGAAAGGGTGATTGATTTACGCTTGCCACATGCCCGGCATAGCAACATAACCGGGCAATGCACGAATGCGTTGAAACCAGGCGATGATGTTGGCGTAGAGGGCGATGTCCAAACCGCCTTCCGGCGCCAGCGCCAAATAGGGATAGACGGCAACATCGGCGATGGAAACGTGATCGCCGACCAGCCAGTCTTTGCTTTGCAGATGGCGGTCGATAATGCCCAACACTTTGCCGGCGGTTTGTTGAGCCGTTGCCGTATCAATAGGACTACCGAATTTGTGGTGTACTCGCAGCTTGGCAGGACCGTGGAAGATTTCATTGGCGGCGGTCGATAGCCAAGCAGCGATCTGCGCCAGTTGATAGCCATCGTCGGGCCACCACTGTTCGGCGCCGTAGCGTTTGGCCAGATAGACCAAAATGGCTTGGCTGTCGCGAACGATCAGGCCGTCGTCATCCAGCACCGGCACCTGGCCGAACGGGTTGCGTTGTAAATAGTCAGGGCTGCGCTGCTCGCCGCCTCGTAAATTCACTAGCTGGGTTCGATAGGGCAACGCCAAAAAACTCAGCATCAGCCGAACTTTATGGCAGTTGCCGGATAGTGACATGTCGTACAGGGTCATCATGCTGGGACTCCTTCGGTTATTAAATAAAGCTTTCGAATTGGACTCGATCGTCGGCGATGCCGAGCTGGCTGGCGGTTTGGCGCACACTTTCGATCAGCCGTGTTGGGCCGCAGACATAAATGACGCTATCGGCGGCGTTATCCAGCAATGCCGGAACGTCCAACCGGATCGGGTTGTGTGCTTGGCTGAAATAAAACCGGCATCGATCACGAAACTGACCCTGCAAGTCTTTGACAAAAGCCATGTCCTGCGGCGCTCGGCCGGTGTAATGCAGTTGAAATGACGTACCCCGTGCGGCCAAAGTTTCGGCCATGGCTTTGATAGGGGTGATGCCAATGCCACCGGCGATCAATAGCGCCGGCCGGTCGTCGTCGAGCAGCGGAAAATCGTTTTCCGGCGCATCGACATTGAGGCGGGTGCCTAATGCCCAGCTGTCGTGCAATGCCGACGAGCCGCCGTCGCCGTCCTCCACTCGCAGCACCGCGATGTGGTAGCAGTCCCGTTCACCCGGTACATCGGTCAAAGAATATGCCCGGCTGGTTACCGTACCGTCGGGTAGCGCGATCGGCACACGCAGATGCGCCCCAGCCTGGTAGTCCGGCAGCGATTCGCCGTCGGCATGGCGTAATTCGTAAGCGCGAATGCGCGGCGTCAATTGGCGAATCCCGCAGATAGTCAAGGGCAATAAGCCATTTCCCAGCGCGGCGGGCACATGCGTTGTGTCTGCCAGCGGTTGTTGCTGACCAGCCTGAGCCAATAGCGCTTCGACTTCGCGTTGGCTATAGCGCGGCGTAATGTATTTCGGGCAATTCCAGTCGAAAGCTTCGACGTGAATGACGATGCCGCGTTCGACCGGGGCGCGAAAGTCGGGTAATTCCAGTTTTGCCAGCAGCTCCGGCTCGCTACGCTCGTTCACCAGCCGCGCCCGGCCCCAGATTTTCAAGCGTTGCCGCCCCGGATAGTCCATCAGCAGCAAGCTGACCCGGTCGTCACCGCGCAAATTGCCGACCGAAAGGTATTGGCGGTTGCCGCTGAAATCGGCATAACCTAGGGTTTGTTCATCCAATATTTTCAGGAATCCCGCCGGGCCGCCGCGATGCTGGACATAAGGCCAACCGGATTGGCTCACGGTGGCTTGATAAAAGCTATCGCGTTCGGCGATGAATGCCTGTTCGAAGTCGCTCAGCACCACCGTTTCGGCTTCGCCTAGTTCGGCCGCCCGATATGCCGTGCGGCTGCCCATTTCGGCTTGTACTGCTTGAACATCGGGTGTGAAACTGATTTTGGCAAACGCACGAGCCATGGCCTTTACTCCGGATGGGGTGAAACGTTGAAGGTTACTCTGACACAGTCATCAGCCGCGTTGAATAGTCATAATTTGCAATACTTTATTCCATTCAGTGCAAGAATCCGGGTTCAAGTTCGTCCCTGAACTTGGTCTGGCATCAGGATTACGCGGCCTGTTTTAGCGTCACTTTCGGAAAGTCAATGTCGACTCGGCTGGCTTTGCCCAAGATATTGGTCATGATATTCATGCCGACATGGGTGATCACCTCGACGATGTCGGCCTCACTGAAGCCGGCGTCACGCATGGATTGCAACTCGGCGTTGGTCACCTCGCCCTTGTGCTCGACCAGGGCGCGGGCGAATTTAACCGCCACCGCCGCCTTGGCGTCCTGACTGGTACCGGCACGGTTGGCTTCGATTTCCGCCCCATTCAAACCGGCTTTGCGGCCGATGGCGGTATGGGCGGACAGGCAGTATTCGCATTGGTTCTGCTGTGCCAGCGCCAATGCGATACGTTCGCGGGTGGTGGCGTCCAGCGAGCCGTGATTGGCGATGTGATGCAAGCCGAGGAAGGCTTTTAAAGCGTCCGGCGAGTGGGCGAATACCCGTAAAAAGTTGGGCACCATGCCCAGTTGACTTTGAATGGCTGTCAACAGATTCTGTTGTTCGATATTGGCGGCTTCGTTGCTAACGCTGGTAATACGGCTCATGAGTGTTCTCCAAAAATTGAAAGTGGTTGTTGTACGCCTGAATAACATTCAACAGGCGTGTACAGTGTGATCTATTGCGAAAAAATAAAGAATATCTAAAATATTAAATTAACTATTCCGAAAAGTGGAATTAAAAATGGACAGATTACATTTGATGAGCGTCTATGTCGCGGTGGTCGAAGCCGAGGGCTTTGCGGGCGGAGCCCGCAAGCTGCACATGTCGCCGCCCGCCGTGACGCGCGCAGTGGCGGCATTGGAGGAGCGCTTGGGTGTTAAGTTGCTGAATCGCACCACCCGCTATGTGCGGATGACCGAGGCTGGCCAGAAGTATTACGAAGACTCTAAACGCATCATCGCCTTGGCCGACGAAGCCGACGATGCGGCGCTGGGCATCAACGCCGAACCGCGCGGCCAACTCACGCTGACCGCCTCGGTATTGTTCGGCCGCTTGTTCATCATGCCGGGCATTGTCGAGTATTTACGGCTCTATCCGGCGGTGGAAGTGGATGCGCTGTTCATCGACCGGGTAGTCAATATGCTGGAGGAAGGTGTGGATGTGGCGGTCCGCATTGCCGATTTGCCCGATTCGTCGTACCGGGCGCTACGGGTCGGCTCGGTCAGACGGGTATTGTGCGCCTCGTCGGACTATCTCGCAGAACACGGCATACCGCAGACACCGGATGATTTAACCAAACATCGCATCATTCTGGCGCGCGGCCTCAATCCGAACAATGAAATGCGCTTTCAACAGGATGGCCAGGTGCAAATAGTCAAGGTACAACCGATGTTAAGTGTCAGCGACAACGATTCGGCGGCCAGCGCCGCCATGGCCGGATTGGGCATCACCCGCCTGCTGAACTATCAAATCGCCGAGCAGTTACGAACTGGCAAACTGAAAATCGTGCTCGGCGAATTTGAAAGCCCGCCGGTTCCCGTCCATATCCTGCACCGGGAAGGTCGACATTCGTCGGCCAAAATCCGTTCGTTCGTCGACTTGATGGCCGAGCGTTTGCGAGCGGAGTTGGCGTTGAATTGACGGGCGAAATTTATTATTCGCCGTCACCGGCTTTAGTTGCCTCTACCTCATACAACATCGCTATATAATCCTTGTCCTCACCAGATATTTATGAGAAAGGATCAGTTGATCAATTGTAATAATTAAAGCACCCTTATAACTGCCGGGCGTCAAATTTCTGACTGACTGATTATTCATAGAAGCCTGCCTATCAGTGGTTTTATTTGTTGTTTTCTGGTCACATCAAAATTGCCGATATGCACCGAATGTGCTAATTCAACCAATTTTAGAAAAGTTGAGAGAATAAATTCGTATCGATTTCAATCAGGTATTCAAATAGAATAAGTCTGCCATTTCAACTGTTTAAGCCATCACTTCAGTAAGATTTTATACGTTACCTAAAAAACTGAGTAACGGCGCGCTACCTTCAACAGAAAACCCAGCTGCTCGCTCATTTCCACCACCGCCAAATTTTTCTGCAATCAAACCAACATTAATAGAACCATCAGAACGAAGAGAACAGAGCCAAGCATTACGCTCACCATTGAAGTGATACGTCATTCCAAAGCTTCCCCTTTCCATGGATAGCATGAGACCAAGATCGTTGGCGAATGCCGATGGTGCGTTGACGGCCACCCCAACGATATCACCGAGGCAAACTGCATGACGAGCTTTCATCAATCTTGCGGCAATCCTTCGAGTTTGCTCATTCAGTGCTTTCCCTTCCGACCTTAATTCGCCAACAGAAATACCCCCAAATTCCATGATATCCATTGGAAGTCGATTGTTCAGCGCGGCAACAACATCGATGGATGTCTCGATAGAAAATCGGCCTTGATTGTGATCCTGGATCATCTCCAGTAAAAGTGGCGTCTTTGTGTGGTTGAAAAACTCCCAAGCCATGACACAAGCGCTTCGAGAGCTATCAATTATGAAGGTAACATTGTGTGGTACTATCTGAGCATTGAGATGTTCCAAGTACTTCGCTTCGTAATGCGACTGGCTTTCAATGACGACGATACGTTCGGCTTTGATGGCTTCTTCGTAGAGAATTCCTAAAGGGATACCGCAGCCCAGCACAAAAACTTCGGCGCCTTTCTCGAACGTAGGCAACGGATCGTTGTAACGGTAAGGTTTGTAATAAGCCCCATCGCCAAAAAATTCCCAAGCGGCCCAGGCTGATCCCAAGCCATCGGCGCTGAATTCTGGATAAATAATGACTTGTTGATTGTGCATGCGATCAGTCCTGATATTCCCAAAGGAATGATCGTAATGGAAAGCTAAAGAAATGATCATGTCGAAAGAAGCTGGTTTCAAGCTTCTTTCATTTAATTTTCAATTAGGAATGCACAAACTGTGCTCGCGCAAGCCGATTTTATGGGCAAAGTTGCTCACCGAGAAGTATGGCTCGCCCCGTGTCCGTCAAACAATAACCGATGAATTTGTCGTCTGCGTCTCGCACTTCGGAAATAAAACCTGATTTTTCCATTGGGATTATGATGTCTTTCATTACACGGCCGGTGCTTTCTGGACCGACCAGTGATCCCCATCCAGCCTTGTACGAAATCCTTGGCAAATCTTTAGAACAAATAAATGCGCAATCATGGTAAGCGATGGCGAGAACCAGGTTACGAGCTTCTTCCATCGCATATTTGGCTCGATCATGTCGCCGGCGCTGACCAATCATGCGATTAATCATTTGCCGGGTAGCCAGGTCGTAGCGTCGAGCGGCTTCTGCTTCATCAACCTTGTCAAACCCAGCTATTTCAATAATTGCATCGGATCTGGTCCAACCATTCAATCTCACCATTTTGTGAGCCAACGAATTTTTAGGAATGGATTGATCTTTCACGTGTGGCATTTTTGATCATTAGGTTGATGTTCAAAATCTTCAAAATATCCTGAACGTCTGAAATTGAGGCAGATCCGTATTGCCCAAACTCGATTTCATCAATGACCATTGGATCACAACCCGACAAGTTTGCAAGCTTGAGGCCCGGCATGCCTTTAGCTTCACGAGCCGATTTGATGGCCGCGGAAAATTCGGTAAAGCATAAAACAGTTTGAGGATTAGCTTAATTCGTTCCTGGTTCTTCAGAAGGAGCGATCATTTTATGAGGCCGAGGCGGCTTTTCAGATTTTCCCAGCCAGATCCATAGCTGACAAAACCCTAACCAATAATCGTAAGCCGATTTCTCTGGCAAATCTCGATGCGCTTTCCAGAAGGTGATGACATGGCGCTTTCCCAGTCGATGCAATGAAGTCAATCCTTCCAGGGCGTCAGTGAATTCCAAAAAGTTGACGATCAGGGAAACCTGTTTACGGCGGTTCTGTTTGCCGCCCCGGCGCACATAGTCATGGGTATAAGATTCCAGTTCTCTAGCCCAGGTACGCATTGCTGATCTCCACGCGAGAATGACCTAATTCCATCGAGATTTTGAGGCGGGCTTTGCGGTCAAAGTCTTTAGCATTTTCTACGGAAGTTGACAGGTATTCGGCCAGTTTTTCTATCCGGCCTTTGTGCTCCCATCCAGCCTCAAGTGGACACGGCGCATTAACCAACTCGCGGTAGCGCTTTTGCGCGAAGGCGTGCCGTTCTGGGTGAAAGGCGATTTCATTCGCCTTTGCCTGTTGGTAGCATTCCTGACGGAATTTGATGTAGGTCATTTCTTTGGGAATCATTGATTTTCCGCTTTGAATTTCTGCAGCCGCACTTATCACTTTGCGCATTTCATTATCGCAGGGCAAGCGCCTTTGTCTACCTCCCTTGGTGCCGGCCTGAATGGTGATGCAGTCAAATTTATCGAGTTGTTTCAAAGCACCTTTGGCATCGAAAAGGCAGCTTTCTTTGAAGCGCAGACCCAAGATGCGCTGTAGATCCATGATCCGGGACAGTCTGTCATCGATCGCTTGCTGTACTTCGTGATGCTTGGCTTCAGACAGTGCCTTGGATTCCTTGGGAATGTATTTTCTGCGTTCGATGCCACAATCTTTGCTTGGGCGAACCGTTTTCCATTGGCCTCCGGTGGCTAGGCGCATGACGCAATTCACGGTCGACAAGTAATTCTTTGGCGCCGATGCGCTGGAATAGACCCTGGCTTCGAGTTGCTTTTGTAGGTGCTGGCCATAGTCGATCACGAAGGCTGGCGTGACATCCTCCATTTTTTTGACGCCATGTTCTTCGGCGTACATGCAGAATAGTCGCCACCGGTCGCCATAATCGGATTTGGTTTTGAAACCATTCGGTGAACGATCTTTCAATAGTATTTTCCCGGCCGTAAACATATCGCGACTGCCGATTTCGTAGTTTCGACTCATGGTTTTTTGTCCAGGTATTCTTTGAGGGGGGCTATGCCCAGTACGCCAATTTCTATGGCGATTTGGTGGCGGGCGTTTTTGTCGAGGCCTTTGGACTCGGATAGTGTCTTATTGGAATGTTGGGAAAGCTTTTGCCAGTGTTCAGTTTGACTGAGTCCGGAAATGATCGGCGGTTCGACACCAGTCAATTCCTGGTACCGGTCGCGGACATAGATGCCTCGCGCGGTGTTGGTGGAATATCCTTTCCTTGCTGCCAATTTGTTATGGGCTGACAGAAAATCATCAAACTCCCATTTTTTTGGCAATAGTTTTTGCAAGCGTCTGGCTGCTATGCCATTGCCAATGGCTTTGATAGCATTTTGGCGACAAGGGATCTTTCTCCGGACTCCATTTTGAAAGCTGGTAATTGTTACAAATCCTGTCGAGCGTCCATCAATCAATGCTTCTTTTAAATCCAGGATCAAGGCTTCTCGAATAACGACGCCCAGCGACATTTGAAGTTCGAGTAAATAGCCGGCAAGGCTTTCAATATCCGGTAGGCCATTTTTGTCTAGCTCTGGTTTCTCGTTTGGAATATGAGAAATAGGCTCCAAGCCGCAATCCTTTATAGGACTTATCTTTTCCCAGTTGTCCCCGTGGATTAGTTTCATCACGGTATTTATGCCGGACAAATAACTCATCGCGCTCGATGTGCTGGCAAATCTTCCGTTATCGAATTCTGATTTTAGATATTGTCCGTAACGGATAATATGCTCACGCGTCACTGAGTTAATCGTTTCTAGCGAGTTACCATCTTTGGTAATCGACCAAATACAAAAACTCAGCCATTGGGAAATAAGCCGCTTTTGTGTTTTGGCATTATCGTTACAGGCACGGATAATTTCAGACTCACCGTTTTTGTATAGCTGGTGAAGACTGGTTTTGTGGCGCAACAAGGCTTTATCCATATTACAAAGCCATACATTCCGAAATATCTTTCAAACCGTGCTTTTCTGATTTTGTCAGTGTCTCCATAAATTCCTCATAGAAAAAAGTTGTTGTTCCGTGTTGCATCAGCCCCACGCCGGAACAGCTTGTCAATAGCCGCTCTGGCGTGGAGCCGGGTCGTCCAAAAATTCTTTTACGTCGAGAGCAGGCATAACCGGCTCCAGTGGGGATGCCAGCAGGAATCCCCGACGCCTCTTTTTCTACGGACACATTTCTCTCGACGGTGAGCTAAAGGTGCTTGGGACTGGCCTCCCAGCAGGGTGAGAAAAAGACAAACGTCAATGCGCTACTTCTGAATTCGCCGCGCGAAGCGAAAGATTGATGAAAAGTGCCTATCAGGTGGGTGTCATTCGGGCTGGCCATACATTTTCTATGGACAGGCGCTGCCTGGTTCTGAGCGTTTTCAACGTGAAAATTTGAGAAACCCCAACTATTCCTTTTGAGAATTTGGAAGCGTGGAGTGGATAAGCCGCTGTTTTACAGGGCAGATTTTTGAGGGTTTGGCATAGACGGTAAGTGTCTATGTTTTTAAAAAGACCAGGGGCAAAAAAATTGACCAGTCGAATTTGGTTACGCGTCACCGTCCAAGGGCTCAAAGCGCAACTTTTGATAAAGGGTTTATGAGTCGTCGGCAGCGAATGCTGCTATCGACAGGCGCACTTTGAGTGCAATGATTTTCCAGCGCATTTGCGGGAAAAAAGGAAAGTGCTCAGTGTTAGTGAGCTGAAGGCCTGGTGACATCCGTGCCGCCACGTGGGCTGTCCAGGTGATGTCGAAGCTTTTTATACTGCGATCGCCGCAGTTCTTGTCGGGATAAAGGCATCCTGCTGCACAAAACCCATCAACGAATTTTCATTTTCCAACGCTTTTTAAGCAATTGTCAACAGCTATTGCACCCGCAAAACGAAAGGAGCGGTTTTTGCGCGTCTTTCAATCTGACCCGGAAGAAAGGCCTATGTAAGCTGATGCATGACAGTCACAGGACATTTGAAAGATCGTGACGGGATGATTGCAGAACATTATCAGGACTATAAAAGGACAAAAACAGGATAACTCAGGCCTGTAACGGGGCGTTTACAGGACATTCACAGGACAAGTACAGAACAGCCTTGGTTGTACATAGTGAAAACATTGGATAACAAAAAAAATAATGCGATTGATGCCCTAGTTAGATTGGCGGATGGAGTGGATGGGAAGTCTGAGGCTGCCAAGCTAAGGGAGGTAATCGAATCGGTCGAATTGGCCTTGTCATCTGGAGTATGCAGAAAAAAGGTTCTTGAAACGATTAGGGAATTGCTTGGTATCAGCATGAGCATGAAAACGTTCGAGAAGAATTTGTACCGAATAAGAAAAAAAAAGAAGAGTGGGGAATTAAAGGCAAAAACATCGCAAAAAAATAATCAGCAGCTGATCGTTCGTTCAGATACCAGGATTGATGCAGCAAATTATTCTGAAACCATAAAAAAAGATTCAGATGATCAAAAAAGGTTCATAACCCCTCAAGAACGAAAGGATTATGGAAAAAATGCACTAAGGCTTATAGATGAAGAAAGTTATACGGAGGATTGAAAAATGAAAATAGCTGTTATGAGTTACACCGGAACAGTTGGCAAGACCACGATTGCATCACATTTATTATCGCCGCGCATGAAAGGCGCACTAATAATTGCTGTAGAAAGTATCAACGAAACATCGGCTGGAATAGGAGTTGCCGTAGAGAAGATTAAAGGAGATAAATTTAGGGAATTATTTCAAAAATTGCTGATGACTGAGGATGTCATTATTGATATAGGCGCCTCAAATGTAGAAGATTTTTTGGATGGAATGTTTAAGTTTGAAGAATCTCATGTCGAATTTGACTATTTCATTATACCGGTTACTAACGGTACCAAAGAGCAGCGAGAAACGATATCGATAATTGGAACGCTGTCCGGTTTGGGGGTCCCAGCTAATAAAATACGCGTGTTGTTTAATAGAGTGAACACAAGTATTGAAGATGAGTTTCAAGTATTGCTCAATTATGTAACGAAAAGTAATGCTGCAACAGTAAATACTAAAGCCGCTATTTTCGAAAACGAGCTTTTTGATATTTTGGCAATTAAGAAGTTATCCATCGAAAAATTGCTATCAGACCCAAAAGACTACAAGGCGTTATTGCGTGATAACAAGGATGCGGATGAGAAAAAGCGAAGCCATTGGAGCGAGATGTTTGGGCTAAAAGCCCTGGCAAAAAGCGTTAATCGAAATCTGGACGCTTGTTACGCGGAACTATTTTCCTAAATGACCATGAGCGAAACCAGGCATCCACGAACGACAAGGGACGCACTAATTATCGAAGCAATTGGTGACATCGGTGTACTTATTCAACGGATCTGCGAGCTAGAGACCAAAACCGTACCGCTGGTTCTTGAACTGGAAGACAAACTGGTTGCCTCAATTTCACGGGTGGACAACCATGCCCGCGAAAAAGAGGCGGAATTTGCCGTAGTGGCCGACAGGGAAAGAAAAATCTTCGAGGAAAAGCTCAATGCATCAGTGGCTAAAACTGTCAATCGCATGGTCGAGGTGAAGCGATCTGATGGCCTGTCCGTGCGCTCGCAGTTACTGATTGCCCTGGCTATTGGCCTCACGGCATCGGCAACGAGCATTTACGGATCATACTGGATGTTCGGCAGCGAACGGGATGAACAGGCGGCCGTCGGAAGAGCGGTGATGTCGGTGTGGCATGAACTGGATGATAAAACCAAGGCAACAATTGAGCAGGCTTACTAATCTATGAACGTCATTTTCTATCATAAAAATTGTCTGGACGGACTCGCGGCTGCCTGGGCGGCATGGCGTCATTTCAAGAAGGATGAAATCAAAACGAGGTACCAAGGTGTCCGATACGACGAAGCCATGCCCGAGTTTGTTCACGGCGATGACGTATTTATTGTCGACTTTTCTTATAGTCCACCGGAGATTGTCGAGGCGGCGAAAAAAGCCCGAAGCATCACGCTAATCGATCACCACATCACGGCGCAAACGGCGCATGAAGCCTACTGGGCAACACATCCCCTGCCAGAGAATGTGCGCATTATCTTTTCGCAGAACAACAGTGGCTGCGTGTTGGCGTGGCGCCATTTCAACCCAAACCAAACCGTTCCACGCCTACTGAACATCATCGAGGATCACGACTTGTGGCGCTTCAATGATGACAGCACAAAGGCGGTCATGTGCGCGTTACACAGCCAAATACCCATTAGCATCAACAAATTTGATGGCCTAATGAGTCAAGAGTCCATTGCGGAATTAGAGTCTTTGGGCAGGATTTTGCTCGAACAAAGGGAAAAGACTGTCTTGCGCCTGAAAGCCAAACAACACTGGATCAGATTGGGAGATGCCAAAGGGTTGGCGGTGAATGCACCATCTGAGTTTTCAAATGAACTGGGACATGAGTTGGCAAAAGCATCAGGGACCTTCGGGGTCAGTTACCAGTTCGATGGTACCAACCAACGATGGTTCTTTGCGATTCGTTCTTCGGGTGATTATGACGTAAGTGCCATAGCACAGCTATATGGCGGCGGCGGACACAAAAATGCCGCAGGATTTAGCGTCAATCCTGAAACCTTTTTCAGATTGATGGAAGAAGCTTGCGTATTGGGCGACTCGTGAGAGGCTTTTGAGCAGACTAAGCCATTCAGAGATCGCCATGCAACTTACAGTAGAACAAAAATCCATCGTCGAAACCGACGCCCCCATATTGGTCGTAAGAGCTTTTGCTGGAGCTGGCAAAACATCGACATTGTTGGAATTCGCTAAAACCAGAAAGTACAAAAAAATGCTTTATCTGGTTCTCAACAAATCGGTTCAAATCGAGGCTGAGCAAAAGTTCAAAGGCACGTTGGTCAAACCCATCACATCCCATGCGCTCGCCTTCCGTCATACCGGTGCACGCTATAAACACAAATTGATTTCGGGCTTGAAGCCACATGAAGTCGAGAAAGCGTTGCGACTTGCCGATGAATTGGGCCGCGAGATCGGCTACAGAGGAAATCACAACGATGACCTGGTTATCGCCAGCGTGGTATTGGAAACTTTGATCAAGTTTCTCTACAGCCCAGATAGAGAGATTCAAGGAAAGCACGTTCACGAGCACTACAAACGTCTGAAAAAACTGTTCAATGGGATCGGTGGCCTGGACGAGAATGCGATCAAACAATTGATAGTAATCCAGGCCAAAAGACTATGGTCGAAAATGATCGACATTGACGACCGTGATGTCGGAATGCTGCACGATGGCTATCTGAAGCTGTTTCAGTTATCGGATCCGGTGCTTTCCGAGTATGACTATCTATTGGTCGATGAAAGCCAGGACATGAATCCAGTGAGCATGTCAATTATCTTCAAACAGACATCTCAAAAAGTTTTCGTGGGGGATTCTCATCAAGCAATCTATGGTTGGCGCGGTGCTCGAAATGCGCTCGGGTTTGCCCTGAAACAAGGCGGCGTTGATCGTTACTTGACTGGATCATTCAGATTCGGACCAAACATCGCCCAAGTCGCTAACAAAATCCTCGCGATCAAAGGCGAAACGATGAAAGTACACGGACTATCCGGTACCGACAAAATTGGAAAAATCAGCGACGGCGAGGCTAAAACGGTCATCAGCCGGTCGAACGCCGGCGTATTTTCACAAACGGCAAGAGCGATCAATAGAAAACAAAGCTGGTGGCATGTTGGGGGAAGCGAGGGATACCGATTCGAACAAATCTTGGATATTTATCATTTATGGAAGCGTCAATTCAATTTGATCAGAGATCCGTTCATTCGTTCTTTTACTGACTTTACGGAACTGAAGGTTTACGCGGAGGAAGTGGAGGACGCCGAGATCAAGCCAAGATGCAGGATTACCGAAGAATACGGAGATGCCGTCCCGGACATTATCGACAAGATCAGACGAAAAGTCGGTGCCGCTCCCACTATGGATGCGGCTGAAATCGTTATGTCAACCGCGCACAAAGCAAAAGGTCTTGAATGGCCCTATGTGCAGTTGGATGAAGATTTTATCGAGCTTTGCGAAATACCTGATCTGTCAAAATACAGCGAAGTAGAAAAGCGCGAGCTTTTGCGACCGATCGAGGAAGATCTGAACATTCTTTATGTCGCTGCAACCCGCGCACAAAAAAATCTTCAGCTCAATTTTGATCTAGCAATGTACCTGGGAAGGTGATCAAGATGGAAAAGCGATCAGATACCTATTCCCTGGCCTACGAATGTTGCAATTCAGTTTTCTTGGAAGACGGACGCTTTCCAACGATTGATGCTATCCGGGATCGTATCCATATCAACAGTCCTGCTGTGATCAAGCGGGCGATGAATGATTGGACATTGCATTTTGTCGAAAGGCATCGTCAGAAGCTGGAAAATCCCAACATGCCAGCAGTGATTGTTGATGCCTCGGAATCGCTCTGGAAGCTAGCTATGTCAGAGGCAAAGAAAGCGTTCGACGTAAGGGAAAAGGAATTATCCCTTCGGGAATCCGAGTGGAAATCCCAAATCAAATGCCTTGAAGACAATCTCACTGAAAACCAGCAGAAATGGGCGTCTGAAAATAGCCAATTGAAACAAGCATTAGCCGAACAAGTTTCATCGGGTCAGGACTTGGCTGAGAACCTCAAAATCACTACCCAACAGTTAAAAGAAACAGAATCCTCGTTGAGTGTTAATCGAGAAAATCTATCGAGAGTGGAAGGTGCATTAGAAGAAGCACGAAAATCGCATGAAGCCCAAACTAAGGAATGGTCGGAAAAATCTGAGAAAGATCATCTTTGGCATTTGAAGCGGATCGAGGAAGAAAAAGAAGCGGCAAAGAACGAGCAAGCCAGAATCATTTCAAATTTGAATCGATCCCTGGAAACAGCAAAGCTTGATCAGGAATCGTTACGCGCACGGCTGACGCAAATCATGAACCAAGTCGGCGATCAGTTAGAGCGCCAAGGGAAGCTGGAAGCAGAGGTCGACAAATTACGTGCTGAACTGTCAAGTACGGAAAAAGCGTTACTTCAAGAGAAAGAACGATCCGTTAAATTACAGGCGTTGGTCAAAAAACAGCGCCGTCCTGCAGAAAAACAAACCAGCGAAAGGATTTCACTTTGAATCCCCGCGAATTAGCTTTGATACGCAGTTGGATTCAAGGTATCTCATGGGATGTCATAGGTGAAATGTATCTTGACGACGCAGATCGAAATGAGGTTATGCGTGCTGTTAGGCAGCTACGCGAAAAACTCGCTAGAAAAGCGCAGCAACTTGGACTGGATGCTGATGCAAAACTATGGGAGCAGGAACGAGAATACAGCCAGGAATGGATGAATCGAGCACTCAAATCGGTTGATACGCTCAAATCAAAACCTGATCCCAGACCTCAATCAGAAGATCACTACAACCGATGGCTCCCTCAGCAAATTTCAGCTCGCTTAGCCAGCGTCAAAAAAATAAAAACACTGGCTGATCTCGCTGCGTTCATCAATCAACAAGGAGGCGTTTGGTGGAAAAAAGTACCCAATCTAGGTAAGCAATCAGCAGAAGCAATCCACGATTTTTTTTTGGCATCAGAGATTGATTTAGGCGTTTCTTTGGACCTGTCGTCTAAAAAGGGGACCGATCTTGATGTGGTTGTTGTTAGCAATCGCATTGCACCCTTGGAACGGTTTACTCCGCCGGCGCATTTAACTGGTGAAACCGGTACAAACCGGGCTCCAATCGAACGATGCAGAATTGATGCGCGTAATGATTACGAGTCAATTATGGCCTGGCTGTCGCTTTGGGATGAGGATACGTCGACACACCGCGCCTATCGTAAAGAAGCCGAGAGATTCCTGTTGTGGGCGATCCTTGAAAAGAGAAAAGCCTTGTCATCGATTACAACGCCTGATTGCGCCGAATATAGGCGGTTTCTTGCCGACCCTCAACCTGCTGATCGATGGATCGGGAAGCCGGCGCCACGATGGACTCCAGAATGGAGGCCACTAAAGGGACCGCTTAAACCTTCGAGCATTCGGCAGACCGAAGTCATTTTAAGCGGTCTTTGTGAATGGCTGGTTAGGCAGCGTTATTTGGATAGCAATCCATTTTCGGGATTGAGCACACAGGGTTACGGACGAAGAACCAATAGCACAGATCGTTTGTTGTCGCCCGCTTTATGGCAGCAAATCTCTACGTTTGCAGAAAATCAGGCGAACAATGTTGCGCTGACAGAATCGCAACGGAATGATTTCCGGCGCACAGCATTCATTCTGAAATTTGCATACCAAACAGGACTTCGGCTTCACGAAATGACGAAGGCAAAAATCGGAGATCTGAAGCAAGTGTCAAGCTTTGATGGGGATCAGTGGTGGATGGATGTCATTGGGAAAGGTAATAAGCACCGCGAAATCCCAATATCCCCAAATCTCATGGAAGGCATTAACGCCCATCTAAGGGATAGAAAGCTTGGCCCGGTGGGTTACGTGTCAGAGGGCACACCCATTATTGGAAAGCTGCGTGGGGAAAGCAGAGAAGCGCTTAGTGAGTCTGGCCTTTATCAAAAGCTCAAAGGATTTTTCGAAGATGCTGCGAGTGAAGTAGCTGGTAAAGACCCTTTGGCAGCAGAAAAACTGAAACTAGCCAGCACGCATTGGCTTCGGCACACACATGGTAGCCACGCTGTTGCCAACGGTGTTCCCTTGGCAATCGTCCGAGACAATATGGGTCACAGCAACATTGCCACGACCTCCATCTATGTTCATACCGACCGGGATGAGCGCTATAAGGCCATGCTGGGATTGAGTGACAAAGAAAAGGCATCTTAGTCGCAGCGATAAAAAATCGTCCCACAATGAGACACTCTCCTGGAAAGGAATCTTTTTGTGGTTGGTTGCATTATTTCAAATATGCGGAAAATGAACCGTGATTCGAAGGAATCGCTGTGTCCCACAATGAGACACAGGCACATAAATCACTCAATTTAAAAAACAGGAAAAACAATGAGCGAGAAAAAAACAAGATTAGCGCCGGTCATTACCGTAGCCATTCAAAAAGGCGGCTCAGCCAAAACAACACTTGCTGTAAATTTGGCAGCCGAACTAGGCGCTCAAGGATTCAATGTGCTTTTAATCGACGTTGACCCTCAAGCAAATGCAAGCACTCATGTTTGTGTCGCGCACCCGTCCACGTTAAGCAAAAACTCAAGCGTATTGTTTCGTGGCAGTCTTGAGGAAATCATGGAATCGATTCAAATCGAAACAAACCCAGGATTCGAAAATGTGCATTTAATTCCTGGCTCGCTTGAGCTTGATCAATCAGTCGAAGAGGCGCTAAGAAATTATTCGCCAAGACCGTATGAAGAAATGCGCCGGCGTATTGAAATGCTGCGTGAAGCGTATGATGTCATCATTATTGACACCCCACCATCTCTGAGATTGCTGACCGGTAATGCCTTGGCGGCGTCAACCCACTACATAGTCCCAATTGAAACGAGCAGTCAATACCCTTTGTACGGGGTGGCTGACCTTACTGCATACATCAATCGGATCAAAGAAAGCATCAATCCGGAATTGATCAATATCGGTGTATTGATTTCTAGGCACGATGAAAGAAGACGGGCCTGCAAAGCTATTTTTGAAACGGTACAAGAGAAGATTGGCAACATATTGCCGATGGTGATCCATGCAGGCGCAAAAGTTGGCGAAGCATCGATCGCACGCATGCCGGTACGAAAATTGGAAAAAGACGGGAAAGTAGCCAAAGATTTTGAGGAATTGGCGCGGTATCTGATCGATAAGTTATGTCTTGAGCAACACAACCAAGAAGCGATCGGAAATTAGATTGGACGTGTCCCACAATGGGACGGAAAAAATTTTCTCTGCTCCAGAATGAGACAGCCAAGGAATCCTAAAAATGAACGACACTAAAAAACAATCCCCTCTTGATAAACTAAAGTCTTTATCCAAGACCAATCTCGATCAGCATTTGGCATCGGATCCAATCTTTTCATTGACCAGTAGCGACGGTGAAAGTCAGCCCATAGCAATGGAGTTGATAGACCCGAATCCATGGCAACCCCGGAGAGACTTTGATCCATTAAAAATTGAGCATCTCGCCGAATCCATTGATGTGCATGGCTTGATTGAACCTATCATTGTTAGAAAACATGAAAACCGGTTTCAAATTATCGCCGGCGAAAGACGTTGGCGTGCTCATCAGCAGCTTAAAAAGCCGCATATCACCGCCATAGTGAGATGCGCCGATGATATGCAAATGCGATTGATTGCTGTGGCCGAAAACCTTGATCGCGAAGGCTTGAGTGATTATGAAGTGGCGTTGGCCATTCAGGGCGTCGAAGAAAATTTCGGAAGCCGAACTGAGTTAGCACGCTATCTTAAAAAAACGAGGAGCGAACTCTACCGTTATTTGGCGTTTATGGAGTTGCCGGAGTGGTTGAGATCAAAATTGGATGAAAATCCATTCTTACTCAATCGAACTGCGGCAGAGGAACTGAAAAGACTCTTTGCCAAAGATCCAATCGACCATCAAAATTATCGTGAAGCAACGCTAAAAGCGATTAAACTTGTTGAAGCCGGTGAATTGACTCAGATTAGAGTGGCTTCCGAGGTCGAAAAAATAGCAATACCATCATCACCGAATCAAAAATCAAATTCATCGTCTGGAAGTCAATCAAATTCAGAACCAATGCTTTTCGTTGATCAAAAAGGCAAGGCGGTGGGCAAGTTAAAAAATAATGGAAAAAATATCACTCTGACGCTGTCATGCGCTGCATTGGGAAATGAGCGAGAAAAAGCGCTTCATGAGTTTGTCAGTGAGCTTTTAAAACCTTCAAATACCCAGGACTGATTAAATAGACCTGCTACCACTTGCTATTTTTTTATTGTGCAATCCCTTCTCGCACAGAATGGTGGACAATTGTGTCTCATTATGGGACACGTAGCCTTCTTTAATTACAAGTGAATGTTTGGTCTACGCCTTGAGTAATTTCAACAACACATCGATGGTTTTTTCCTGGTGACGCTTGCTTTTGAGGATATCTGGATTGAAATACGCTGCATAATGCTCCAGCACAGCGGCAGCGCCGTTCACATAAGGCTCAAACTGTTTTTTCAGTTTTTTGTTATCGAATTCCGGCGTAACGCCATGCAAGCGTAATAGCATGGCTTCAAAGCAAGGTTCGGACGCCAAAACAACGATCTTTTTGGCTTTGGCCTGTTTTTGAACGGCGGCCGACCAATCTGTATCGGTATCGAACAGGGCCGCCACTACATCGTATTCGGCTTGTTTGGCTTGGCGAATCGTCCATTCGATAACATGTTTCGCACCTTTACCCTTGGCATTTTTGATTTTCACTTCCAGGCCAGCTTCTCTGCCGACCAATTGTGATTTTAGATATTTTAAAAATGCTTCTTCGTCATAACCTTCGCCAACTAAGAGCAAAGTCTGTTTCTGCGGTCTGGATTTGCTCATAAATTGGGTACCGCTCCATAGGCTCCAGCCATGTATTTGGCATAAAAATTATCGTCATTTCGGATGCCATCTACCGTATCCAGTCGATAGGCCGTGCTAACGCAATCCTCGTCTTTCTCAACTAGCATGACTTGAGATTTTTCCAGCAAATTCAAAACTTCGATGGCGTGAGTAGAGAACAGTAACTGTGCGTCATGAAGATTGGTTGCCGGATTTGCAAATAAATCCAAGATGGGCTCCAGCATATGAGGATGTAAGTCATTCTCAAATTCGTCAATTACAGCTAATCCACCCTCTTCAAGTATTGGCAAGAGCCGCGACAACAAAACAAAAGCACCTTGAGTACCGCTGGATTCCATATTAAATGGCAACCTAAATGTGGTGCTGCCACTGACGTGCTCGCCTAATGCTATCCAAGATTTTTGCTCCGGAGCATCGACTGGGTTTAGCTGAATTTCCTGTAACCTAACGCCGGATAAACCCAAATCCCATGTGGATAACAAATTATTCATTAATGTGTGTTGTTCAGGATAAGCAGAAAAATGTTCGGCGGCCTGCATAATCGCTTGGTCACTGATAGGCAGACGACCGACGACATTTACATTGGTAATAACCCTGCTGGCTATAAATTGCTTAGCCAGCGCAACATCATATTGGGCTGCCCAGGAAATTAGCGAGACATTTTGACGAACTTTCTTGGCTGACTTTGCAGGTAAACCAAACTCTTGTTGTTTAACCGAATAGTTGTTGCTGTCAGCATCCCATTCGCGCACAAACACATAATTAAAGCGTTCCCTCTTTTGATACAAAGCTTCGTGTAAAACTCTGGTCGGCGTGACATGCAGCACATAACGCCACAAGCTGCCATCAAAATCGAATAGGCATTCAAATTCTGTCGGCGACTCAATATGGGCTAAATGCGGTGAGAAAGGGATCGGTGAATCTGGTTGGCTGGCAAATGAGTGGCAGATAAACCAGTGCAAAAACGCCACCGGCTTGAGCAATGCCGTTTTGCCGCTGGCGTTGTGGCCGACAATGCCCATTAGCTTGGAAACGCGGTTGCCGCATACCTCGTCGACCATCCAGTCGGTCAATGCGGTGTTGCGCTTAATGGTTAGATCAACCTCGACCCTCTGGGCGAACGACTGGAAATTAGAAAACGAGTAGCTATGCAGCATAATTAAGACTCATAAATTCAAAATACAACAAAATTTTGTTAATTATAGAATTTAATTGTTGTATCTGCCATGCCTTCACACATATTTTTTGCATCTTAATATCCTGAGACTGTGCTGTTTGACAAAAATTTGCATGTCTCAGGGGGCTTTCTAGAGATTGATGAGTCAGGTTATTTCATGAAGTCTGAGCATCTGATTGATAACCGTTACAGATTCAAGCCAAGCAGCTTGTTCCAGGCAAAGCGGTGGTGTCCAGGGACGGATTCAGATACATCAGACATGGGGTTTCTGCTCTATCTGGTATTGGCGACTTAGCTTGGCAGAATGGCTTCAGGAAGAAGGTGAGTAATATTCCCTTTCATATTAAGCGCTTAGCTTGATTAGAGCGAACATAAGAACCATAAAATGACCCGTTGAAATCGTACCGCCAGGTTTTCGCGCTTAGTGATGATAATAGGAATAATCATCACCACTCATTCGTTGTAGAGAATTTTTTTAGTGAAATACTAAATAAATTTTTCATTGATTTAGGTTGATTCGGCATAGGTCGCAATGTCCACTAAGGCTTGAAAAAAGAGACCGAGCCGCTCTTGCGTTGTTTTCGCGGTGTGAGATGCTGTATCAGGGTTAATACGATAATTAACAGCTGAGATATGAATGGTTATGGTTAGACTGTTTTTTTTAATGATGATGGTGGCCTGCATGTCCGGATGCACCCTGGCTCAACGATTTGCGCTGGAAAAATACTCAGAGCTGGATACATGTGCAATGAAGCGAATGACAGAAACTAAAATCAGTGGCGAGCAAGGATATTTGCAAGCCCATCACGAATGTCGCCGGATAGTGATGGTTCAAAAGTTTTCCGAATCAAACCTTGATGGGTCTTTCGAGCCCAGAAGAGCCTCGAAAGACCCGCTAGAGGAAAACTCACTTTGCTGGGAATTTGTAAAAGGGCTTTACATTGATGAGAATTATCCAGAAATGCAGATATCGAAAGATCTGGACAATAAATACCTAACGAGACTAGAGGCGGAAATAAATGCGCAAAAATCAATCAAGGCACGTAACGACAAAGTGAAGATTTTGCCAAACCGATTAAACGAAATTTCCAACACGAACTTGGTTGATCTCTATGGGTTAATGGCCGCTAATTCGACGATCGGGCATAAAACACTCTGTAGCCCATGGCGTTACCGAGAGCTGCAATCGGTAATTGGACGCGAGCTTAAGCAACGCAAAGGGTAAAATGAAACTGGTTTTGGTATTTGTACAGGCAATACTGATTTCGGCATGCACCAACATCAACCGTGATCGTGATCTCCTGGAATATTTGTCTATCGAAGAGTGTGTCGATAAGAGATGGAACAGCTCGGATTTCAATAAGGATAAGAGCCATGAGCTTTTGCGGATCGAATGCAAGCAATTGCAGGCGATCGATGAAAACCATCAAAAGATAGCCAACAAAAGGTTTAGAAAGAACAGAAAAGTTACCTATCCGGATAAACAAGAGTACTTCGACGAGGGCGCATGGTATTCGGTTACTGAACGCATCCGAGAAACCTACTATCCGAAATACTTAAGTCCTGCGCAAGAAGTCGAGAAAGCAAATCGTCTGAATGAACAACAGGCCCGCCTGGAAGATAAATCAGTTCAAAGGGTTTATGAGCCCAGATTGTTGCCAGTGAGCCCATATTTAATGAGTTATAGAGAGCTTGAAATGGCTCACGAAGCTGTTAGTGGCTTGATACAGGAAAATTTGGATAATAAAAAATTGCGTCGCTCATTGAACGCTCTAAGCGTTATTGTCATCAAGGAAAGAAACAAGAAAAACCTGATTCGTTAAGGATGGCTATGGCCGTATGCGCGACAGGTGTAAGAGAGTAATAAAGATGCATAATGAAACCGGCTGTATCTTTATTTGTAAAACTCTCAACTTAATCTGACAGACACCTCAAGCAGCGCGTGTCAGGTTGTTTGCGCTGTCAGGCGATTCAACAACAGGGATGGTTTTCTCTGTTGCCAAATGCTTTGTCTCACGGAAGGTTTGCATGGGTGTTTTGCCGTAGCAATACTTTCCGCTGTGCGGCCGCGTTTCATTATATTTGGCGATCCAGTGGTCCACGTCAACCTGTAATTCTTCCAGCGAGGCGTAGATTTTCTTCCTGAAGGCGATGTCATAGAACTCCTGTTTCATCGTGCGATGGAACCGTTCACAGATGCCGTTGGTTTGCGGATGGTTGGCCTTG